>ENA-OOXC01000861-OOXC01000861.1-human-gut-metagenome-genome-assembly--contig:-NODE-861-length-20564-cov-2.765079_pt1 | contig 20564 bp, 29 predicted proteins | sample MGYA00241578_ERZ501325 | MGnify/ENA primary metagenome ERZ501325 (study PRJEB25962, sample SAMEA2042737) | human gut metagenome | biome: human gut; feature: human-associated habitat; material: faeces...
CTGGCTGTAGTCGTAGTAATTCCCGTCAACAACATGGGGGTATACAGAGGGGAACCCGATAAGCGGCGTGACAGCGCCGTTCATCTGACGGGTAAGGCCTATGCGTGCGTATGGGCTGACCTGTCCCATAATCGGCGGAATACCGGCCTGAGTATATCCTTCGTAAGAACCGGGAAGAGAATAGTTGTACCCATTATTCAGAACAACAGGACGCGGGGCCGGAGCAGTAAATCCCGCTGGCCGCTGAACCACTGCGCCCTGCATCTGCTGAGTGGGGGTAGTCTGTACCCGTATCACCTGTCCATTGGCATTAACAGGTTCATAAATATTTCGCGCCATTATTTTCTCCTACATTCTGCTGGGGTACAGGTTAGCCCCGGGCATACCACCTGCACCAATGGGCATGTTATTACCACCCATACCGCCCAGACCCATGGAAGCAAGCAGGGACATTGGGTTACTCATCGCCATGTTTGCTCCGGTAAGTGTCAGCCCGATGCGGGCGTTATTGAGCTGGTCAGCGTATGCCGTATCCCACTGGGCCCGTCTGATTGTGTAGGGTTCATACAGATAGTTATTGAACAGATTAAGGTCGGAGTTTGCCCGAACGTTGCTCTGCATGAGCGCGTTGTCATGAGCCATATTAATGCGGTCATTCATCACACGCTCATCATACATATTCTGAAGCTGTCCGGCCTGAGCTTTGTTGTAATAGTTAAGGTCGGCCCAGTTGTCCTGTACAGCCTGACGCTCACCCTGCATATAGCCGGGAAGCAGAGACCCAAGCGCTCCGACTACTGAACCGAGATTGCCGAGAAAAGCCATAACTGTCTCCTTATCGGCTGGCATCCAGAGCCGAGCTGGCGTCCAGAGCGGACTGCGCGCCATTGCCGGCCATAGTGCCTATATTAGCAAGCGGGGCGTTTGTCTGCCCCAGATATGAAGTTGGGTAATATGTGTCGTTACGGGAGCCGTAATAGCCAAGAGCGGACATCAGGCCCTTGGCGGCATTCTCAATCTGGGAGCTGACATTGCCCATGAGGGAACGCGCCACATCGCCATAGCTGGTTGCTTCAGAACCAAGGTTGCGGCCAAGATTGAGTACAGAACTGCGGCGGTTCCAGCGCTTGTCGTTCTTGTAGTCGGTGTACCACTGGTCATCAGCAAGGTTGTAGTTCGCCGTATCCGCCAGAGCCAGCGCCTTCCTGTGGCTGAAACTGCTCATTAATGAGCTGTCCATGCACAGATGAAACTGCTTCGCCTTCTGCGACAGGTATATCTCAGCTTCGTTGTAAGCGCTGTTCACGGAGGAATCAGCCCTGTTGCGCGCACTGCCGCACTGGAGTGTCCGTACAGGTTCGGAGCTTACCTCATTGAGCAGTTTCTTTTCCAGCGGCACATATTTCCTGCTGAACCTGTCCCACTTGTACTTGGCCATATCATAATAGGAATTAGCCAAGTCCTGTTGCATGTCAGCTATCTGTCCCTGTGCTATGCCATTGGCAATGGCAATAGCCAGAGCCGCGCCCTTAAACGCCAGAGTACGGAGGTTCTCACCTTCGGGGCCGTATTCAGGAGCGGCCCAGTTACAGAACCGGAGCGGCCCTATAGCGCCGTGGCTGGCCTGTCCTGTACCGGTAGAACGGGAGTTGCCCCCTGTAGTACCGGCACGAAGCGTCTGACCATAGAGAGTCTGGTCGAGCGTCTGGCCGTGAGCGTTGACACTGGAAGAGATATTACTGCTCTGCTGATTGATGGCATTGGATACAGCGGTAGGGTCTGCACATGTACATTCAGGCATTAGAAGCTCTCCTTCAGCAGTGACTCATTGGCGGCGGCTGTATCCTCAATCGCCCCCCGTACCTCACCTCTTATAGCACTGCGTGTGTAGCCAAGGTTAATGTCAGTACGGGACAGGTATTCTGTCGGATAAGACGGCGTGTTTCTGTTGGCAGAGTAGCCAAGATACTGGCCTGCTCCGGCCAGTCCTTCCCACGCCTGATTGTACAGGTTGCCATAGATACCGGCAGAGGTCTTAATCAGGGACACGTTGTCAGCTATAATGTCACGCCCGCGCTTGGCCGTATTCAGCATCTTGCTGAACCGCACGTCATCACGCGATTCCAGATAAGCACGCTCATTCCTGTACCCAAGACCTTCGGCAAGGCTCAGAGCGTCAGCCTGAGCGGAAAGGATATTGGCAAGCATATCCTTACGGAGCCCTGTACAGTACCGGGAGGTACAGCGCATACTCTTCCTAAGCTGACCGTGGAACTGAAGTATGGCCGCGGTTCTGGCGCGTCCCTCGGTAGCGTCATACTGGGGCGTTTCAGCCGGAATATTAAGCGCTTCGTTTATCTCCTGATCTTCGACAGGAGCGTAGTAATCTTTGTAATGGTCAAGCCAGTTACGGGCGATACGCCAGTACTTCTTGGCCATGTTCCATTCCTTTGTTGCAATATCTACAGCCCGTGCGGAGTTGTAGGCCGCTGAAAGAATAGCGGCGTCAGCAAGGATATTAGCGAACAGCCCATACTGCTGGTCGTTCGTACCGTGCTTCGGATTGCATTCAAGGTCATCGGCGTACATTACTGCACCTTAACGAACCTGCGCGTTGTAATAACAGTTTCCTCTTTCCAGTTTCCCGGAATATTCGGGATTCCCTCACCTTCCGTATTGGAGATAAGGATTTCATCAGTCCCAAGGAATTTCACAGCTTCAGAAAGGAAGCTGAACAGGGCCTTCTCTACTTCAGGTCTGTTGCCAGTGTACCAGTCCTGTATCTGGAAAACACGGGCGCTGTACTGCATAGGCCGGTACGCGGTACCGGTGAGAAACCCGACAACATTATTGTTGTCGTTATCATCGTAGGCGACAAAAATCTTCATGTCCTTGTTTATCCAGAGCTGGGTAAACACATTGACATTGAGATTGAACGGCTTGTCGTCATAGGCCTTACGCTTGTTTTCCCATGCTTTGCCAAGCATGGGCCCCAGTACACGGCCCAGAGTATCAATGGCTTTGTTAAGGTCTATATCAGGTTCAAGAATGTCTACTCTCATAATCTGCTCCTGACAGCATAATATTAAAATACCCAGAACATGTCTATTTGGCGATTATAGCCGTTCCAAGTTCGGCGAACTCTACTGTCTCTGTACCTGTGAAGTACAGTCTGTAACTGAGGTGCCTTCCGCATTTGGGGAGTCTTACAGGCTTGTCGCCCGAGATAGTACGCTCATACACTGTATGGCCATGGTCATCTTCCACACGTACAAATGTCTGTACAGAACGGAGACGGAGCGCGGCAGGACTGTAGAATGAACGCTTGTTTATAGTCTCAGTACCGGGACTGTACAACTCTCTGCTCTTCCACTCAAACGGTCTGAACGTGTCGCTCTTATCCCAGAACCATACCGCGCTGTCCTGTAGGAACATCAGCTGGCCCGTATTGGTGGCCTGCATAGCTATAGGAGCATCGGAAATATTGGAAAGCTCCATGCCCCTGACATCCCCGTATGGGTCGCCGTCTATATCAAGGATGAAACTTGTCTCATCTGTAATGATGAAAAGGTACCCGTTCCAGTACTCAAACCGTGCTGTCTCAGGGGCGAGCTGATGCCACTGTTCAGCAGTGAGCCATTTGGACGTCAGGATATGCCAGCGCGCGGACGGGTCAATCAGGATAACGCCGGGGTCGGATGAATAGATAAGGCCAAACGGTGTAATGATGGCGCTGTTGTAGTGCCCGCAGGATATATCCGGAAGCGGTCTGCCAATGTCAGTTACAGGAGTACATTTCGTATCGTCACAGCTGGATACATCAATAATGTAGGGTGTCGTAGAAGTCGTTACGTAAAGCTTCTGGTCAAGGCACTTCATGTGAATGATACTGCTGTCCAGAGTCAGCTCATATTTAACAGGCCAGTTATAGGGCTGGAAGTTCTCCGAGAGATACACCCTGTTAGCTACGGAACCAGCCAGACGGATGACACCTTCAACTGCCGTGATATTCTGAAGTCTGTCCGGCGGGGGTGTGACATCCACAGTATCAAGCGGCATGCCCAGCTTCTTTGTGAGAACCGTATCGGTATAGGATACTGACGGAAAATAGATAGTCGCTACGAACAGATAGTCAGTAAGCGGGGTCTGGGTCTTACCGTCTACAGGGCGGAAGCCGGTAGAGCTCCTGTACAGGTTGGCACTGACAATCCCATACCCGTCAGGCGGAAGTGATATACCAGTCACGGAAACAGAAGTTCCGTCAGCAACCATAACCAGATTGCTGGCAGGAGACGGGGCTGATTCTTCCCCCCACTGGTTAACCCATGTATATACATATGAGCGGGTGTCTGAAGCCCGTCCGCACATCTCTTGTGCGGAAGCGTGAGGAGGTACAGGAGGGGTAGGAACCCCGAGCCTGTAGTAGGTCATATCACAGCAACTGCCGCGCACCATCACCTGTGGGCTGTCACTGTTGCCCGTGATGTACAGCCTCTGCCATTCGGGAGAAAGCTCAGCTACGGAAACAACACTGTCCCATGTATACAGGCAGTGCCCGTACATATACAGAGATACGGCTGTGGAGGGTACGTCTTTATACTTACAGAGCTCACGCCAAGGTTCGAGCTGTCCCCTGCGCAGGTTGACATTCAGTGCCAGTGTGGCCTGCGTGACAGCCAGACTATGCTCCGGAGTACGCGGGACGATACCGCCAAACTGTGTAATTGCTGTCTGCATTAGTAGGCCGTCACAACTTCAATGTCCATGTAACCCACACCATTCATGTCCCCGATAACCTGTACTGTGTGATTACCGAGGCCGTAACGGGCTGTAGTCAGGGCTGTAAGTTCGTTGTCCATAACTACATCAGTATCGACAGCTTTGCCGTCAACATAAATAGTACCGCGGATAGGCGTAACCGTGGTCTTTCCGGAGGGGTCGCTTGTAGTCGGGCGCTTGCAGTCCCTGTACCGGATACGGAAAGAGCCGATACGGGCAAGGTCAAACGTTATAACATAGGCGTCTGATTTCGTCCCTGCGGGGAAACGCTTGGACGCATGGTCATAGACAAGTATTTCCGATGCCGATGTATCTACTATTTCAGTAAGCGTACCGGACTCTGTGAGAGTCACACGCTGTACGCCCATGTATCTCTCACCGGGCGTTACTGATATTTTCTGTACAATATTCGTGACAAAGTTCCTGTCATCAAGGGTGACATCAAAACCGCCGAGCCTGTACTCACCAGCACGGTTGAACATAGGGTCAGCGATATTGAGCGTAACAACACCCGTGGACGTGGCAAGGTCAGCCTTAATATGCCCCTGACCAATAACACCGTTGACCGTACTGACCGTGGAGGAAGCGGTATAACCAGTGAGATGCCCATATCGGTCAAACGACATCCCGTTGATATAACCCTCATATCCTTCCTCGGAGTGGGACACCTTAACAGGGTCTTCCCTTGTACCGGAACCGGACACATTGATACCGGAGTTGCCAGCGCTGACAACAAACGATTCAGACGGGTCAGGGTTGGAGGATATAATCAGCGGGTCACGCTGGGTTCCTGTACCCTGTATCGCGATACCATCTCCAGCCTGAGCGCTGAGCGTGGTCAGAAGCGCCCCTGTCGTATCCATCCGTGTCAGGTTTCCCGCCTGAGAAGAAATATTAGCAGACCCTCCACCGCCGCTGTCAGAGCAGGAGCAGGGCTCGGGGGCGCAGGTAGGAGGATTATAAATAGGGAGCTGTTTGCCTTCCAGAGAAACGATACATCCGTTCTGTATGACAACACGGTCATACACACCGTCTGCGGGAGGGGTGCCTTTCTCCACACGGACGCATCCTTCACGGGAATACATCCTGCCCCCGAAAGGAAGACACATACTCCAGTCAGGACAGGCACCTTCCTCTTTTGCAGAGGTAATCTTTCCGTCACATTGAGGCGTGATTCTGGGGGTACAGTCAGACATTACATTACTCTCCCAAACTGCATATGGATACTTCCGCGCATTTTGTGCGTTGCTGTCTCCATAGCGGCGGCTGATGTGCGTTTCTCAAACTCAGTCATATACGCCCGTCCCATCTGGATGTTTGTCCATGGCCGGGCCGGTATAAGCATTATGTAAGCCCGCACGCCCATAAGCAGAGTATCCAGCCAGTCAGTGTACAGGACGTCAGGAAGCTCACAGGCATCCTGCCCCGGCATAACGGCCAGCTCCGCAAGAAGACGTCCGGGGCTGTTCGGGTGTCTGACGTGCAGTACCTTCTCAAGGTCATCATACCAGACAATCTCCCTGCCGCAGGGAGTGCACCCCTGCGGCAGAGTGAAAGTCTCTCTGGCGTCATGTCCGCCGCAACAGCCGCACGGAATGATATATGAACGCAGGATACCACATATCTCCAGCCCATCCGGGGATTCCAGCCGGTATCTGGTAATACATGGTTCCAGATTAACTGCCGCACGACGGCGTATCAGGTTGCCCTGACGGGCCATGTTTCTTGCGGCTTTCAGTAAGTAGAACTGGAAGAGCTGGGCGGGAAGAGTAGGGTACTCAAACCGGAGCTCTTCCAGAAAACTATCGAGCGGTCTGGTTTTGAACGGCTCGTAAATTATCTGCGTCTCGCTCACGTTCAGCTTTCTCCTTCTCTCTGCGGTCTACAGCCCGTTTCAGCAGGTTGTCATGTGTAGTCAGGTGCGTTCCGGCTATGGTACTGATAGTGGGTGAGTTCTCGGAATCCATGATAAGCGCCCTGTAAAGCATCCACTGCTTGACAATAGCAACCATCTCATCCGGTACTGATTCACTAAGAGAACGTCCGGTCGGCATTGTGTAGCACTGCACAAGAACATACCGGTTCTGCCCCGGAGCAACCGGAGGCATGACTTTGAATCTGCTGATGTCTACTGAGCTTATGACATACGAGAAAGGCTCATCTGTCTCAGGGTTTATGCAGTTCGGATATACAGACCCCGGCCAGTTGAGCCTTTCGTCATCATATGTACGGGTGAGATACCGGTACACTTCACCGGTCTCAGTACATTCACCAACAATACGGATAATCTCGGAGCAGTCACAGACATTCTGCCAGTCACCGCCGGGCATGAGCCGCACAATTTTCTCTGTATGGAACAGGTCTTTGAGAAGATAGCTGTCATTGATAAGCGCTTCAGAGAGATAGGACTGAAGCTGAGCTACAGACCAGCGTGTGTATTCATACCCCGGTTCCTGGTCATTCAGGTCACGGGAGACATCCCCGATTATATCCTGTACTGTCATCAGAACTCCGCTTTCGACATCAGTTTCTCAATATCTTCATAAGGCACTGCTTCATCTCCGTACTGGTCAGACTGCGCAGGCTGGTCCATCTTCTTCATGGTAGAACGGAACGAGCTCATCTTTTCCTGCGCAATCGTATTCTGACGGGATGTAGCCTCATTAAGAGCGGCAGCCATGAGTTCCCTTTCATCCTCGGAACTGTCCTCCTGTACTTTGTCCTGCCATGCCGCAGGGTCAGTATTGCCCTGCTCATCACAGCATTCCAGTATATCCCTCTGCTCCGCGAGCATCGGGTTCCACGGGAGGATGATACCGGTCTTTTTGTTCTTCAGACAGGGGGAATGCGCCAGCGGAGGTGTGGCGTTCTTAACCCCGAGATGTTCAAGAAAACCGGCCCGTTCTTCGGAATTGAGGTTGAACACAGTGGAAACGTCCTGATTCCCAACTGTAGTTGCGTTCTGATTCATGACTACCGCTCCTTATTGTATACTACTTCGCCACGGAACTGGGCTTCTGTCCCTTAACAGACTTCTCCGTGGCAGGAGTGAAACCACCATGGACGCCCTGACTCCACTTGGTGCGCATGATAATACCACGCGCCTTGTCAGTACCGTTGGTCATGGTCAGGTCAATACTGTGGTCGCTTCCAACCTTCTTAAGCGGGAATTTCTTCCCGCCTTTCACGGTATCTTTGGAAGCCGGGCCCGTATAAGTACGCGCCATAACAAACCCCCTTAGCCAATCTGAGTACTGCCCTCAAAAGCCAGCAGCTTGGAAGAGAAGTACAGGGCAAACGTGGATTTCCACAGGGTGGCAATCTTGTCAAGGTCGCCAGCGGCAACCTTGAAGCCGAGCATAACAGTACCGAAAGCGTCATCATAACCAGCAATGGGCTTTCCGGTAGCGTTGCGCTTAACGATGTTGTGACCGAAGGTAGCAAGCGGGTTCGTCAGACGGGTGAACCCGTACAGCTTATCGCCGTCCTGCGGAGTACCGACAGGGAGCTGGGTAATCTTAGCCGCGGTCATGGCATCCGCGAACGCAGTCACGTCCTTGTATTCCCACTCCTCGGTAGTGAAGTTCCAGACAGCACGTTTCGCAACGGGAGCGAGATACACACCATCGAGAGAAGCGTCAGTTTTAGTGACTTCGTAATACACGGAATCCAGATAGGAACGCTGGGGAACCCAGTTGGTCAGAACCACATCACCCACGGCCTTAACGCCCTTAAGCAGGTTTTGCATCCAGCGGTGGCCAACGGTATCATTCAGATTCGGAACCAGCGGGAACTGGAGATTGAGAAACCCCTGACCCATAGCGGCATCAGCGTGAGAATCAAAAGGCGGGGTAAACTCCGTATGGGGGGCGTCATAGGGCGGAGTAAATTCCGCGGACTGGCCATCACAGAACCAGCCTTTGAAATCAGGCATACCGCCACGGGCAAGATTAATAACTGCCATAATTCACTACTCCTACTAGTTAATAGGGTCGAAAGTCCAATAACCCATAGCGAGGGCTTCGGGATAGATAACTTCCGCACCCCAAGCGGCGAGGAACTGATACCGGATACCAAAGCTGTTCGGGTCGTTGGTAATCAGACGGGACTCAATGATATTGCTGGCATAGGCGGTAGCGTCCTTGTTGCCAGCGATAATGTAGAAAGACAGGGCACCGGATTCGTCACGGCGAACCGGAACATGAATAGACTCAATAGGCTGGAAGCCAAAGAGCTCATGGTCCCACATACCGGAGACAATACCACCGCACTTACAGCTCCATTCGGAGTTAGCGTAATTGCTCATGGCAAGGTAGGTACGGAGGATAGGCGGCACGATAATGAACATACCGCCGTCAACCCAACGCTTCTGCTCAATCAGGGCACGCTGGAGATTGGCGAGCACCACAGGCAGATTCTTCGGGGTGACATGCACAGGATTACCCGGAGCGCCAAGGTTGATGTCATGGAGACGGCCAGCGGCGCTGAGAGAGGTAAGAGGGGAAACCTGAGCCATCATGCGGCCAAGAACGAAACGCCTCTGCTCATCAACATAAGACTGGTAGATAGCTTCAAGGAGCTTCTCTTCGTAATCAGCCCAGCGGTCACAGGCCTGTTTAACATCGAGAGAGTCGAACTTAATATCCTGATAAGAGGCGAAGCAAATCTGAAGACAGCGCGCTTCCGTAGTAACGGTATTGGGAACAAGCTGCTGGTTCTTCTGATAGGAACGCATAGGCCCGACTTCCGGAGCGCGCATAAGCTGAATAATCTGATTGCACTGCGTAACAGGCTCAAGAAGCTCAGAGTTGGTGATACGGGGAAGCCAGTCTTCCTCATAGATTTTGGAAAGGATAATGTCGCTGTACCCAATTCGGGCAAGCGGGGTTGCTTCCATTCCGGTATAACCGGACGCACTGGGAAACATAGGCATAAATTATTCTCCTAAGACATGGATGACAGACTTTCGACAGCTGCCTTGCGGGCTTCAGGAAGAAGTTTCCTGTACTCTTCAGCGGAAATCTGCCTCGTTTGAAACAGGTTGTTGAGTTCCCGCAGGGTGTAGCGGGTTGGAGTAGTCTGCGCCGCCGCAGGTGCGGCACCGGGAGCCACCTGCACGGGGGGTACAGTAGCGACACCCACGGCGTTGTTACGACTCTGCTTGAACTGGTTCAGGAGGTCGATAACGTAGTCAGTATTGCCGTTGAGATATTCCCGGCTGGCACGGGCGTCTCGGGTTTCAGAACTGAGACCGTCACGCTGGGCCATGAAGTTTCGGTACTCGGGAGTGTTGACCATCTGGGCAAAGTCGGGATGAGCGGCAAAGATACGGGCGTTGAGAAGGTCCTTACGGGTATTCTCAAGCATCTGCTGATTATACCGGGTACGCTCCTCAAGCTCTTTCCTCTGCTGTTCAAGCTCTTTCTTGAGCGGCTCTGTCTGAGCCATGGCCAGATTGGTAGCGGATTCAACAATAGCCGTGTAATCCTCAGGGCTCACAGACTCAAGATTGTCAATGGCCTGCTGCTGGATGTCAGCCCTGATACTGGCCCTGCGTCTGAGGTCGTTAAGCTCATCAGCGGACTTCTGAAGGTCTGCCATCTTCTGCTGGTCAGCAGCGAGCTGCTGTCTGAGCTGGTCACGCTCATAAGCCAGATTCTGGATAAGCGCAGGGTCATAGTAAGCGCCGGCATTCTGAGGCTGAGTAGCTACAGGCTGTACAGGAGCAGGCTGCTGTACAGGGGCAGACGGGGGATTAACCGGCTGCTGTACAGGAGCAGGCTGGACACCCGCGGGCTGCGCGGGGGCGGTCTGCTGGTCTGTCGTCTGAGTCGGAGGATTTGTTCCACCCGGCTCATTCTGTTTTCTGAATGCTTCGGCCCTTTCCTGATACGGATTAGTGGGTACTTTGTCGAATCCTGACATAAACGCTCCTTATTATTCCATACCGTAAATCATTTCTTCCAAGGATCTGATTTCGTTAACCCTGCCAAGCTGCATGGCGGCGTTTTGCAGTTTATCCGGGTGCATCACGCCGGCCTTCGCGGCAAGGACAAAATCCGCTTCCAGCCCCTCACGAATATGCGCAAGGAACGCAAGGAGCGTTTCCTTGAGATACGCGTCTGACTTGAGCTGACGGGCAAGCTCACGGATAGGATTATTTTCCGCCTCGGGTGGGAACATACTTCACACCTGTGATAATTTCCTTCGCCGTTTTGCGCCCGGGAATGGGGGCCACAGTACCGGGACGGGAAGTAACAGACGGGGGCGGAGTCTGACGGGTGACGCGGTTTCCGCCGCAACGGGAACAAGCCATAACTATTCTCCCTTGTATCTCGTATCCATAATAGCAGAGTACTCCTTACCCCGTACCGGACACGAACGAAGGCTGGCGTCTTTCATAAGACGGTCGAAATTATAATCCTTGATGCCCCGCATAGGGTCAGCTGGCTGAGCCAGCGGATTGTTCTGAAGAGTCATCTTCGGGTCGGCGATTTTCGCCTCATAATTCCTGTTTGCCGAAAGGTCGATTATAACAGACATAGCGTAGTAACCTAATAGTTGTAATACTGTTTAAGGATAGAACGCATGTGATTGCGTCTGGTTACTTTTTCGGCTTTTTCAGCTGGCTTTTCTTTCCTTTCATGAATGGAGGGAGAGACTTTTTCGCCCCGCTTACCTTCGGTTTCTGACACTTTGCCATTCTTCTTCTCCTTAACTGTCATGGTTATTACTCCTACTTATACAGCGGTACAACATACGAACCGAACCGGCCCCAGCCGGACGGCCTGCCAAGCAGGGCATCCCTAAGCCCAATAATAGTAGTGGGCACTTCCGGCCCGGAGATGGAATCCGGCTCGTCTCCTTCAACAGGAGCAAAGGCATCCTGTATAGCAGTCGCAAGACTCAAAAGTTGTTTGCTGTCCAGTCCGGAAATAGCGTCAGCTATTTTCTCGGCGGAAGCATCATCAATAGCTGTAAGCTCTTTGATGGTACAGGCAGTCAGCGTAGAGTTCTGTATATCAGAATTAGTGACCTGCGAATTGGTCAGTGTAGTTCTGTTGATAACGCCGTCTTCGGCGTATTTCGTTTCACCACAAGCATTACCCATTTGTATCTCCTAGAAAAAGAACAGGCTTTCAACCTGTGAGGGAATCTGACTGGCTCTGTACCAATCCGCATATACCTGAGCTACACCAACCGCCGTTGCATCATTAATATGCAGTCTATATGTACCCGGTACACCAATTATGCCAATATTACGGCAGGGGTCAAGCTGCCACGGGCGTCCGCAGGTTGAAACAAGTTCATCATTAATTACATCAGCCCTTACATTGGCAAGGTCAAAAATGAAACCACAGCAACCCTTGCAGGGAGTTACCTGTTCTTTTGTATATTCATGAACCAGACGTCTCACACATATAATCTGAGGTACAGTAAATTCCTTGGCTGACTGCCTGACTTTCTCATCCAGTAGACCAGTAGCAAACAATGTGACGCAGTAACCGGCAGGCACATTGAAAACACTGGAGTACATAGTGCGGTTGTTCTTCTGCCAGAGTTTGTTCATATGAGTCTCCCCAGAATAAATCCTATGATACCACCGTAAATCAGCCCTCTGACAGTGTTACAGCAGATACAGTCCGGCTGTTCAAACGGGAAAGTCCAATACTTGTACAGGAAATTGTAAACCCTGTTTTCCGGCTTCGGGGTATCCGTGCCGTAATAGTACCCGTGACAAAAGTTGATATTGTCACAGAACCATTTGACAAACCTGTACCCGCGTTCACCGGGAGCGGGAGTCCATGGTTTAATAAGCCTCAACGTGCCCTCCTGTATCATGCGCAACACCAGCCCCGGCAGGAGAGTCCGGCGCGGGATTAGAGTTCGGCATCATACCGTTACCCTGTCCGGCGCTCTGTCCGTTGCCTGTCTGCGGGGCCGCTCCCTGTACAGGAGCGTTCATCTGCTCAAGAACATCATCCGGAATATTCATCGCTCCGAAGAGTTTCTTTACAGCCCAGCCTACGACAGGGGTCAGATTAACAGCGCCGGAGAGGGAACCGCCTACAGCGCCTATAACCTGAAGCATCTCCATAGCGTTCTGCTTTTCCGTCTCTTTCTGGAGCAGGCCTTCCGCACCCTTGGTGACTATCTGTACGTCACCCTTTACGGATGAGTCGGACGCGTACAGCATATTTATGTTGTACATGAGCTCACCGAGCGGGGCGAACACATTGTTGTCGATATTCCCTACCGCCGCATGCAGAGCCCGTGTCGCGTTGCCCTGAAGAAGAGACATACCGCGGAACGTGCGCATCGCACCCGAGCCTACAGCCTCACCATGCAGAGCCGCCGGAATGTTCGTTACTCTGTCAGCCAGCTGGATGAACATCTCCAAAAGCTGTGAGTAAGCCGGAAGATTGGAGGGGATATTGAAAAACCTCAGGGCCGGATTGCTTCCGCCTGACGGGTCAGAATCAGAAAGATACATCGTTCCCGGTACAATAGTACCAAGGTCAGTATCCTTCATGTATTTCATAAGCCGCCTGTAATCGGCCTCGCACATAGGAGCAGAGGCGTTGGCGGCATTGCGCATCAGATATATCAGACAGGAATGATATGCCCGTTCCACATCTCGGATACGCTGGGCGATACCGTCTCCGGCAATACGGTCGCCGCCGGTACGGTAGAAACTGGACGTGTAAATAGGACGGGTCTGCATGTGCGGGTCGGAGTTAACCTTGACCTGCAATACCTTATACCCGGCCATGGAAATCTCGCAGTTATAGAACTCACTGCGGTCAAGACTGTGGAACCCGTACTCAGCCAGTTCCCGTCCGGACATGATACCGTAGTGAGTCAGTACCTCAATGGGGGCAACGTTGGATGCCCACAGGGCAAGGTCTCTCTTTTCTGAATTGGGTTCTCTGGTCAGCCAGTTCAGATTGAACTCATCATTCGTATCTGCTTTCTTCAATACATCCAGAACATTCTCAGATATGTAAGAGCTGAGCTTGCCCGCATCGAGAAGCTCCTTGCGTGTCCAGAGCGTGCGGGTAAACACACAGGTTCCCCGCTGAGTATCCGGACTGTCAGGAGAATAGGCAAAATCAAACGGAGATATAGAACGGAATACAGGGAGTACTTCCGTCTGTACTCTGGGTTTGTTCCTGCCCCACGTCAGACGGGGGCTTCTCGTAATATACGGGCCGGTAAAAATTGAGTAAGGATATACCGTGAAGTAATGGAGGAAGTCAGACAGCGCCCTGTTAAACCCGCCTTCAGCGCACTGGTCTTCCAGCAGGGACATCATCTCATTAGCCGCTTTGTCCGCTTCTTCCTTCTCATGACGCAGAAGAAGCTGTTTCCCGCGGCGGATGAAATCAACCATCTGCGTACCATCTTGAAAACGGTTCTCAAAGAACCCCTGCTTCAGGACAGTAAGGAGCATCTCACGGGACTCCGGAGAGATGCTCGGCCTCGGCGTGGCCATGATAACCCACGGAAGCGTTAATGTACTGCTGATAAGCGCGTCACTAAGATAAGCATTCGCTATACCGGTCTTAAGCGCAGTAAGGTTGACTATGGCATTAACTCCGAGAGCGTCAGCTATCTGCTGGTCTGAACAGGACAAAACCCCGTTCTGCTGTTCCCAGCATTCACGGAGCACATCCCTGAGCCCTTTGCCGTTGACACGCTCGGTACTCTGCCACAGGACTGCGCCGTTCCATCTGCGGAGAACCTCTTTGCCCAGCCTGTCAGAGACATTGGAAGGAATATCCTCAATCTCCCTGAGCCAGTCTATACCATTGCTGTCTGTACTGGAAACAGTTTCATCTGCCATTATTAGATAATCCTACGGAGAACATTTCTGCTCTCAGATAATTTACGGGCTACATCGGAAAGGTCATCATCAGTGTAATCAATGCCCTTCTGTATAAGCAGGGCCGCATACTGAAGAGCATCCTGATAATGTGACGCTTCGTTCTTTTCAGGCTGGGGGGTATACACCGTACCGATAGAACCACTGGCTCTCAGCCTCCTGTACCGGTACTCATGCGTAAACCCATTAATGATGTTCTTACAGGATGGGCTTATGAGGAGACCGCCTGTATCAAGGTTGAGCATGTGCTCCACAACCTGAATACGGGCCTTCGGAGAGTTTGTAATCTCAGTAACAGCAGGTATGCCGGCTTCCTCAAAACGCTGTCGGGGGGTAATACCAGTCCATGAGTCCCGCTGGTTGGACGGGTCAATGGCCGCTACAACAGGATTCGTATGATATTTGCCGCGGAGAAGCGGTATCAGCATACCGTAGAGGAAGTTCTCAAACCCTTCATTGTCAGCGAACAGTTCATCCAGTACACACCATTTGCCGTCCTGATTCTGGAGTATAACCGCGGCGGGGTGAATACCAGACTGGTCAACGCCAAGCACAACCTCATGAAACATCATGGGCGTGAGTTCGTGGTCTGCAATATGGCGGGAGGGGGAGAAGTTGGAGAATACTGGCTTGCCTTCCACAACAGGTACGTCAAGGAGACAATACTGATTCTCTACGACATCAACACGCCCGTTCTTGAGCAGGGTCTGTATCTGGTTGCGGTAGTACCGCATACCCCGCTCTTCAGGCGTCATATCCTCGGGGTCGCCTTCTTCTTTGGCACCCAGATTACGGAGATTCTCCGCATCGGGGTTTACATCGAAATGCTTCTTCCCGTTCTCATCGAACCGGCGCAGAGCCGCAGGAGGCTGTTTCACAACAAGCCAGTTTGGCTCAGGGTTCTTCATGTACACATCCAGCCATGAGTCATGCTCAGGCTGGTTGAAGTCCATGATAATCCCGCCCCAGTTTACACCCCCTAAATCCTGTGAGGGGAAACGCCCAATACGGGTCTGTACAGCGGCAAAGACTTCCGGTGAAACACCGGTTGCTTCATTTATCCACGCAAACGTCCAGTTAGCGGAGAGAATCTTACTGCAATCCTCAGGGCCTTTCAGAGCAAACAGGTTAAGCTCCAGATTAACTGTAGTGCCATCCTGTAGAGGGATAAGATAAACACCCCGAAGAGGGGCTACTGCGCCAGTAATATCACCGCATTCCCGGGGCAGTACCTCAAGAAGAGACTTGCGGGTCATGGAGGTGAGTTCAGGATACGTGGAACGGATAACACCAACACGGGAGTAACGCATTCCATCCTTGGCTACAGGCTGAGCACAGGCATAGTAAAGAATATCCATGGCACAACAGCAGGACTTGCCACTGCCATAAGGGCCGCAGAGCATCTTTATATACTTGTCAGATTCGTGAAATCTCAGACCTGTAGGGGATGGAACGTAGTTAAACATTCGCGCTCCTGAGGTGGTCGAGCTTATGGTTCTTCATCCCTTCCGGTACAGGGATGGCCACACCTACATTAACCTGCGTATTAACTACCTGCTGTTCTGTATTCATGGAACCGGAAACTTTATAAAGAAGTTCAAGGAGCTTCAATGCTTCAGCGGGTTTCATATTCTCATTCACCGCGTCCCGGAAGAGCTTCTCCGCAAGCGCCTGTGAGAGCGTCCCCGCTCTGTACATAGACCCGGCTCTGCTTCCCTTGGCTCTGAGCTGTTCCAGTGAGTTCCTGTACATGTCCTGAAATTCAGGAACAATAAGAATCTTCTGGAGGTCTTTTTCCGATATATTATAGGTATTATAAATAGTGTCAAGTTCCGTAATAGGTGTATCCGGAACCTGCATAACGGCAAGGTCCTGAGCAAGAGAAGCCCAGCGATACTGCGCTAACATGGTTAGTTACCCGCCACTATTATATAATGAGGCTGAACATAGGAAGCTCTTATTTCCAGCGGCCTGTGGCAAGCCACCCTGTGTGAACAATAGAGCCGGAGTTATCCAGCGTGCCGATTGAAAAAGCAGTATTGCTCACCCAGCCAACGTCTGCAAGCGCGCGCTCTACATTAGTATCATGCGTTGTATAAACAGTAACGGTGCCACTTTTGAACGCCTGCGGAAAATAGATTCTTTTATTGGTAGCTGTAGCAGGTCCATTGAGCGTGGCCGTACCCCAGCACAGCTGAATCCCATTGTTATATCTTATATACCCGTCTCCACTTTCGACCACAGCCTCACGGTTAGTCCCAAAGACAGCACTGACAGAATAAACCAACCCAAGAAATACCCTTTTAACAAAATCGAACATAGAAACTCCTATTTCCAGTATCCTATAACGAACCGGTTTGTTTCACCAACATCTGCCGTCGAGAAATGTACGCTGTACTATCATTCGTATACTCCAAAAATTTCATCCAGAAACTTATGAAACTCCTGATATTCCTTCTCTTCCTCTTCATCGGGGACATCAGAAGATTGTCCTGTAAGGGTGGAAAAGGGGAAATCCTGATTATCCGGATTGTCCATACTAACCCTCGGACACTAAAGTATATTTGTTAGTGAATATTGGAGGGTAGCCAGATTCAACAGATTTGAATTTTTGCTTCATAACAGACCCCGAAGGTACGACAAGGGCAATGTTGGTACTGCCAGAAAGAGCAGTAGGGGGCGATCCCCAAGGGAATCCCGGAGCTTCAGTTCGCTTCGTCTCATTTTGTAGAGCAGAAGGCCAAGGCAAATCATCAGAAAACCCGGAACTGCCATCGCTAAGTATTATAACATCGAAACTTCCAGACGGGTAAACACCGTCTCCTGTTCGCTTCAGACCACAAGAGTATTCTATATATGTAAGCCTTGGGCTGTTAGCGAAACGAGCTACAGGATACGCCTGAGCTCTATAGTACCATTTACCCTCTATATCAATATCAATAGGAAGGACAAACCGGGTGAACGGTACTACAGCGTTAAAGAAAAGACCTGTAATATCCCACAGATTAACACAATCATCAAACAGGTTGTACCAATTATATTTGACAGGCTGCCCATCGTAAGGTTTCGTTACCTTATAGAACTCCCCAATAGTAGTAGAATAAAAACATGAGTTCAAAACTTCGAGCTTGTTACAACCATCAAACAGGCCAAGGATGTTCGGAATACTGGAAAAACTGAAACATCCATAAAGGTTACGTGCAGACGTATTCCGAAAAAGACCCTGCATAAGCCCATCCTGTGTAGGAGAGTCATTCGGAAACCATACAGGCATATTAAAATCAGCATAACGGAAGCCGGAAAAACACAGATAAAAATCGCTGGCCTTCGTACAATCGTTGAAAAGACCACGGTTTATTCTTCCGCCCTTTATACCGCCGAAGGTATCACGAAATTCCACTGCCTCGCTGCATCCCGCAAACAGAAGCATATCGTCTGTCAGGCTGAGTGCTGAACAGCCACCGAACGTCTCACTAAACGTTACTGCGTCAGTATTATTGCTAAATATATCTGAAGGGATGTTTACCAGACTAGTACTCTTTTTGAATAAAACATCCATGTGTTTGGAATTAGCAAGAGAGGAATCATCGGATAATTCAGATGCTTTATGTGACCCCGCGATATGGGGGATAGCACTGTAAACTGTAGTCAGGTTAGTAGTGTAACCGTAAGTATCGCTCCCGCTCTGGCCGACTCTGGTACGTGACCATGTTTCAGGAGACGCGGACATTTTCGCTACATATGAACCGGGGGCATTGTATGTATGGACAAACAGAGGGTTGAGGTCATCCCCACTGTATGAACCCGTGACTATAGTGGAAGTGCCATCCCCCCAGTCAACGGTCATTTTGTCCGTGTCTGTATAGTCGGTATTCCAGAGAGGAACATAGATCTGTTTGGACGCGGCGTCATCAGCTATTGTGTATCCCAAATCCCATGTCGTCTTGTCCTGTACCCTGCTACCCAACATCATTCTCTGTATAAGCATCTTTATCCCCCTGCAACACAATCTAATCAGCCAGATTAATTTTCTCAATTTTGCCCCGTATCTCAAGGATGTCAAGGTACTTCCGCATTGTATCTGCCTGCATTCGCAGAAGACATATAGGACAGTTCGGTGTGAACGTGAGCGTGCCAGCTTCATATTTGGCTATCATAGCCGACAGTCGCTCATACCGCCCGTGCAACTGCTTATACTCATCGACTACTCTCTGCTTCCAATCTTCCATTGTATCCTCCTATTTTACTCTCTGCCAAGCGTAAACCGATTTGTAAGGCGGCATGTTGTTATGAGGCTGATTTCCACCGGTGATAAGGGCGTTACCGGCAGGATCGCCTGTGCCAGATACGCCGTTGTTAATCCCCCAAGTCTTATTCGCCGTCGGTTTCCAAACGTGATATATTTTGGCGTTTTCCCGTGACACAGTGGAGCTACGCCCATCCGGCGAGAAAAAACGGGTGTCGTAATCTCCTTCATCAATAGTGCCGCCGGTGAATATAGCTACCTTATGTGTATGCTGTGGGAACTCCTCCACCGTCAGCGTATGTGTCTCTTCGCCGCCAGTCGTCCCCGCCGCATGTTTAGGACCACAACACCACAGGAAAGTATCCTGTATGGGTTCCCACGTTCCGCCAAAAAGTTCATGCGGGTCTGTGGGTATGGTAGAGGTGTATATGCTCCCAACGGGCCAGCTTAATAACTTGATTAATTTAACCACCGTGGCTGTGTATTGTACTAAATTCATTACGAAACCCTCTTCCATACATTTACAATTCGTGCGGGAGGCTGGACTGTGTCAGAGTTGCCTCCTTTTTCGCCTTAAGTACAGCAGTTTTAACGGCTAAATCAATAACCTGCTGCAAGGTATGATCATCCATCAAGTGTACCTCCTGCCTCTACGTATGCCGCGCTAATGACCGCATATGCGTCATCAATCTGCTTCTGAAAAGCATTATCGGCAGTCTCTCTGGCGGAAGCCTCATCAGTAATACTCTTCTGAAGGGCAGTATCAGCGGCCTTTCTGGCGGATACCTCATCAGTAATACTCTTCTGAATAGCCGTGTCAGCAGTCGCCCGGGCGGAAGCCTCACTGGCTATATTGTTCTGAAGAGCCGTATCGGCTGTCTCTCTGGCGGAAGCCTCAGTGACTATGCTGTTCTGAAGAGTGGTATCGGCAGATTTTCTGGCAGAAACCTCATCAGTAATACTTATGCGGAGGGCAGTATCAGCAGTCACTCTGGCACTCTCCTCAGCGGCAATACGGTTAGTCAGAGAGATAACCGTATCCTCACGGGCGAGAGGCACACCACCGGTAACACCATTCTGTACTACAACGGTATATTTTTCTGTATCAACGGTAATCTCCCCAACAGGACCAGCGTAATCACTATGCTGTTGCGTTGTACCCCTGTACAACTGTATAGGCTGCTTCGTATTTCTCATTATAAAAACCTATAGCGTATAATGGATAGGAGCAGATGAACCCGGCCCCTATCCATTATGTATCTATCCAGCGTTGTAAATAGCTACAGTACCATACCATGTAGTACCATTCGGTGTCATAAAGGTCAGAACATCCACACCGGGAGCAGTAAGCGTCGGCGCGGCGGCATCCGTCCATTTCACCGAGGCCACGTAATCGTAGCAGCCCCGCCATTGGTAATAATGAGGTTGAACGTAGCCGCACGCCCGGAAGGAGCGTTGATAAAAGTAAACACCGTATCAGCGGAAACGGTCTTGCTGAAAACAACGCCTTTGGAAAGGTCAATCTCCGAAGTTGTCAAATCCGCTGAAGTGCCATAAGGACCCTGAAGGAATGTCTTCACGTCCTCAATGGTCTCATTATTGTGGATATGCACAACAAGGTCATCACTGGCCTTGCTGGCGGCGAGGTCATAA
>ENA-OOXC01000865-OOXC01000865.1-human-gut-metagenome-genome-assembly--contig:-NODE-865-length-20502-cov-4.408422_pt1 | contig 20502 bp, 15 predicted proteins | sample MGYA00241578_ERZ501325 | MGnify/ENA primary metagenome ERZ501325 (study PRJEB25962, sample SAMEA2042737) | human gut metagenome | biome: human gut; feature: human-associated habitat; material: faeces...
CATAATCCCGTTCCTTACCCAGATCATATCCAAGTTCTGCAACGGTTTTTCTGAAAAATTTGTGTGAGATCTGAAGAAGGATACCTACACCGTCACCGGTTTTTCCTTCTGCATCTTTTCCTGCTCTGTGTTCCAGATTTTCAACAATCTTTAACGCATTATTTACGGTCTCATGTGTCTTAATGCCCTTGATATTCACAACGGCACCGATACCACAGTTATCATGTTCATATTCTTCACGGTATAACCCTGGATTTACTACGTTTCTGTTATCTTCCATGCTCGTTTTCCTTTCCAACTTATTGTCAGTGCCTGTTGAGATCCTACTGCCCGATCATCTGATAGTATTTCTCAAATACAGCTCTGTGCTTTTTATGATTTGTAATCATACTATCTTTTTTTCCGTTTGTAAACAACTTTTTTCGTCAAATTGTCAGATAGTTTGCAAACTTAATTTTATAAAGTATTTTGTATTTGCAATTTATTATATTTGTATATTTAAAAATGCAATTCATGTGGTTTTATTCCCACGAATTGCATTTTTACTCATAATTTTCTTTTTGATGTTTTCATCGTTTTCTATCATATTTTTGAATTGTGTTACTATTGTTTCTCAATTTTATGATCCATCTGGATTCCATTTACCTGTTTTGCCATCAGTATCCGTTCCACGCTTTCATCGATCCGCTTCTCAGTCAGTTCTCCCTTGTCTGACGCAGTCAGAATCCCTTCAACCGTTTCCCCAAGATCTTCCGGTTCAAGGATCAGATCCACACCTGCCCGGATTGCCAGCACCGCAGCTTCTCCCGGTTCATAATGATCCGTGATTGCTTCCATCTGAAAGGAGTCTGTGATGATCAATCCATGAAAGGCCAGCTCGTTTCGCAGACAGTCTGTAACCAGTGTCTCCGAAAGATCCGCCGGCTGATCTGATATGTCAGGTACTACCAGATGCCCGATCATAACACAATCGGCCCCTGCCCGGATTCCTGCCCGAAACGGAACAAACTCCTGCGTTTCCAGTTCTTTCAGCGTTGCCCTTACATACGCCGTTCCATAATGGGAATCCTCAACGGTATCCCCGTGTCCCGGAAAATGCTTCAGGGTACACATCACGCCACCGGCATGAAAGCCCTCCACTGCATACGGAATCAGCTCCGCCGCCTGTTCATAATCATCACTGTATGCCCGTTTTCCGATCACGGTATTCTTAGGATTCGACCAGACATCAGCCACCGGTGCAAAATCCAGATTAAACCCATAATATGCCAGATTGCTCCCAAGCTCTCTCGCATTTTCAAATGCCGTATCCGTACCATCATCCTTATATTCATACATCGGATCGATCGTCCCGCCTTCCCGGTTTCCGAGGTTCGACAGCACCCGGCTGACATTTCCGCCTTCTTCATCAACCGCAAGGAATAATGCGATCTCCGATTGCTTCTGCAAATTTTTAAGCAGTTTCTTTAATTGCTTTTTGTTTTCGATATTTCTGGACTTCAGCATGATCCCGCCTACCGGATAGTCTGCAAGTGCCTGCTTCATTTCTGCATCCACTTTTGTGACATCATGTGTTGTGACCAGATTTTCCGGATCGGCAATGATCATCTGGCACACCTTCTCCCGCAGTGTCATCGTAGATATGTACTGTTTTACCATAGCTGCCTGCTCCAGCTTACCTTCTGTTTCCAGTTCCCACTCTGACAGGATATAACTTTCTCTTCCACGAAACGGAATGATCTCTGTTTCTTCATCCGGAAACTCTGCCGCATATACATGGATGATTTCATCCTGCCCTGCCATATTCAGTTGTTGGTTACCATTTCCAGTCCCAAATCCTGCTGTCAGAACAACAGTCAGGATACCGGATATCCACCATCGTTTTCTCATATGCATGATACCTGTCTTTCTTCGTTCTTGTGAAAAAGAACCTGAAAACCGCATCGGATACAGTTCTCAGGTTCTCTGTCTGAATCTATTTACCCGGCATCTGCCGACTATTCATTTTCTATCATTCCCTCCGGAGGTGTTGTGATCGTCTTCACATCCGATGAATCATCTTCTTCTGTACCGTTTCCAGCTTCTGAAGCAGACTCCGTCGACTCAGTCGTAACTTCACTGACCGCCTGCTCGATATCAATGCTGCCTGCTGATGCCACACCTGTTTCATCAGCAATCGTTTTACTGATCGCAGCCGCCGTTGTCGATACCGAATATCCGTTGTCTCCATACAGCCATGCATGAAGTGCTGTTACATTTGCCGCCATATCTGCAGGCACGATCACACTGCCCTTATCCTCAAGGGATGCGAAGCTGTAGGCAAATGGAAAGCCCGTATTGCCTGTGATCTTGTAAGAAGCAACATTCTTCGCAAGCTCCTCCGCCTCTGTCTTTGTAAGACTGGTAGAGATACAGCTAAAGGATACATCCAGCAGATTGCGGATCGTATCGGTTCCTGCATTTCCCAGCTTGCTGATCAGACCTAACAGAACGATTCTCTGTCGTTCGGTTCTGGTAATATCACCCTTTGCATTGCTCCGGATCCTGGTATAGGCTACTGCCTGCTGACCATTCAGGAGCTGTTTTCCCGCAGAATGAACACCATTGGAGTATTCTCCTGATATTGCGATCTGTTCTGCCAGATTCTTATTCAGGCTGTTGACTTCTTCCTCTTCAATCGTTATCTCCACACCACCAAGTGCATTGATGATGCTTGACATCGCATTAAAATCTACCGTTATATAATCTGTGATCTTCAGATCCAGATTCGTGTTCAGTGTGTTAATGGACATTAATGCTCCGCCCAACTGATATGCGTAATTTACCTTCTGTGTAACCGGTGTCTCACCCTGAATCTCAAACAATGTATCTCTGTACACGGATACCAACTTTACTTCCTTTGTGTCATTATTGATACTGACAAGAAGGATCGTATCACTGTTGGTTCCTGTATTCAGATTGGCGTCTCTGGAATCCACACCATACAATGCGATCGTTGTATATCCTTTCGTCGCATCTTCCACGCCATCATTCACTGTCAGGTCTGATTCCGCAATCGGACGGATATCCATCTGGTTATATTTGTATGATTTGTTTGCACCAATATAACTTATCGTCAGCACGATAAAGACAATCAAAAGGACAACTCCGACGATCAGCCAACGATTAACAACAGATACAGTTCCAGATTGTTTCCGTTCCCTGTCCTTATCCTCTTTCTCTTCCTGTTCCTTTTTCAGATTCTGAAATGCCCGGCCTGCGCCAAACAATATATTTTGAAGATTCTCCTTGGCTGCTGATGTGCGTCCGCCATCTTCTTCCATAAAATCATCCGAAGAGTCATCATCATAATCAGCTTCTTCCGGTTCCGGCTCTTCTGTCAGTTCCAAAGTCTCTTCTTTGTCAAGTCCTGCATTCTTTCTTGCCAGCCGTTTCCGTTCCCGTTCTGCAGCAGCTTCAATATCATTTTTCTTTTCAGCTTTCTTTTCGATTTTCTTCTCTTCTTTTTTATTTTCTTCCTTTTTTTCCGGTTTCTTTGATACGCCGACTTCCTGTAATACAGATTCCAGCTTGTCCGCATACTCTTTATACGATTCCGACACCGGTTCCGGCGCTCTCTGTGTATCTTCCTTCTCCGATGCCTCCGACTGCTCCTGTATCTCATTCATACCCGCAGGAGCCTCCATTTCCTCTGTATCTGCACTTCCATTGATGATCGCATCGATCCGGTCATCATCGTCAGTCGTCATTTCCTTATTCCGTTGTAACAGTCTGTCCCGATATTCGGATAGACGTTGATCGAATTGTGTAGTCTTCTTATCCATATAAATAAAGACATCCTCTCTGCAACTTATTTTACGACATTATTATTTATATGATACAATAAAAAAGTACAATTTACAACCAATATTCCTTTCAAAGTACGATTTTCAGACCAGCATTTTCCAAAAATACTTGCATAATATTCATTACCGTTATATATTTATTTGCAGGTAAAACTTTATGAATTTAAGGAGGATTTAGAAATGGCAAAAGACAAAGTTGTTCTTGCATACTCAGGCGGTCTTGATACAACAGCTATCATCCCTTGGTTAAAAGAAACTTATGATTACGATGTTATCTGCGCCTGCATCGACGTAGGACAGGAAAGTGAGCTGGAAGGACTGGATGAAAGAGCAAAATATTCAGGAGCTTCCAAGTTATACATTCTGGATGTTGTTGATGAATTATGTGATGAATACATCATGCCAACTGTTCAGGCAGATGCTGTATATGAGAATAAATATTTACTCGGTACTTCTTTCGCAAGACCTCTGATCGCTAAGAAATTAGTTGAGGTTGCTCGTAAGGAAGGCGCTGTTGCGATCTGTCACGGCGCAACAGGAAAAGGAAATGACCAGTTAAGATTTGAGCTTTCAATTAAGGCTCTTGCTCCTGACATCAAGGTTATCGCTGTATGGAGACAGCCGGAATGGAAGCTGGATTCCCGTGATGCGGAGATCGCATACTGTCAGGCACATGGTATTAATCTTCCATTTGATGCTGCTCATTCTTACAGCCGTGACCGTAATATCTGGCACATCAGCCACGAAGGTCTGGAACTGGAAGATCCCGGCAACGAGCCTAACTACGAGCATCTGCTGGTACTTGGTGTGACTCCCGAGAAGGCTCCCGATGAGGGTGAATATGTGACCATGACCTTTGAAAAGGGTGTTCCCACTTCCGTTAACGGTGAGAAGATGAAGGTCTCCGATATCATCCGTACCCTGAACAAGCTGGGCGGCAAGCACGGTATCGGTATCGTAGATATCGTAGAGAACCGTGTCGTTGGCATGAAGTCCCGTGGTGTCTATGAGACTCCCGGCGGTACCATCCTGATGGAGGCTCACCAGCAGCTGGAAGAGCTGATCCTGGATCGCGATACCTATGCATTCGAGAAGGAAATGGGTGCGAAATTCGCCAGTCTGGTATACGAAGGCAAATGGTTCACTCCTCTTCGTGAGGCAGAGCAGGCATTCATCGAGAAAACCCAGGAATATGTGACCGGTGAAGTAAAGTTCAAGCTCTACAAGGGCAACATCATCAAGGCCGGAACCACTTCTCCTTACTCTCTGTACAATGAGAACCTGGCTTCCTTCACCACCGGTGATCTGTACGACCATCACGATGCAGAAGGCTTCATCAATCTGTTCGGTCTGTCTCTGAAGGTTCGTGCCATGAAGTTACAGGAGAACGAGAAGAAACTTGGTAACTAAGAATTAAAATAATGAGGTGTCTATGATAACTGCACAGACTATAATTACTGTGGTGATCCTGTATCTGGTGATCATCAATGTTGTGGGATATGTGATCATGGGTGTCGATAAAAAAAGAGCCATCCGGGGTGCCTGGCGCATCTCGGAGGCTTCTCTTTTTTTCACGGCGCTTTTGGGTGGCAGTCTGGGATGTATTCTGGGTATGCAGCACTTCCGTCATAAGACGAAGCACTGGTATTTCAAGTACGGAATGCCGGCGATCCTGGTGGTACAGGTACTGCTTTTTGCCCTTTTATTCAAATAGGAAATATGCTATACTTCTTTTATATGAGATAAAGTCCGGGAGGTATCGATATGCATATAGCAGTGTGTGATGATAATGTAGCCGACAGAAAGCAGCTGGAGCGTCTGTTAAAGCGGGAATCCGACAAAAGAGCAGCGTCTACGGGTATCATTTATACCGATTCTTTCGGTAATTCTACCTCACTGCTGTCCAATCCCATGCAATACGATGCCTTCTATATTGATATGTGTCTGACGGAAGGCATCACCGGTACAGAAGTGGCAAATGCGCTGATTGCCCAGGGGGTCAACGCACCCATCGTGCTGTGCTGTTCCAAGATCAATTACAGGGAACAGACCTATCCGGAAAATGTTATTTTTCTGGACAAGCCCATCAAAGTAGCGGAACTGGGACAGAGTATTGACCATGCTCTGGATATTATGTCTAAGGCAGTTCCTCTCATAGAGCTTCGAGAGGATGAAGATACCGTCTATGTCACCGAACCGGACATCCTCTACGCCGAAGAAGAAGGCCGGAATGTCATCGTCACCCTGAAGGACGGCCGCACCGTAAAAGTAGCCACCACCGCTATCAATTTGTTCTCTCAGATAGAGAATCACCCTACCTTCTTCGCTCCCACCGTCAAGACGATCCTTAACGGCAGATACATGGAGAAGCTGGGCTTCCGCAAAGTCATCATGTGCGATGGCAAAAAATTTGCTCTGCACAGAGACTGTGTTGCTTATGCGAAACAGCTGCTGGCGGAATATCATGCGTAAAAAAGACTCCACTCTCTCGAATGAAGTCTTAGAAAATTTGAACTCGAAGTTCTCAGAAAATCACCCGTATCGTCGTTCCTTTTCCGGGTTCACTTTCCAGTTCCAGTTCAGCGTGGCTCTTGGCGATGATATGTTTTACGATAGCAAGGCCCAGTCCCGTGCCGCCGGTGGATTTGGAGCGGCTCTTGTCCACACGGTAGAAGCGCTCGAAGATCCTCTCCTGATGCTCCTTGGAGATGCCGATGCCGGTGTCTTTTACCACCAGATAGGTATGCCCCTCTCTGGCATAGGTCTGCACATCCACACTTCCTCCCGGATTGTTATACCGGATTGCGTTATCACACAGATTATATAAAAGTTCTTCCATCATCTGGCGATTGGCCGTCACATAGCATTCCGTGCCGTTCAGCGCTATGGTCACCTTGTGTTTCTCTGCACTCATTTTCAGCATTTCCACACAATTCTGCGCCATTTCATGAAGATTCAAAAGCTCCGTATCCGCTTCCTCTTCCGTTCCGTCCAGCTCCGACAAACGAATAATATCGTTGATCAATGTCAGCAGGCGGTTGGCACTGTTGTGAATTCCGTGGGCGAAACGCACCGTATCCTGCTCCGAAGCCATGCCGGTCTCGATCAGCTCCGCATAGCCAGAAATGGATGTCAACGGGGTCTTCAGTTCATGAGACACATTTGCACTGAATTCCTGCCGCATTCTGGCATTTTTCATAATGTCCTCATGCTGTTTGCGGATCATGGTCATGAACGGTGTCAGTTCCTCATAGGTCTGCATCTCTGTACATTCCCCGATATTCTGTGCCAGTTTCTCAATGGGAGCCACCAGCTTCGTGGTCAGCACTCTGGCCGCCACCATGCACAGCACCAGCAGCACCACAAAGATCCCCACCATCATGGGCAGCGCCTGACTGAAAATGCTGTAAATGCTTCTGGCATCCTTGGACAGTCGCAGGATGCTGCCATCTTCCAGACGGATGGCATAATAAAAGGTGGACTGGGACAAGGTCTCGGAATTCCGGACTGCTTCACCTTCGCCGTCCCGCATGGCTTCCTGGATCTCCGGACGGGAAGCGTGATTCCCCATGGCCACAGAATCTGCCTCATTATCATACAATACCTGTCCGTCACTGCCGATCAGCGTCAATCGCAGATCCGATTCCACCGGCACTCCGTTTTCCTTGATCTCTTCTACCGAAGAACAGCTTTTTAACAGGGAACCATAGCTTTTCAGATCCTCCAGCACCTGTCTGCGGAACAGATCATAATACACGACTGTGATCAGTACCATGGTAAGCAAAATCGTTACCGTGGCAATGAGGATCATCATTTTGTTAATCTTTTTCTTCATCTTCTGTTACGCTTTCTCGCCGTTCATAATGTATCCCACATTACGCACGGTCTTGATCAGACTGCCCTCTTCCTTCAGTTTCTGCCGCAGCGTCTTGATATGCATGTCCAACGTCCGGGATTCTCCCTCAAAATCGATTCCCCAGACGCGGTCCAGGATCAGTTCTCTGGTGGTCACAATGCCCGCATTGGTCATCAGAAGCTTTAACAGCTCATATTCTTTGTAGGTCAACTCCACAGGCTCCTTGCCTACCGTGACAGAATGTTTCTCTCGGTCCAGCACAATGTTCCCCAGCTTCAGCACCTTATCTTTTTCCTGACTCTTCTGACTTCTCCTGAGCATTGCCTTTACCCGGGAAATCAGTTCCATGACACCGAAGGGCTTCGTAATATAATCATCTGCCCCCAGATCCAGTCCCTTGACCTTGTCGATCTCCGTGGTCTTCGCCGTGACCATGATCACCGGCACCAGCACCGTGTCCTGTCTGGTACGCAGCTTTTTCACAATGCTCAGACCATCCTCGTCCGGCAGCATGATGTCTAATAAAATCAGATCCGGTGTGGTATCATTCAGCGCCTCATAGAAATCCATGGCGGAATCAAAACCTTTTACATCATAGCCCACATTGGCCAGGGCAAAGGTCTCGATCTCCTGAATATTTTTGTCATCCTCTACTACATAGATCAAAGCCATCTCACAGCACTCCTCTCTGACTGTGCTTTCTCTTCTTAACTATACCTCGGTAAATCCTCACTCCGCAAGCAGTTTTGCATTCTTTTCCGCAAGACGTTCCTGCTTTGTGGGCGGTAACTGGTATTTCTCACGGCATGCCAGCACTTTGCTCTGGAAGTCCTTGTTATCTTCCTGGCGCAGTTCATCCAGGTAAGCGTGGGTATCGAATTCATCCTCATTCACCTGTACCAGACAGACTGCAATATTGGAGCAGTGGTCGCTGACACGCTCAAAGTTCGTAATGACATCGGATAAGATGAAGCCCAGTTCAATGGTACATTTTCCCTTACGGAGTCTGCGTACATGGCGCTGCTTCACATCCAGGCTCAGTCCATCGATGACTTCCTCCAACGGCTCCACCTGTCTTGCCAGATTCAGATCTCCGTTCTTAAAACTGGTCATGGTAAGATCCAGCACATCGTGTACCGCTCTCTCGAATACCTTCAGTTCCTCCTGCGCCTTCTCGGAGAATACCAGCTGCTTGTCATGCATCTCCTGTGCCGCTTCCTTGATGTTGCGGGCATGATCGGAAATTCTCTCAAAATCGCCGATGCAGTGCAGAATCGTATTTAAAGTCTCACTATCCTTATTGGAAAGCTGTTTGGAACTCAATTTCACCAGATAGGTTCCCAGTTCATCCTCGAAGCGGTCCACATCCGTCTCCATCTGTGCCACCTGCTCTGCTTTCGCCTCATCGAAATTATGCAGCAGCTCCATAGCCAGATCCATGGCTTCCCTGGACTTATCCGCCATCACAGAAGCCACCAGTCTGCTCTGCTCTACGGCATAGGCAGGCTTCTCCAGGAAACGTACATCCAGTAAGCTTAAAGTCTTGTCTGTCTCGGACATTTCCTTCACGTCCTCATGGGTCGGCAGCGTCAGGCAGGCCAGCTTCACCAGACCATTGGAGAAGGGAAGCAATACCAGCGTAGCCGCGATATTGAAGCAGCTGTGAACTACTGCGATTCCAAAAGGTGTTGCCACTTCTCCCAGAAAAGCAAATGGATGAATGGCATTGACCGTATAGAACACTCCAAGGAACAGGATCGTTCCGATAATATTAAAATACAGATGAATCAGAGCCGCACGTTTTGCATTGCGGGAAGCACCGATACCGGAGATCATGGCGGTAACACAGGTACCGATATTCTGTCCCATGATAATGGGAACTGCTGCGCCAAAGCTTACCGCTCCAGTCATGCACAGTGCCTGCAAAATACCTACGGATGCGGAAGAAGACTGGATCACCGCTGTGAGAATGAGTCCTGCCAGCACACCGAATACGGGATTTTGGAACTCGATCAGCAGATTGGTAAACTCCGGTACCTCTGCCAGCGGTGAAACTGCTGCGCTCATGGAATCCATGCCAAACATCAGAATTGCAAAGCCCACCAGGATGGTTGCCGCATTTTTTAATTTGTCTTTATGGGAAAACAGTAAAATACCCACACCCACGATTGCCAGAATCGGCGAAAAAGAACTGGGCTTGAGCATACGGATCCAGAAAGCATCGCTCTCAATGCCCGTCAGACTTAAGATCCAGGAGGTCACCGTGGTACCGATGTTGGCACCCATGATGATACCTACTGCCTGTTTCAGACTCATAATACCGGAATTGACAAATCCGACTACCATAACAGTGGTAGCGGAGGAGGACTGGATCACACCGGTGACCACCGCACCCATGAGCACTGCCTTTAACGGGTTGTTGGTCAGTTTCTCCAGAATGCGTTCTAATCGTCCGCCAGATGCCCGGGACAGTCCGTCACCCAACAGATTCATTCCATACAGGAATAATGCAAGTCCTCCTACCATCTTCAGTAAATCAAAAAAGCTCATACTCTAATCCTCTCATTTTACATAACATACTTTACATTTTTGGTTTCTATCTACACTTTATCTTGCTTATGTAAAATGCGTTACCAGTGAATGTAAAATTTATGTAAAGTTGTAACGATGCAGAGCCATGAACTATTGTTCTATGCTCGTCAGATGCTGGCATCTGTAAGAGCATAGAACAATAGTTCTTTGGCGAGCAAGCCTCAATGAGCAAAAGGAACGCTCCGCAGGAGCAGTTTTGCGAATTGGGGCTCTGCATCGTTGCTGGGATCATCGAATTCTAGTATAATTTTACCCCTTCCATGTCTCCGGTCATACGGAAAATTGCCCACTGAGCAATATTTACTGCATGGTCACCTACCTTTTCCAGGTACTTTGCCATCATCAGATAATCCACCACACGATCCGCATCCAGGCTCTGCTCTCTGATAGCCTGCATCATTCCCGTTTTGACTTCGTTGAAGAGATCATCTACCACATCATCATGTTCTACTACTTTTCTTGCATTTGCCTCATCACCTTCCACAAATGCCTCCACCGAATTGTGGATCATCTCCTTGGCTTCTTCCATCATCTCCAGCAACAGATGTTCCTGTTTTCCTTCGGGATTCATGTTGCCCATACGCAGGTACAGTTCCACAATATCTGCCACATGGTCTCCGATCCGTTCAATATCCGGTACCACTTTCAGCGCTGCGGATACCAGACGCATATCTCTGGCCACCGGCTGCTGTCTGGTCAGCAGGCTCAGACACATAGCTTCTATACTTCGCTGCATATCCACCATGGTATGATCTGTATTCAACAGCGTCTTCAGAATGTCTTCTTTGTTCTCACGAATTCCATACGCCATACGGTCATAACTGATCTCCGCATGCTCTCCCATCTCAGATACTTTATTTTTCAAAGTCTCAAGATCCTGTTCAAATAATACTCTGGGTGACATCTCCCATTCCTCCTATCTTCTCATCCAAAATCATCCAAACCGTCCGGTGATGTAGTCTTCTGTCCGTTTGTCCTGAGGTCTTGCAAAGATCTCGGAGGTTGCATTTTTCTCTATGACTTCCCCTACCAGGAAAAATGCGGTGTCATCCGACACACGGGCTGCCTGCTGCATATTGTGGGTTACGATGACCACGGTGTATTTTTTCTTCAGTGTCTCCATCAGTTCCTCGATCTTTAGCGTGGAGATCGGGTCCAGTGCGGAGGTGGGTTCATCCATCAAAAGTACCTCCGGAGATACTGCCAGTGCTCTGGCAATACACAGTCTCTGCTGCTGTCCACCGGACAGTCCCAACGCGGATTTGTGCAGGCGATCCTTTACCTCTTCAAAGATAGCGGCACCCTGCAGAGAACGCTCCACGATTTCATCCAGTTCCTTTTTATTCTTGATGCCGTGCAGTCTGGGACCGTAGGCGATGTTGTCATAAATGGACATGGGAAAAGGGTTGGGCTGCTGGAATACCATGCCGACCTTTTTACGAAGCAATGTGGTATCCACCCGCTTATCGTAAATGTCCTCTCCATCCAGAATTACTTTTCCTTCGACTCTGCAGCCGTCCACCAGGTCATTCATCCGGTTCAGGCAACGTAGAAAAGTAGATTTGCCGCAGCCGCTGGGACCGATAAATGCGGTAATGGCGTGGTCTGCGATCTCCATATTTACATCTTTCAGTGCGTGGTTCTCTCCATAATGGAGATTTAAGTTTTCCACGGATATTTTACTGTTAGCCATATATTTTCTCCTTCTTGTGATTTCTCTTACTCTCGTCTCAGCTTATTCGCCGCCAGCTTGGTCAGGAGGTTCAGGATCAATACGATAATGATCAGAACACAACCGATACCGAAAGCATTATCATACTGTCCCTTCTGCATCTGTAAATACAATTCGATGGTCAGAGTACCACCAGACTCCATGGCCTTGTGAGCCAGCTTTGCCAGATTGTCTCCGAAAACTCCGGTGAACTTCGGCAGCTTGTAGTCGCTTCCCGCAGTGAACAACAGAGCCGCAGACTCTCCCACGATACGTCCCAGTGCCAGAATGATACCGGTGACGATACCTGGCATGGAAGACGGCAGAAGGATCGTCCGGATCATATGCCATTTCGTGGATCCCATTCCCAACGCACCGGTACGATAACTGTCCGGCACGGTGCGCAATGCTTCCTGCGTATTTCTTGTGATCAGGGGCAGTACCATCAATGTCAGGGTAAAGGAACCGGTGAGCAGTGAATAGCCGAAGCCCAAAGTCTCTCCGAAAAAGATCATACCGAACAGGCCGAAAATAATAGAAGGAATACCGGACAGTGTCTCCGTGGTGAACTCAATGATGGAGACCAGCTTGCCGGGTTTTGCATATTCATTCAGATAAATGGCACTTCCCACGCCGATGGGGGTCGCGATCAACAGAGTGATCACGATGATGTACAGGGTATTCAACAGGTTGCCCGCAATACCGGTGGTCTGCTTTCTGGCACTGGTCACCGTCGTTAAAAATGCCCAGTTAACGGTGCGGATGCCCTTTACGAAGACATACAGGATAATTCCCAGTAAAAGTGCCACCGCCAGTGTGGCAGAGACATAAATGGCTGCCAGCAAAAGCATGTCTGTGGGGCGTTTTCTTTTTACATATAAGGTGTCCTTATTCATTGTCATCCGCCCCCTTTTTCAGTATTTTATTCAATACGATATTGATGATCATAATAAATACAAACAGCACCAGTCCGATGGTGAACAACACCTGTCTGTGCAGTCCGGAAGAATATCCCATCTCGCTGACAATAGCTGTGGTCAGGAATCGCACGGAGTTAAATGGCAACGGCACATTGACGCTGCTACCGGATACCAGTGTGATCGCCATAGCCTCGCCGATGGCACGTCCCACTCCCAGAACGATAGCCGTCACGATACCGGATTTTGCTGCCGGAAGGATGGAGCGGAAAATAGTCTGTACATGGGAGGCTCCCAGGGCCAGAGAGGAGGATTTGATTCCTGCAGGAACCGCCCGGATGGAAGTCTCACTGATATTGATCACAGTGGGCAGGATCATGATCGCCAGTACGATCACGGCTGACAGCAGGTTTGCACCGCCGGTGAACTGGTGTGTCGTGGATCCCTGGAAGATCAGTCTTTCTAATTTATACATGAGAGGATTCAGTAAGTAGATTCCTAACAGTCCGTAGATAACGGAAGGGATGCCAGCTAACAGCTCTACCGCAGGCTTTACAATGGCAGCTAAGGGTCTGGGTGCCACCTCTGCCAGGAATACTGCCGTCAGCACGCCGATGGGCACACCAAGCAGGATAGCCAGCGTCGTACCGACGATGGAAGTCAGGATAACCCACAGAATACCGAATTTCGGATCTGCCGCCGTTGGCATCCATTCCGTGCCGAACAGGATCTCTCCCAGACCTACTTTCATAATAGCGGGGGTACCGCTGATGATCATATATAAGGTGATAGAAACTACCGCCAGTACGGCGAAGAAGGCACAAATGGTAAATACTATTTGTGCCACAGTTTCAACGACCGCTCTATTTTTTCTGTTTCCCATTACGGAAGCGTGTGTTCCACTATTCATCGCTTTTTTCCTTTTTCTGTGTCGGGCTATTATTTTACTGTGATCAGACCAACTTCGGAAGCAACCTGCTGTCCTTCGTCACCCAGTACAAAATCGAACCATGCCTGTACCAGATCGTTCTGCTCGGAGATCTCACCCTTGGTAGCCATTACGAAGGGTCTGCTCAGGAAATAGTTACCGGCCTTGATATTCTCTGCGGTAGCTTCTACACCTTCCAGGGAAAGTGCCTTAACACTGTCATCCAGTGCATCCAGGGAAGCGTATCCGATAGCTCCGGGAGTAGATGCCACTTTTGCGATCACAGCACCGGTGCTATCCAGTTCGTTTGCATATTTGCAGCCGTCTACCAGATCAACCAGCTCTTCGAACGCGCCTCTGGTACCGGAACCTGCCTCACGACCGATCACGATGATAGGCTCATCTGCACCGCCAACTTCTTTCCAGTTGGTAACTGTGCCATTGTAAATGTTGGTCAACTGCTCTTTGGTCAGATCTGCTACTTCGTTAGCAGGGTCTACACATACTGCAATACCATCGATAGCTACTACGTTCTCTACAACGCCTGCTGCCTTTTCCTCATCCTTTAAGCTTCTGGAAGAGTTACCGATATCTGTGGTTCCGTTGGTAACAGCTTCAATACCCGCACCGGATCCTACGAATTCAGCGGTTACAGTTACATCAGGATGTTCTTCCATGAAAGCTTCGCTCAGTGCATTGGCTAATTTCTCCATAGAAGTACTTCCTACCATGGAAATGCTGCCGGACAGATCTGTGGTGGTCTCAGCAGGTGCTGCTGCGCTGCTCTCTGCCACAGTGCTTTCTGCTGCGCTGCTCTCTACTGCGGAAGGCTGTGCTGTGGCTGCATCACCGTTACCGCATGCAACCAATGCGGTTACTGCTAATATTCCTGCTCCGATCAGAGCTAATAATTTGCTGTGTCTTACTCTCATAATAATGTCCTCCATGTTTTTGTTTTTCTTTCTCTTGATTACGCAATCATACTAACATGGGGGAAATTCACATAATATCACAGTCCGGTAATTTATTTGTAAGAATTAGGTAAAATCAGATGCTCTCCAGAATGCCGTCGGCAATAGCCCGGGCGATCTCGTCAAACCGGCTGTCAAAGAGTTCGTTGTCCGCATCCGTATTGATAAATCCCACTTCTATCAGCACAGCCGGCATATTTGTGCTGTTGAGCACCACCAGATTCGGTCTTTCATTCACTCCCAGATTTACAAACCCCACCTGCTCCAGTCCGGCATTGATGTTGTACGCCATCCTGGCTGCCGCTCCATAGCGGTTGTAGACTAAACTCTCCACTCCACTGTACTGGTTCGGATAAGGACTGGAATTGCGATGGATCGAGACAAAATAATCTCCTCCCACCTCATTTCCCTCCTGTGCCTTCTGATAGGGGGACTCATAGATATCTGTGGTCCGGGTGTAATACACATCCACTCCGTTTTCTTCTAAGATGCTTCCCACCGCCAGTGTCAGTGCCAGCGCATCCTCACTTTCTTTTCTTCCATTATAGGTGGCCCCGGGGTTCGCACCACCATGCCCCGCATCCAATACAATCAATGACATAAAAAAACTCCCGCATATCCTTTTGTTTCATGATATGCGGGAGTTTCCCCATTTAGATATTTTTTGCTTACTTTAAAATTGCTGCCGTCACTTCCTGCGGAATCACAAATTCCGGTGCTCCCATAGAACCGGGAGCCACTTCGTATTCGTCAAAGGCAATGACCAGTTCGTCTTTTTCATTAAAATAGAAGTTCGTCTGCTCCGTGATCCCCTGAAAATTGAATTCCGGCATATCGTCATTATCCAGGAAATAGATCACGCCTTCGTCCGCCGCCATCTGCTCCTGCATCTGGGTCTTAATGTTCTCGCTGATCGCGGAAATATAGTCGCTCCCTTCCACAAACAGATCTTCCAGTGTCACCACATTTCCCGTCTGTTTATCAATCGTATAAAACTGATTATTCTCGTAGCCGCTGGCTTCCGTCTCCAACACGCTTAATTTTACGGTGTAATACCTCTCATTGTCCGTAACGACCTCCTGGGACACATGCAGACCATGGTATCCTTCCTCGGATAAGGTATCCTCGAACTGACGGATCAGTTCCTCTACCGTAGCCTCCATATCCTGGTTGACCGCTTCCACACCGTCTTCCGACAGATTTGCTACCGCAGCCTCCTGTCCGACACCTTCCACACTTCCGGCTGCTGTGCCCTTAGGAGTGGCTGCCACTTCTCCAACGGAAGCACCTTCTCCTGCGTCTTCTCCATAGTTGATCTGTGCAAGTTCTACTTCAGCATCATGGTTCTCGTCACTGTAATTGTACTGCCGCACTGTTACCAGCCTAAAAAAGCCACCCAGCAACGGAATATTTTCCATGGCATGGGCTATCTGTATATTGGTATTTGGCAGTGCGATCATCACGACTGCTGCAGCCGCCACTGCTGTCCATGCAGAACGCCTTCTGGCGTGCTCTACTCTTTTTTTCTCCATCCGGGCTCTGTCGATACCTGCCTGCAGCCGTTCCCGTCCCGCTTCGGGTATTATCATATTCTCATACTCCTCTTTTAATTGTCTCAACTGTTCCTGTTCTGTCATATCTATTCTCCATCTGCCCGGTCGGTTCGGACCGGTCATGTTATCTCTTCCTATATCTTCCTATATCTCTTTGTCTGTATCTGTCTTATGTCCTGCCTATATATGATGTCGGGGCAAAATCCCACGACTTTGACTACGGATTGCTCAGCCCATGCTGCCCTCGAGGTTCAGCCGCAGTTTTTTCATCACCCGGTACAGCCTGCTCTTTACCGTACTCAGGTTCTCATCCAGGATCTTCGCGATCTCCTCCAGCTGCCTGTCCTCAAAAAATCGTAGGACTACGATGGCACGATCCTTTGGGTCAAGATTTTCTATTGCGCGCTTTAAATCAATATTTTCATAGATATCTTCACTTGCCGCCTGGATCTCCTCCACATCCACGCTCTCCTTCCGGCTGCGCAGGAAGCTGCACGCCTCGTTGATCACGATCCGGTACACCCAGGTCTCCACGTATTGCGGCTCCTTCAGGCTGTCACTTTTTAAAATAGCTTTATAGGCTGCTTCCTGTACAATATCCAGCGCGTCCGCTTCATTATGTACATAACTATAAGCAAGACGGTAATACTTCTCATACCCTTCCGTCAGGGCACGCTCCACCGCCTGTTCTTTTTTTCTGTCCGACATATATCCTTTCCTCACTTTTGAAAACTGCATGCAATTATTTTTCGGTATTTATTGTAACACATATTCTTTTGATATATTCTACGATTTTGACGCTGTATTCCCGCAAAAAGTTTCACCGACAAAAAATATTCCAGACTGAGGTTTTTTTTCTTTTTTCTTTTAGTTTCTTTTTTTCTTTAGTTTTTTTCTTTTTTCTTTTTTTCTTTTAGTTTTCTATCATTTTTGACGCAAATAAGCGGCATACGTCTCTTCATCAAGACATACACCGCTTTTCATGTTTATACTGTTACACCCTTTGCCAGTACGCTCCCACATTCCCACTTTTATTCAATTACTATGTCAGATACTTATTCTTCCTCAGAACCACTCTTTTTTCTTACATAGAATACAGCTCCAAAAACATTCAGTATAATACAGATACCTATAATAATGATTATCGTATTATTCCATGCATATTTTGAAGTGCTGTCATCTGTCTTAGGTGCAGGAATGGTTTCATCAGATTTGTTGTCTGCCTGACCGTTATCACTCATAATCTTGGCATCAACAACAATCGTGTAATCTGATGCATGGGTAAATACAAGTTCCACATTTCCATCCGGATCAATCTGTCCGGCGCTGATAAATTCCAGTTCTCCGGTCTGTTCATTGTAGTAGAACAGGTTCGCATACAGTCCTGCATTCTTTGATTCCATGTTGACGGTCAGTGTGGCTGCAAATCCAAACTCTCCGTCATAAGCAAGAGTCAGATTCAAGGAAGAATGTTCCCCGGTCACGTTATTGATCACATCCACAGGAATGGATTTTCCGGCGTCGGCTCCGACTGTCACATCAAAATCAATATCTCCAGCTGCATCAGTAATATCCTTTCCATAAATCTTCCAGGAAAGACCATTTCCCATATCCAGAACAAGTGTTGTATCTTTGCCCTTGATACTGTCAATTACATCTTTCGGTACTACAGTTGTTCCGTTCATTGCAACCGTTACCGTATCGCCTGCCTTAGCTTCTTCAAGCTGTGGCTTGATAACATCCCAGCCTTCCTTGCCGCTGTCGTCCTTGATGTATGGCTTAATTGAATCTCCTTTTTCCTTACCATTATCCGTATCAGGCTGTGGCTTCTGATTCTGATTACCATTGTCTGTGCCAGTCTGCGGTTTCTGGTTTTGGCTGCCATTATCCTTGTTGCTGTCATCGGACTTAATCTTAGCGATCGGCTGTGTGTAACTGTGTCCGCACTTGGAGCAGGTGTAGGTCATGATGCCTTCCTCGGTTGTCGTTGCAGCCTTCGTCACTTTTGATACATAGCTGTGTCCTGTTGCCGGAATATTCTCCGTGTAGCTGTTTCCACAAGAACAGGTATACGTCCTTACCCCTGCCTCTGTACAGGTTGCTTCCTTCGTAATGCTTCCCGTATAGTTGTGAGTGTGCTGTTCCTCCGGCAGCTTCGCAATGCTCTCTGTGTAGCTGCTGTTGCATCTGGTGCAGGTGTAGGTTCTGATGCCTTCCTCTGTTGTCGTTGGCTGCTTTGTCACGGTTGCTTTATAATCATGTCCCAATGCTGCCAGCTCTTTTCCGGTACTCAGAAGTTTATCACAGTCCGTACAATAGGTATCTCCTGCGTATCCGGTCTGCGTACAGGTTGCTTCCCGCTGATTCCGTATTTCAGTATGTGTGTGATCACATTTGCTTCTTGTAATCGTAATGCTTACACTTTCTGTCTCGTAGTTGCCCTTGTCAGTTCCTGTATAAACCGCAGTCGCCGTCACAGCCACACCATCTGCAAGTGCCGTGTCCTTATCAGCCTCCTGCCAGCTCCATCCATCCGGAAGCATAATATCGCCAACCTTCTTTGTGCTGTGTGCCGGTGTCATTTCAGCTTGCGGCATGTTCGGTGCCTGAGCTGCCTTATTTACAGTGATTGTAAGCTTTGTATCAACAGCATTATAATTATCCTCGTCTGATGGTGTAAATATTACATCATACTCTGTCTTTTGGCTGTCTGCTGCTGTAGGCCTGCTACTGCTGTTCTTCCATGCAAATGTTCCTGTGATTTCAGTTCCATCTGCTGTCTGATAAGCTGCTTTTCCTCCGGTCAGGGTACTGTCTGAAAGTTTCTGTCCGTAGGTAAGTGCGCCTGCTGTCGGCTTCTCTGCAATTACCGGTGTTGCCTTAGCAACCGTGATAGCTGCTGTTCCGGTAAGTTCAGCATAATGCCTGCTGTCTGCCGGCTTGAATACCCAGCCTGCCTGTGTGGTTCCTGTAGCAGGGATTTCGTCCGGATTACTCCATGAAAGGATACCTTCTACCATATTATCTGTACCGGCTTCCACAAAAACGGTATTTCCGAGTGTCAGCTTTGAAATCTTTTCACCATAGATCAGCACGTTGCTTCCATCTACGGATACGGTGTTTCCACGCTTAATCTCTACCGTCTTCTTATCTGTAATACTAATCGTCAGCGTGTATCCAGCATTCGCATAGTTCTCCATCGAAGCTGTTACTGTGATAATTGCTGTCTTTCCAACCTTGGACGAATCTACCTGATTTACTTTATAGGTCAGATTTCCGGCTGTATCGACTGTTACCTCACTTAAAAGCTTCTCTGTATCTGTCTTTGCAACCGCATATGCTGTAGTTCCCCTATCCGTCGGAAGCTTTCCTGCAATATTCACACCGATTGCCTTACCGTCTGAACCGGAAGCATACGCATAGGTCTTATTTTCCGTGATGCTGGAAACGGTGAGTGGGCGTTTGGTAATATTTACCGTGGCAGAGCCGGAAGCATCCGCATAGCCGGACTGTGAGACCTTATAATATACGGTCTTTGCACCATTCGTGAAGTCGGTGTAGGTCAGGCTGTCCTGTGTGCAGCTATCTGCGCTTTCGCCGTATTTTACGATTGCGCCACTAGGCACGCCGGTGAGGGTGATCCCGTGCGGACTACCGTCATACACACCCTCATAAGCCACAGGCGAAATGCCGCTGAAGTTCTTCTGCGTGAGTTTGACCTTGATCTGCGCCGTCACAGGCGTGCTGGGCTGCTCCACCTCGTCAGCAATCGAAGTAAGATCTAATGTTCCGGTGAGCGTCTGCTCCTCCAGCGTATTCGGATCATAACCGTTCCATGTGACGGGGATCTTATCAAATGTTTTGCCATCCTCCGTGGTGATTGTCACGGTTCCGGGCAGCCCCAGCTTTTCCTGCGCCGTTCCGTATGGCTTGTCCGTAATGCCAGTCAGCGTATTGCAGTTCTTTACCGTACGCTTGACAACCGTTACGTTATAGTCCTGAGTCAGCTCCTTGTAATTATTGGTATCTGTGGGAGTAAACACGATCGTGGTGGTCTTGCTGCCTGCGCTGTCCCAAGATTTCGCAGCACCTGCCTTGAAAGCGAAGGTGCCTTCGCCGCTGCCGCCGG
>ENA-OOXC01000898-OOXC01000898.1-human-gut-metagenome-genome-assembly--contig:-NODE-898-length-20086-cov-4.067695_pt1 | contig 20086 bp, 16 predicted proteins | sample MGYA00241578_ERZ501325 | MGnify/ENA primary metagenome ERZ501325 (study PRJEB25962, sample SAMEA2042737) | human gut metagenome | biome: human gut; feature: human-associated habitat; material: faeces...
CTGCCGGTACGCGTACTGGCGATTACTCCGAAAAAATAATAAATTTACAAGTGTTAAACTGACAGATTAAAAATGAAGCGTACATATGACTTGCGAGTATGTACGCTTTTTTATGTGCGTGAAAAGTAATAGAAAGTAGTAATCTTTATTGATTTTGCTAAAAAGAAGAGTGATAAGGGTGTCTAAAAAGTAAAATTAGTTTTATATAAGAATTATGAAATTTTAATCGGATGAAATCGTCTTTAATCGAATTAAGAAATAAAGAAAGGTAAGAGTATAAAATAAACTTAACAAGAAATAAAAAGGCAAATTCAAACTATCGGTTTAAGTCAACAGGTCATATGTAAAATTTTCTGTATATTTACTTGACATGTTGATAATGAAAGTGGTATAATGAATTCAGATAAACTTCAAAATTAGATGTCTTGACTAATTTTGTTGTATTTATTAAAATTTAATGAAAAGAAGGGTTACTTATGAAAAAGATGTTGGCAAAAGCTGTAGCACTTAGCTTAGTATTGGGTGGCGTTGGTTTTGTTGCAAATGATGCATTGGCTGCTGACATTGGTCCTGCAGTAGATGTAGAAATAATATATGGCGATTGGGATAAAGTACTGAGCCATAAAGATGGCCAAGCAATTAATGCTGAAGTTGCTACCAATGAAGCAAACATTGCTACCAATAAAGCAAACATTGCTAAAAATGCAGAAAATATCTCTGCTAACCAAAAAGCAATTGATAAAGAAGTAAAAGATCGTCAAGACGCAATTACGCAAGAAAGAAATGCACGTACAGTTGCTGACTTAAACTTGGGTGAACAGATTACTCAAGAGAAAAATGCACGCGTAGAAGCTGACAACAAACTTGGCGAAGATATCAAAGCTAACAAAGAAGCAATTAAAAATGAAGAAAAAGCTCGTAAATATGACAGTTTAATCTTAGATGATAAGATTACCCAAGAGAAAAATGCACGCATTGATGCTGATAAAGCAGAAGCAGCAGCTCGTGAAGATGCTGATAAGAAGCTGAACGCTAAAATCGACAGCAACGCTGCAAAAGTTCAAGAGCAACTGGACGCTCAAGACGGCAAAAACAAAGCACTGAGCGATAGAATTAACCAAAATGCAGCAGATATCACTCAAGAAGCACTTGACAGAGCAAGTGAAGATAATCGTTTACAAAACGAAATCAATCAAAAAGCTGACAAGACCACTGTAGCAGAAAACACTGCAGCAATTGAGTCTAACAAAGCTGCAATCGCTCAAGAGAAAAAAGATCGTGAACATGCAGACCAAAAACTGCAAGATCAAATCACTATCAACAAAGGTCAAATCGAAAACGAAGCAACCAACCGTGCTAATGAAGACAAACGCATCGAAGCTAAATTTGACGGCGAAGTAACCCGTCTGGATGGCAGAATCGACAAACTGGATGCTAACGTAGAAAAAGTTGGTGCTATGGCTGCTGCTATCGCAAACCTGCACACCATGGGTTACGATCCGGAAGCTCCGACCGAAATCGCTGTAGGCGTTGGCCAATACCGCGACAAGACCGGTCTGGCTCTGGGTGCATTCCACTATCCTAACCGCGACTTCATGCTGAGCTTCAACGTATCCACCGCTGGTGACGAATTCATGGGCGGCATTGGTGCAACTTGGAGATTCGGCCGTAAATCTCCGGAAGAACTGCGTCAAGCTGAAGCTGAAAAAGCTGCAAAAGCAAAACTGGCTAAAGCAGAAGCTGCTAAAAAAGCTGCAAAAGACGCTCGCGTAGCTGCTCAACAAAAGAGACATGCAGAAATGCTGGCTGCTCGCACCGGTAAATAATTAATTTTAAAGAATTAATTTAAAATCCACTAATCATCAAGAGGGCAAGGGTGACTTTGCCCTCTTTTTGTTATATAATGGATATAATAAAACTGTTGATTATGCGAGGTGCAAAAAATGCGTTACATTAAGCTTTTGATAATGCTGATATTATTGAGCATTGCTGCCGTAGGCAACTGCCAGAACCTGCAGAAGGCAGGCGAAACAGATGTCGGTACACTTTATGTGGATGTTGATTCGGCGCAGAGCCTGAGCAAAAGCGGGCAGCTGTATCTGGCTGTGTTTGCGGAGGAGCAGTTCACAGACGCTGAATTTTTAAAGTCACTGCGCGAGGATGAATCGCTGCAGAATGCTGTAAGTGCCATGTATTTATATCTTTTTAACAACAATGGTACGGAATATACTGTAGCGGCACATTATATAATTGATAAAGACGGCAAAGTGTGCCTTGATATGGGCGGAGAAACAGCAGTGCAGCAAACAAAGGGCAAAAAGGAAATGCTTAATGTATATACCAAGGCCTTGGATGCATTAAACAAAAAGGCACAGCAGAGTAAATGGCTGCGCAAATAAAAGCCTGCCGCAGAACCCGGACTGCGTGGCACCTGCGGGAGCATTGCTTGTTGCGGTTGAGCGTTCGTGCCGGAGATAAATGAAAAAATTTTATACACTTTAAACTGACAGATTAAGAAAGAAGCGTACATACGGAGTGCGAGTATGTACGCTTTTTTATGTGCGTGATATAATAAATATATCAGCAAACGAAGCTGCTGATTTATAAAAGGAAATGGAAGTAAAATACACATGCGTAAATTAAAGTTTGTTTTTCAGATTATTATAGCCTTTATCGTGGCGCTGGCTGCGTACAGCGGTCTTTATCAGCCAAACGCCGAAAGTGTGCGTGCGGCGGTAAAAAATAACCTGCCGCAGAGCATGCAGCAAAAGCAGGATGGCGGCATAGCACAAGGAAAGCTGCGCATCAGCGTGCTGGATTTGGGGCAGGCAGATGCGATTTTGCTGCAGGACGGCAAGCGTAATATCATGATTGATGTGGGCAACGACGTTAAGGACAAGGTTGGCGACAGCGGCGGCAGGCAGGCGCTGATTAAGGCGCTCGACAAAGCCGGCGTCAGCAGAATCAAGACGGTTTTTGTGACACACCATCACCGTGATCATATGGGTAATATCATGTATGTGCGCGGTAAATACGGTGTCAGCAATATTTATGACAGCGGTTATGTGAACAACGGCTATAAGGCGTCCGTGGCGCTGAACAGTGATTTGCGCGCCGGCAGGTATAACGGACAGGCGCTGAAGGCCGGGGATACGATTAAAATTGACAAAAATTATTATATCGAGGTGCTGGCACCGGGAGACTTCCTCAGCAAAAAGGACCTGAAGAATATGAATAACACCAGCCTGGTGCTGATGCTGCATTATGGCAGCTTTAAGATGCTGCTGACGGGTGATGCGGAGGCGCCAGTAGAGGATGCGCTGCAGCAAAAATACGGTACTGCGCTGCATGCGGACGTGCTGAAGGTGGGCCATCACGGCAGCAAGACATCGTCCTATTGGCCGTTCATTAGCAAGGTTAAGCCTAAGTATGCGCTTATCAGCTGCGGTGATTTTTCAATTTACAAGCATCCGAACAAGAACGTGGTGGGCAGCTTAACGCATCTTGGCGCGAAGGTGCTGACGACGCATGATCACGGTACGCTGACGGTAACAACGGACGGCAAGAGCTTTGATGTGCTGACGGAGCGGTAGAAGGTTGCCTAAAGAGCATAAGTGGGGTAGAATAGGGAATAGAAAGAAGAAGCGGAGGTTGTAATGATGAAGCATTATGAGGTAGTGGCAGCGGGTGACAACGTGACTAAGGAAGTTGTTGAAAAGGTTTTTCGTGTACTGGAGGTAAAAGTGGATGATACCTGCGAGTTAGGTGGATTAATAGTATCAATTTTCCAATCTGAGGTGTGATATATGAAATCAAAAATTGTATTGCCTTATGCACCAATACTTGTCAAATCTACGAGATCTATTGGATATTCATTTGAAGCTGCTTTGGCGGATATTATTGATAATAGTTTGGGCAAATCGGCAACAGAAGTTAATATATTGTTTTCGTCGAAAGATCCACAGTGTGTTGCAATTATTGATAATGGTGCAGGTATGTCTGAAGCGGAACTAGAGTCTGCCATGCGTTACGGAAGTAAGAGCTCTTTGGATGAACGCGATAAGAACGATCTGGGACGCTTTGGCTTAGGCTTGAAAACGGCATCATTGTCACAATGTAGAAAGCTTACTGTTATCACTAAGCAAAATGGCCTATACAATGCGGCATGTTGGGATTTAGATCATATAATTGCAGAACAAGACTGGTCTCTTATTTGTTATTCCGGAAAAGAAGCAGAAACGTTGCCGTTTGCTTCCAATCTTAGAATGTATGAAAGCGGAACCGTTGTAGTGTGGCAGACATTTGATAGAATCGTTGATGGAGCTGCAAATGCTCAGAAAGTATTTGATGAGCGTATAGAGCGAGCAAGAAGTCATGTTGCGCTTGTCTTCCATCGTTATATGGACAACGAAAATATCAAGGCAAGGGTGAAGATTAGCTTTAACCATGCGCTTGTAGAGCCAATTGATCCTTTTTTGATACAGAATCCGGCAACACAACCTTTAACAGAACAGACATTAAGAATCGATGGAAGTATGATTAAGGTTAAACCGTATATTCTTCCTTATTCTAGCAAGGTATCTGCTAAAGATAAAAAGAAGTTAGGGGATCTTTGTGATCTTCGGTCAAATCAGGGCTTCTATATCTACAGAAATAAACGTCTAATCATTTGGGGAACATGGTTCAGGTTAATAAAGACACAAGAACTCAATAAGCTTGCAAGAATTAGAGTTGACATTCCAAATACGTTAGATTCGATTTGGGGAATCGATATAAAGAAATCCACAGCTTCCCTTCCAGATGTTATAAAAAGAAATTTGGTTGCTGTGGTTGAGAATTCTGTCGGTCGAAGCGAACGCGTATATAAATACCGTGGCAGAAATGCGGCAAAAGATCATCTTCAGCATATTTGGGAAACGATTGATAATAGAGGAAAATTTCAGTATCAGATCAATCGAGAGCTTCCTATCGTCAAACTATTAGAGGAATCCCTTGATGATCGGGCATTAGGATATCTGGATTCCTTTATCAAGACTATCGAAGATGCATTCCCATATGGTGACGTATATTACCGTTTGGCTAGAGATGAGAATGCAGTTGATCAAACGGGTATGGAGTTTGAGGAAGTATATAAAGTTGCCAAAAATATGATTGCTGCTTATAAGGAAATGGGCGGAGATATTAGAACTTTTCTAGAGACCTTGGATAAGATTGACTATTTTATAAAGTATCCTGATGTAGTTAAAAAGGTGCGGGAGGATTATAAACAATGACAAAAGAGCAAGAACAAGTTATTGCGCAGGTTCAATTGCAAATAAAACCAGGCGAAACCGTTGATGAAGATAAAATTAAGAACCTTGTAAATTTTTTTAGAATGCTGACTCCTCTTTCTGATGATGAAGCAGCAGAGACCATTGCCGAGCTTCAGTCCAAGCTAGCAGTAAAGATGGATCGCGGTTCCTTTGTTAAGGAAAAGAATCATATTTCCTGGTACTATGCTGCGAAAGGAAGGATTAATCCACAATTCTGGACCCGCTATAGCACATATTTATATAAGGATGCAGGGTTTAACTCAGATGTTATTAACTCTATTGATGTCGCAACGGACGAAATGATGGATCTGCTCAGCAATCCTAGTGATGATGTGGCCTTTCAAAGACGTGGCTTAGTAATTGGTGATGTTCAGTCCGGTAAAACTTCTACATATCTAGCCCTAATGAACAAAGCAGCAGATGCGGGCTATCACGTTATTATCTTGTTAACAGGCACCATTGAAAAACTGCGTCGTCAGACACAAGGCAGAACGGATGAGGGGTTTGTAGGCCTTGACAGTACAGCTTTTAATAAAAATAAAGACAATGTATTTGTGGGCGTCGGGAATATTGATAGAAGTGTTTCTGGTTGGGCAGTTACATCTACTACCAGTGATTTTAATACTGCTACCGCTACTAAGTTGAGTGGACAATTATCAAGCATAAGTGATCCTGTTGTGTTTGTTCTAAAAAAGAACAAGAGTGTTCTAGAAAAATTAGAAAGTTGGTTAAGACTGTTTAATTGTAATCCTAGCACCGGAACGATAGACTCTCCGCTTTTGTTGATTGATGATGAGGCTGATAACGCTTCGGTATCAACTAAGCCTGGAGAAGATCCTACAACAATCAATAAGAATATCCGTAAGATTCTTAAGCTGTTTTCCAAGGCTAGCTACGTGGGATTTACGGCGACGCCGTTTGCTAATATTTTCATTGACCCGGATTCTACGCAGGAAATGCTAGGTGATGACCTATTTCCTAGGGATTTTATTTATGCTTTAGAAGCACCTACAAATTATATCGGAGCTGCATCTATTTTCCCTGTTCATGGAAAGTATCACTTTATGCTTCATGATAATTATGACTGCGACGAGTATGTCCCGGTTAAACATAAAAAGACTCATACTCCTGGAGATATCCCATTGAGTCTTCGAGAAGCAATTGCAGCATTTGTGATTACTAATGCAGTTAGAGATTTGAGAGGACAGAAAACCAAACATCGTTCAATGCTGGTGAACGTGAGTGTTTTTGTTGATGTTCAAAAAAAGATTGCCGATCAACTAGATTCTTATGTGCGTGAATTGCAAAGAGAGATCCGTAATTATTACATGATGAATAGAGTTGCACTGCAGTATTCGTCTTTTGCATTTCTAAAGGACGTGTTTGATTCGTATTATTCGAAATGTGGCTTCACGTGGGAACAAATTCAGGTTGCTCTTTGGGAAGCGATTGCCCCTATTGTAGTGCGATACGTTAATGGTGGAAACGCAGCAAAGAACCTGAATTATGATGAGAATGAAGAACTTGGGTTGAGAATCATTGCCGTTGGTGGTTATAGCTTGTCTCGAGGTCTTACACTTGAGGGATTATCTCACAGCTATTTTTATCGTAATACGAAGATGTATGACACTCTTATGCAGATGGGGCGATGGTTTGGATATCGACCTCACTATGAGGATTTGTGTCAGATATGGATTAATGAAGATGCTGTGGACTGGTATAGCTATATTTCTGAGGCAGCGGATGAGTTAAAGCGAGAAGTACGTAGAATGCAAGCTGAGCAGAGGACACCTGCAGATTTTGGCCTATGTGTACGTTCTGATAATGCAACTCTCTTGGTTACAGCAAGGAATAAGATGCGAACTGCAAAAGATTACACGATGACAGTGAGCTTGAGCGGTAACATCATTGAAACTCCGTTCATTCACATAAACGAGCAGGTTCAGAAGAACAATCTACTTATTACTAAACAGTTAATTGATAGTATAGTTGAAGCTGGATATCAACCGGTTATCAATGACAACACATATGCCTTGGCTGACAAGGTTCAGTTTCTTGATGTTCCTCAGGAATTCGTTTTGGATTACTTAAGAACATATCAGAGTCATACTTCCAACTCAAATTTCCATACTGGCGAAATTGTCAAGCTTATTATGGCAGCAGATGATGGCTCTTTGGATAAATGGGATATTGTAGTAGCAAGCGGCAACGGTGAAAAAACAGTTACTCTTGGAGATAATGATATTTCTTGTGTTCAGAGAAGTTTCGCTGTTAGAGAAGATGTTGGTGCATACCAGATGTCTGGATCAAAATCTCGACTTGGAAATAGAAGTTATGCAAAAGGTGGTTTGACAAAAAAGCTTGCTGCAAGAATAGAGGCTAGCGAACATGCTGAACAACTCAAGCGCTTTGGAGAGACCAGACCTCTGAACCAGAATGTGTTCTTTAAGCCTGATTTCTTTGACAAACCTCGTAATCCTTTGCTTGTGATTTATCCAGTTGAGCTTAAGGCACCTGCAGAGCTTAGAACTTCTGCAGATATGCAGAAGTTCAATGCATCAAAAAATATAACTCATGCGCTTATTGGTATTAGTGTTGGTATTCCGGCCATCAAGGGGCGAGAACCAAAGCAATATCAGTATAAAATCAATCTGATTAAGTATCGAGAACTTGAAGGACTTGATGCGCCGGATGAAACAGACGATACAATTGAGGATTAAGCTATGGAAAATATTAGAGAGATACTTCTTGATTTGCGAGAAGCAGATAAATATCAGAGGGTAGATATTACCAATCCGGTAGCATGGTATGTAGGATTAGACGGGAAGAACCGTTATTCTCTGTTTGTTATTACCGAGACTCAGCCCTTCGCTCTTGCATCAACAAAGATTATGAATCTTTTCATTGGCAGCAGACGGGATGGTAAATATGGAATTACCTTTTCTTTGATTGAAAAGAAAAGCATAGATCTTTTTGTGCATTTTTGCGAGGACATGATTTTTTACTCTCGCAATGTTCAAAAACCTGAAAACGTAGCAGATAGTATTTGTAGTCGGTATATTCAATGGCAGAAAGCTTTCATACGTACTGAAGGAAAACTGCTTTCTTTTGAACAAATTAAGGGACTAATTGGAGAGCTTTGTTTCTTGAAAATGGAAATGATCCCTAAGTATGGTTCCCAAAAGGCTGTGGAAAGTTGGAGCGGAATAGAATCAACAGACCAAGACTTTTTGTGTGATGATACTTGGTATGAAGTTAAGTCCACTGTAAGTGGATCAGGAACGGTGAAGATTAGTTCCATAGAGCAATTAGACACAGAAACTGAGGGCCATTTAGTAGTGGTAACGCTTGATAAGACAAGCGAGGCAGATACAAGCAAATTAACCTTAAATAATATGGTTGAGTTGGTGATTGACTCTATTCCAGAGAGGGTTTTGCAGGAAAGGTTAATGTCAAGATTGCTGACATATGGTTACTATTTCGATAAAGCGTATGATCGGATTGGTTTCCGCTATAACGGGATGTCTAGATACAAAGTTGATCAGACATTTCCATGTTTACGAAAAGATCAGATACCTGCTGCTGTTCAGAACGCAAAGTATGAACTTGCGTTAGCAGCAATAGAGGTGTTTAAGGAGGATTAACAATGGGTGCGGAGGAATATCGTTCTTCTCTAAGAGAGTTTCGAACTCGGCTGTGGGATGAAATTGCGCTAAATGTCGCAACAAATCATTCAATCGATCGCGAGGAATTCTTGACTTACGTTACAGATCAATTAATAGAAGCTGAAGAAATAGATGATTTCTCCTACGTCCCTTATGAAGGATTCGGAAAGAGAAATCGCCGAATTCAAATCGATGGATACTCTTATTCAGAGTTGGATGAGTGTCTGAATATCTTTATTGCGACACCAATGACATACGATGAAGATGAAACATTGATTGCTACTGATGCCAATCGCTATTTAGCGATGGCTGCTGCGTTTTTAGATAATGCAGAATACGTTGTGGAGAATGCAGAGGAAAGTGCCCCTGGATACGGTTTTGCAGTTGATGTATTGGGGTTATATAGTGACGTTCGGAAATATAAGATTTTCCTTATTTCGGATAAGGTCAAGAGTAAGAGTTTAACGCAGTTAGATAACATTTTTGCAAGAGGAAGAGAAGTAGAATGTCATGTCTGGGATATTGGAAGAATTTATGAGCTTACTACGTCCTCAATGGGAAGAGAAGAAATCGTAATTCGATTCAGCGACTTTGGCATAAAAGGATTACCGTGCTTATTGGCGAGTGAAACGAGCGACTATAAAGCTTATCTCTGTAACATTCCTGGAATAGTACTCGCTACTCTTTATAACCGTTACGGCGGAAGATTACTAGAAGGTAATGTGCGCTCATTTCTGCAGGTCCGAGGAAAGGTTAATAAAGGTATTCGTTATACAATTCTCAATGAACCGGAAATGTTCTTCGCTTACAACAATGGTATTGCGGCAACCGCATATGACATAAAAATTGATGTGATAGATGGCATGTCTTATATTACTGAGATTTCATCTTTGCAGATCGTTAATGGAGGACAGACAACAGCATCGCTTGCTACTGCCCTTGTAAAGGATAAAAAAGATCATTCTGAAGAGAACATTCAAAAGATTTTTATTCCGATGAAGCTGTCTATTGTTCTCCCAGAGAAGGCAGATAAGCTAATCGGTAATATAGCAAGATTTGCCAATAGCCAGAATAAAGTTAGTGATGCCGACCTTTGGTCAAATCATCCTTATCATATTCGAATGGAGGATTTCTCAAGACGTATTATTGCGCCAGCAACAAATGGAAGACAGTATGGTACCTACTGGTATTACGAAAGAGCAAATGGCCAGTATGCACAGGAAACATATAAATCAACGCCTAAAGAAAAAAAACGCTTTGCAGAGCATCATCCTAAGAACCAGAAAATAACAAAGACAGAGTTTGCTAAGTACATGCATATATACCAACTTCGCCCTGATATTGCTAGTGCTGGTGGACAGAAGGCTTTTGTAAAATTTGCAGACGCAGTATCTGCTGAGTGGGAAAAAGATAATACAGTTTTCAACGAAGAGTATTACAAAAATGCGATAGCGATAGCGTTGCTGTTCAGGGAATCGGACAAGATCGTTAGAAAGCAAGCATGGTATCGCAGTTACAAGGCCAATATAATCGCTTATGCGTTGTCAAAAATTATATTTACCGTTCAACAGCAGTACCCGGATTCGACAGTTAACTTAAAAACGATTTGGCAGAAGCAGGTTTTGTCAACAGCATGGGTTAAGCAAATTGAGGATGCGGCGTATGTAATGTATCAATATCTTATTCGAGAGGATAGAGGTGTTGAAAACGTAACCGAGTGGGCCAAGCGAGAGGCCTGTTGGAAAGGAGCTAAGGCACTTTCTTATGAGCTATTACCAGAGTTTGTTGCAGAGCTTCAAAGCCTTGCTATAGCTAAGAATGAAGCGCGTGATGCGAAGAAATCCCAACGATTGTCAGATCAGCTCAATGCATTAGTTGAAGTAGTGAATTATGGTTCTGAAAACTGGGCGTTTCTTCTGGAATGGAATATTTCGCATAGAGTGATGGCTCCTTCAGAGATTCATCAGATTCAATTAGCTAAGAATATGGATGGTGGACTTATTTCTTCTGAAAAGAAATGCCAGAAGGTATTAAAAATACTGGAAAAGTGCCGAGTTGAAGGCTTTCCGAGATAACAGAGGTGGGGAAATATGGAAATGGAAGGTTACAGCATAGCTGAACTAATAAGCTTGTATAGCAAAACGATAAAAGAGCTCAAACGCCGTGGCGTTTTACGCACGAAGAACGTTATTGGTGAATTAGGGGAATATCTTGTCCTTGAGCACTATGATAGAGATCCTAATCTTCCTAATCTAACAGTCGTTCCAATTGGAACAAAGAATATTAATGCCATTAGCCAAAACGGTGAGCGTTATAGCATTAAGTCTACGAGTGGTAACGTTACGGGCGTTATTTATGGCCTTGAACCACTGGGAAGTTCTATTGTGGACAAGCCTCTGTTTGAATATGTTGTCGTTTGCAAACTGGATGATGATTGTGAACTGGAAGGAATTTACCAACTTTCCTGGGAGACATTCAAGAAACACAAAAAATGGCATAGTAGAATGAACGCGTGGAACATTGCTGTTACAAAAGCAATGAAAGAGGATTCAATCGTAATATATGAAAAGGGACTAGAATCAAATGTTCAGGTTCCCAAGAAAATCGTAGACGAGAAGATTGTCGAAAATGAGGATGATTGCCCGAATAATGAAGTTTCAGCTATTATCTGGAATAAAACGGAAAAGGTTAATCATGTTGTAGTACGTGATGCTGTAGCTGAAAGACTTCAGAAAGTACTGAAACGTAATTATGAAAAATCAAGTAAATCCAGATACGTTTCTAAGGATAATGATGCGATTCTATTTGTGCTTTCTGCATCATACAGCCAGAAAAATAGAGAGTACTGGTATTCAATCAATGATGATAGGATACCTTGGTTGGAGATTTATCCTACTTGTCATGTAGCATTTGCCCTTGGAAGCGCCGAACAAGTATTGGCTTTTTCCTTTGCTGATTTCAAAAATCTGTTAAAAGGATGTTTGCGTACGAAGGAAGACCCTGAAAAGAAGAAAAAGGCACATTACCATTTCGCTTTCGCTGTTGAAGGGTCTAAAGTTTACTTCAAGAAAAAACTCCCGGAGAAAGAATTCATTGAAGTGACTGATAAACTGGTTTAAAGGAGAATAGCCATGATTTATTTTCTTAAGAGCTGTGGATTTCAAGAATTAGGCAGCGTAGGAGAAGATGGAAAAGCAAAGCGCGGACGTTATTTAATGTCTTCACAGCACGATGCGGTTGTAGACTTTTTTCCACCTCTTTCAATCGAAATACCTAATGATACTGCGCTGCTTCCTGTTGTTCCACTCTATACTCGCCTGAAGACATATGTTAGTTATGTTTATCATAATAGCAAATATACAGGAACAGAAGCAAATCACCCAAGAAATGAGTATCGTATATATCTGAATAATGAGATTGAAAATCATCAATTGTATTTTTGCGCAGAGGACATTGTCATAATGCGTAGAAGTACAACACCGTCAATTAATGAGGATGGTGAAGAACAGTACGTATACTATCTGGATGTGATGAAAGATCACTCTTCAGGTGATTATCTACGATTAAGTCGAATCATTGAAAACTATCCTATTCGTGGGGGATATGGAATGTTTGAAGGCAAAATTGATTTCTTTGAAGATAAAGTAACTGCTTTTGAGAATGGCCAAAAGGCAGCCGATATCCATATTGACAAATCTGTTACGGATAGAATTAAAAAAAGTACCGAAGAAAACCAAGCCAATATTTTCAACCCAGCAACTTTTAGAGACTTTGTTCTTGCAGGGTATGGAAATGCGTGTGCAATAACAGGACAATTGGCTGAAGGAATCATGGGGAGGGGGGTAGACGTTGTTTACATCAAACCCAAAAACGAAGGTGGAAGCTGCTTCCCTAGTAATGGAATCGCATTAACGAAGCAATTATCCTTAGCATTTATTAAGGGAGAATTTACGCTGTCTGAGCGGTTTGAAGTTATTGTTCATCCAGACAGTGATAATGAGCTATTAAAAGAATACCATCTGCAACAGATGCGTGTACCACCTAACAAATTTTTCCAACCAGCAGAAGAGAATCTGATCTATCATCGGGAAAAGGTGTTTGGATCATTTAAGAAAATATGAGAGTGTGAAAACAATGAACGCAATTGATTTATTTGCCGGATGTGGAGGCCTATCAAAAGGTTTCATGGATGCCGGTTTTGAAATAATAGTCGGTGTTGATAATGATCAGGCCGCATTAAATACATTTGCCAAGAATCATAATGGAGCAATCGCTCTGAATGCTGATTTGTCAAAGCAAGAGACTTTCGATGAAATTGTCAGTATAGCTGGAGACAAAAGCATTGACGTAATAATTGCAGGCCCCCCTTGTCAGGGCTTCTCATTAACGGGACCAAGGAACTTTGATGATCCAAGAAATAGGCTTTACCTTGCTGTTTTAGAGATGGTTAAGCAATACCAACCAAAAGGATTTGTTATTGAAAATGTTCCCGGCATGGCAACGATGTATAACGGCCAGGTTAAGGAGGAAGTTCTGCGTCGTTTTAGAGATATGGGCTATAACATTGAATGCAAAATTCTGTGTGCTGCAGATTATGGAGTTCCTCAGGTTCGAAAGAGACTTGTTTACATGGGCGTACGAGCAGATATAGGAACTCCTGTGTTTCCTGATCCACTGCTTTCTCCAGATAAGTATATTACATGTCGAGAGGCATTAGATGACCTTCCTTCAAGAGAGAGGGAGCTAGGCCAGGAATTTGATGAGTATAGTTCTGAACCTCGTACAGATTACCAACGTATGATGAGAGGTACTTGTATTGTATTAAGCAATCATGTCGCAACTGCTCATAAACAATTTGTTAAGGATACAATTGCGTTGGTTCCTGAAGGAGGTAACTGGAAGGACTTGCCTGCAGGCGTTGGAGAGAGCAGAAAATTTCACGAGGCATGGACTAGATATGATGGTAATAAACCGTCAAGGACCATAGATACCGGTCACAGAAATCATTTCCATTACAAGTATAATCGAGTGCCAACAATACGAGAGAACGCAAGACTTCAGTCATTTCCTGATGATTTTGTTTTTACTGGAACCAAAACACAACAGAACAGACAGGTAGGAAATGCAGTACCGCCGCTTCTGGGATATTATCTTGGAAAGGCGCTACTAGATATTATTAGTGGTGAGGACTAAGATGGCAAAGATTAAAACGATAGACTTATTTGCAGGATGCGGTGGACTAACTGAAGGCTTTGCACAAACAGGTTTATATGAGACCCAGGCATGTGTTGAATGGGAATCTGCACAATGTCAAAACTTAACAAAGCGCTTACGAGAAAAATGGGCTATGCTAGATGCTGATCAGCGGGTAATTCGTTTTGATATCCAAAGAACTGAAGAGCTTTTGAACGGCTTTTCTGATCCCGAGTACGGTGAATCTGTTGGTCTAGAAAGACTTGTTTCGGGCAATTTGGATTTAGTAATCGGTGGACCGCCTTGCCAGGCGTATTCTATTGCTGGACGGATTAGAGACGAACACGGCATGAAAAATGATTATCGTAACTATTTGTTTGAGAGCTACCTGAGAGTGGTTGAGCATTTTAAGCCCAAAGCATTTGTATTTGAGAATGTACCAGGGTTGTTAAGTGCTAAACCAGATGATATTCCCATCGTCGAATTAATACAAAAGCAATTTGCAGATGCAGGGTATGTAATCATGTCAGACCTTCATAATGCGATAATTGATGTGGCAGACTATGGTGTAGCACAGAAGAGAAAGAGAGTTATCATCCTGGGGCTTAGAAGCGACGTGTATGGAGATACTGCGGAAGAGCTTATTGAAAAATTCTATAAACAGGTTCTTCCTGCATTTAAGGTAGCAAGCCCCAAAACTCTTAGAGATGCTATTGGTAATTTGCCTGCATTATATCCTACTGGATGTGTTACTACTATCGACGGCAGAAAGACAGCGCATACTATTTCAGAAGGCTCAGTAAAGAACCATATTTCACGTTTTCATAATCAAAGAGATATCCAACTGTTTTCTATGCTCGCAGAGGACATTGAAAGTGGTGAGGAGAAATATCTATCTATTGAAGCAAGGAAAGATTTATATACGTTACATACAGGTAAGACTTCTAATATTCATAAATATCATGTACTGCGTTGGGATGAACCTAGCACTACCATACCAGCACATTTGTGTAAGGATGGTCTGAGACATATTCATCCTGATTCGAAACAGGCGCGTACGATTACTGTTCGCGAAGCTGCAAGAATTCAAAGCTTTCCGGATGACTATGAGTTTATTGGAGCAATGACTGACCAGTTTAAGATGATTGGTAATGCTGTTCCCCCGGAGTTCGCAAGGAGACTTGGATTGGCAGTAGGCAAATTGTTATTTGGATTTTAATAATTGAGTTGGATGGTAGGAAATGACGGAACGAATATTTGATACAAAAAATGTAATTCTCTTGAAAGTAAACGATGATGATCTTCTCTCGTTTTTGGTGGATACAGACTTAATGGATTCGGGAGAATATAATTGGCGTATAGACGATTTAATTGAAGCAATTATAAGTGTTGTTCCTGAATATGTATTTGCGGATTATATTGGGGAATCCGTACCCATCACGAAGATGGTTGAGCGTCTTAGAGAGGCTGCAAAGAGCATATATAAAATAAAGGATTATGAGCTCATGTATAGAGCATATGCCTTATGTGATGAGCAAGCGAAACAAGAAGTTGAGAATGGAAGCTTTAAACGGCGTGGGGAATTCGGAGAACTATTACTTCATCTATTACTTAGAGAATTCAAAGGTACAATTCCATTGGTTTCAAAAGTATATTTCAAGGATTCTGCGGGGGTTCCAGCTCATGGTTTTGATGCGGTACACATTTCTCCAAACGAGGGAATACTTTGGTTAGGTGAAAGTAAGTTATATACAGATGCAAAAGGTGGCATCAAAGCGTTGCTTTCTGATTTAGAGGAACATATTAAACGAGAATATCTTGATGAACAATTTGTCATAATAAAAAAGAATTTGGAGAATAATTCGATTCCACAGAGAGATTACTGGATAGGTCAACTTAGCTCATGCGTAAAGCTTTCAGAACGACTAAAAATGATTAACATTCCGTTGCTATGCGTTTATCCGGATGAGATTTATAGTAGATTTTTCGATGTTGAAGATTCACAAGCTTTTGATGTGCATGTTAATGACGTTTATGGTTTAAAAAAGTACTTTGAAGAGCATAATATGCATGCGCTCAAATCGCAATTGAATATTATCTTGATGCTGTTTTCGATAAAAGACAAGGATGAGTTTCTCACGAAATTGCATCAAAAACTATGGCATATGCAAAACATTTAAGGTGGAAAAATGGAGTCTATTATTCGAGAAATTGATTCACATAAGGGAAGTATGACGTATGAGGATAGTTTTAGATATGCTATACTCTGTTCAAAACTATTAAATAAAACAGACAAAACTGCGCGTGAAAATGGCCGTCTTCTACTAACTTTTGTTTTAGATAGACTTGTTGATTTTCCCAAAGAGACATATGCCATATGGTCAGATTTGGTTGAAGCAGCGGGCTTTTATCCATATATTCAATCTGAGAGTGACCTTGGCACAGATTCTCTCTCAGAACAGATTAGAGTTAGTTTTCATAGCTCTAACTATTTGTACGAGAAGACTTTGCATGCGGAACAGAAAAAGCTTTCAGATCTTCTGTTTGCTGGAAAAAATGTTGTTGCAAGTGCACCAACAAGTTTCGGAAAAAGCATGTTGATTGAAGAGTTAGTCGCTTCTGGAAAGTATAAAAATATTGTCATCATTTAACCAACGTTGGCTCTTTTAGATGAAACTCGCCTTAAACTAAAAAAATATGCTAGGGATTATAAAATAATTGTAAGAACGGCCCAAACTCCGTCTAATGACGAAAAAGGCAATCTCTTCCTTCTAACTGCAGAAAGAGTTATGGAATACGATGGGCTGCCCAATATTGATTTATTTATCATAGACGAGTTTTACAAAATGAGTTTGCGTAGAATAGATGATCGTGCGGATACTCTAAATAATGCATTCTTAAAAGTAATGAGATGTGGGAAACCGCAGTTTTACCTTTTGGGGCCTAATATTGGAGGAATATCCGAAGGCTTTGAACAGAAGTATAACGCGTTATTTTACAAAACAGATTTTTCCATGGTTGGGTGTCGAGTTATTGATAAGTCTATTACTCTCGATGCTACTTGGGGTAAAAGACAAAGAGATGCGTTTAAAGAGAAAAAACTCTTTGAACTGCTAGACGAGCTAGGTGATTCACAATCCATCATTTATTGTGCCTCACCTGCACGGGCAAGAAAGGTTGCAAGAAATTATTATCTTCACCTAAAGGAACTATCCAAAAGTACAATGATTCTACCATTGGTTGAATGGATAAAGGCTAATGTATCCGATAAATGGAGTCTGGCGGATGCACTTACTTATGGAATCGCTGTACATGATGGATCACTACAAAAGCATATTAGCAGTTCAGTAATCCATTATTTCAACACAGGAAAATTGCGTACTATTTTTTGCACTTCAACAATCATCGAGGGCGTGAATACAAGTGCTAAAAATGTGATAATCTTTGATGAAAAAAAAGGAAGTAAGCCTTTCGATTATTTTGATTATAGCAACATACGTGGTAGAGCAGGGCGTATGATGGAACACTATATTGGAAATGTGTACTCTTTTGTCCAAGAACCACAAAAAGATGAATTGATAGTAGATATACCTTTTGTTGAACAGGATAGAGATATTCTAACCGATGAGATTCTGGTTAATATTGAGCCAAGCGATATCAAACCTCAGGTTAAAGAACGCTATTATAAGCTTCAACGAACGGAGCCTGGTTTGTTACGTATAATTAAGCAGAATGGAACAAACATAAATGGTCAAATAAGCATTTACTATGCGTTGGAACGTGACATATCAGATGTTAAAAATAGACATTTGATAACATGGTCCCAGTATCCAAGTTATGAGGCAATGACCTATGTTATGGATTTGGCCAATGAGAACATCTTTAATTTTCGTGGGGAACATGGCGTTCTTTCTGTGAAGCAGTTAGTTAGAATGCTTCATGTATATAGGGAAAAAAGACAATAATGGCGATTGTCAACGACAAATTAAACTATTTATTGAAGAAACGGAAAAATACACCTAATCCAGAACAGTTATTAGCAATAAATGATTCAGCAATTGAAGAGGCATTTCATGTTTACAGGCATTGGTTTCAGTTTAAGGTTCCCAAGGCATTTCGGGTAGTGGACAGTATTCAACGATATGTTTGCGAAAAACATGGCATAAAAGCTGGATCATATAGCTTTTATGTCCAACAGTTGGAGAATGATTTTGTGTCTGAGAGATTATCGATATTGATTGAATACGGAATACCAAATACAACTATTCTCAAGATACAAGATATCATTCCATATGATTTAAAGGATGAAGCTATAGTCGAATTTTTACGTGATAATAAGAATGAGGTGTTTGCAAGACTGACTTCATATGAGATAGAAAGGCTATCTTGTGAACTGTAAAATGTAGCTGCATTCTTTGATGTGAGGGCAGCGCATCCTAAACGCTGCCTGTTTATAGTGCATCGAGAACTGATTGCCCGTAAATTAAAAGAGAGCTTTGAGCAGATTATTGATGAGCATATTACGACCGGTTTGTTTACTAGCGGTCACAGGGAAATAGACAGGGAATATGTTTTGGCTAATGTACAGATCTTGGTGAAGAATGAAAACCTGCATGCCTTTGCGCCAGATGCTTTTGATCATATTATTATTTACGAAGCGCATCATGCGGGTGCCAAAAACTATCAAAAGATGCAGAGTTATTTCAAGCCAAAGTTTTTACTGGGCATGACAGCAACGCCTGAGGTTGTGGCGATTGAACAGCCGGAAACGCTGAAGCTTCTGTTTATCAAAAAGAGTGATGCTGAGGGATCAGAGTTTTACTTTATGGGCGAAATGCTGCATAAGCAGAGCATTGGTACAACGATTACCGGCAATAAGGGCGAAAAGCTTTCTATTGTGCAAATGTTTTACGAAATGAAAACGCCGGTAGAAGCAAAGATTTATGATTATTTTGAAGGATGATTGCTTATAGTCTTATGTGAAAGTCTTTTTGATGACGAGCTTGGCGTTAAGCAGAAACCCTACGGAGGTACACCATGGAAAAACCAATAGTTAAAGACGAAGCCTTTTTGGCACAAAAATCCCAGCCTGCAACCTTTATGGATATTGCAGTAGCGCAGGATTTATTAGATACGCTCGCAGCTCATGCGGACCGTTGCGTGGGTTTGGCCGCAAATATGATTGGCGTGCAGAAATGCGTTATTGCCGTAAATATCGGCCCTACGAATATTGCGATGCTGAACCCGGAGATTATCAAGCGCTCCGGCAAGTATATGACGGAGGAGGGCTGCCTGTCGCTGGAGGGCGAGCGTGCTGCAGTGCGCTACGAAAAAATTACGGTTGCCTATCAGGATATGCAGTTCAAAAAGTGTAAGCAGAGCTTTAGCGGCTTTACGGCGCAGATTATCCAGCACGAGATTGACCATTGCAATGGTATTATAATTTAAGCGCAGTGATGGCTTGAAAGCCTGCAGAGCGCTTGCTTAATTAAAAAGAATGTTAGAGCTTATCTTAGAAAATATTATCACTGCTCCCGAAAGGCTTGGCCTGCCAACAGCGTATGCGGAGTCCGACGTGCTGCTTTACAGGCAATACGGGCGCTATGATACGGTTGCGGTGCAGCGCGAGGGCAGGCAATTATTAAAGCGTGCGGAAGCATTGCAGGCGAAGTATGATATCACTGCATTATCAAGGCTTGGCAAGCAATATGCCGAGTGGAGCAAAAAGCTGCAGCAGCTAAAGTTTAAACGCCTGCTGCACGGTGAATTTGCTGCGGGCAAGGGCATTACGCTTTATGTGCATGCTATCAGGCAGGAATGTGCTGAGCATGGCTGGGATTATGCAGCCTATTATGCTTCCGTGCTGGTGCATGAGCGTGTGCATCTGCTGCATTATCAGGCAGTGCTGGCGCATTT
>ENA-OOXC01000899-OOXC01000899.1-human-gut-metagenome-genome-assembly--contig:-NODE-899-length-20074-cov-11.788301_pt1 | contig 20074 bp, 16 predicted proteins | sample MGYA00241578_ERZ501325 | MGnify/ENA primary metagenome ERZ501325 (study PRJEB25962, sample SAMEA2042737) | human gut metagenome | biome: human gut; feature: human-associated habitat; material: faeces...
TCATGGGCGACTTGATGCAGAGAATGAACGACCATAGCCGTGTGAACAACTTCCTCACGCAGCAGACGCTCAACATCACCTTTGCCATGCTCACCTTCGTGGTGTTCTCCGTAGTGCTGTTCTTCTACAACAAGTTGGTGTTTGCCATCTTTCTGTTGGGAAGCATCCTCTATGGAGGCTGGATGACATTGTTCTTGAAGCGGAGAAAGGTGCTCGACTATGAACTGTTCGAGCAACAAGCCATCAACAACAACAAGACCTACGAATTTATCACCTCCATGCAGGAAATCAAGTTGCAGGATTGTGAGCAGCGTAGAAGATGGGAATGGGAGGACACGCAAGCAGACTTGTTCGGTGTGCAGATGAAATCGCTCAAGCTCCAACAAACTCAGGAGGCAGGAAGCATCTTCATCAATGAGGTGAAGAACATCATCATCACGGTAGTGGCTGCAACAGCCGTGATTCATGGACAAATGACACTCGGTATGATGCTTGCCGTACAATACATCATCGGACAACTCAACTCACCAGTGGAGCAACTGATGAACTTCTTCTATTCTCTGCAAGATGTGAAGATTAGCTTGGAGCGTATCAACGAGATTCACCAAATGGATGATGAGAACGGAAAGGAAGGTTTGCAAACTTCCATTGAGGACAAGAATGATGGCATTGACATCAAGACCATCATGTTCAAGTACGACCCACATGCTTTGCGCAAGACCATAGATGATGTGAACATTCACATTCCGCAAGGTAAGGTAACAGCCATCGTTGGCGCATCTGGCAGTGGAAAGACCACCCTCATCCGTTTGATGCTTGGTTACTATCCTGTCTTGGAGGGAAAAATCAACATTGGAAATACAGACATTAACAAACTCAACAAAAAGTGGTGGCGCAGACAATGTGGTGTTGTCATGCAGGATGGTGTTATCTTCTCGGAGAGTATCGCACGAAACATTGCTGTTGACGATGGCGACATAGATAAGAAGCGATTGTTGAAAGCTGCTGAGATAGCTTGCATCAAGGATTACGTGATGGCTTTGCCTCTGAAATTCAACACCAAGATTGGGCGTGATGGCGTGGGACTTAGCCAAGGACAGAAACAGCGCATCTTGATAGCGAGGGCGGTGTATAAGAATCCTGACTACATCTTCCTTGACGAGGCAACCAACTCGCTCGATGCCAACAATGAGAGAAGCATTGTGGAGAACTTGGATAAATTCTATAAGGGTAAGACTGTTGTGATTGTGGCTCATCGCCTAAGCACGGTGAAGAATGCCGACCAAATCGTGGTCATCGATCATGGAAAAGTGGTTGAGGTAGGCAATCATGAGTCTTTGACCGCCAAGCGAGGGGCATACTATAACCTTGTGAAGAATCAGTTGGAATTGGGAAACTAAAATGTTTTTGACATGGAACAGAAAGAAAAAGAATCAGATAATATCGAGTTGAGAAGCGAGAAGGTGAGGAACGTAATAGGTAAAGTTCCTCCTCGCCTCGTCAGCTTGGGGACAGTTATCATTACGATTATAGTCCTCGCCCTCGCAGTTGCATTTTACAAGATACCTTATCCTATATCCATAGAGGCTAATGGTGAGGTTCTCAATCAAAGAACAGTGCAAGTGTTTGTACCATATAAGTATTTGCCTCTTTTCGATGAGCCAAGGACAGCTCATGTTTCTTTCGAGGGCAACGATAATACATCTTATAACTGCAACATCATAAGCCATAATGCCAAACTCATACATAGGGAAGATGGCAACTATTTTATGGCTACAGCCACTGTGAGCACACAGGGACAAAATACCCCAATATTACAACAGTACATGAAAGCCGATGTCAGAATCATCGTCAGTAATAAAACGTTATGGCAACAGGTATTCGGATAAACTATATCCGAATACCTGCTGTTTGTTTTTGGATGCATATTGTGTTGGTAAGCATCAGATTTTATGCAAAAACAAACATGTCTTAAAAAAGTGACGAAGTCAGGAGGTAAACGACTCTCTCATTTACTCATTGATAAAGCTGACAACGCAAAAGACTTTTCAATAAGATTCAAAAGGATGGTAGGATTGAAACTCTTGCCATCCTTTTTCGATCAAGTCTCACAATCTACACTTTGCCAGCTTTTGGCTTTCTTGCCAATGGTTATTATTCAATAATGGCTCTTTTTCTAACGATATGCTGTTTTTACCAAGAATTTACATAAAAGTTGTTATAATATATATAAATATTCGTCTTTGATGCTTCCTGCCATTATCTTTGCCGATTAAAAATTTTAGTGCAAAGCAATAATGAAGTAATAGAAACGTAAAAAGTAAACAACATGGAACGCAAAGAACAGACCGGGCATATCTGTAGATGGATGGCTTTAGGCATCATGACTGCCATCGTCATCGTAGGATGTACCATTGTAATCGGCCTATTTGAATGGCGCGACAGAAAGGATATTGAGTGTAGAAATGCAGAACTGCATCAGTGGCGAAAGAATGTGCATGACTTAAACTTGCACATAACGAAATTGTCACTGCTTGGTGAAATGGTTGCGGATTGGGACTCAACAGATGTAAATGAGTATCATTCGCTTCGATTGGAAGTGGACAGTATGCTTCAAGGCATCGCAGGTATCTGTCCGAAGAAAGATGCTGATACAATCTGCCATCTTTTTGCAGAAAAGGAACAGCTTCTTCTGGATATAAAGGATGCCATGCAGGAACTGAATGCTACTCAAGAAAAGCTGACCGCAGAAGTTCCAAGAATTGTAGAGCAGAATAAAACTGAAAGCAAAAGACTTTCAGCTATGCCACAGCAGGCAAAGCCAAAGAAGCGAGGTTTCTTCAGCAGATTGTTCGGCAAGAAAGAAAATGCAGTAACAACAGGCAACCGTTTAACCCAAACTGAAAAGATGCTCACCAACCTAAACCAAACGGTTGTTGCTAAACATCACCAGCAAAGCCGTAAGATAGTGGAGATATTGGATAGTCTTGGAAACAGAAATGAAAGTATCAATAAGCAGTTGCAAAGAGTAATCAGCATAGCTGATGAGAATGTGGATAAAGGCATAAAAGTTTGTGAGCGACAAATCGCAGACTTGGAAGGCAATTATACCTATTATTATATAGGGATGATAGGATTGTTGATATTGGTATTTTTCGTATTATTCCTATTGGTGTGGCGATTCGCATTCAAGACACGTAAGAGCAAGGAAGAAACAAGAAAGGTGATGCTGACAGTAACGCATGAGATGCGCAGTCCTTTGTCTGCCATCAAGGATTATGCTCGCAAGATTAGCGGACTTAATGATGCTACGGATGAAAGTAAACGGTATGCCGACTTGATTGTTGACACATCGAAAGGCTTGACTTCTATGATAGACAGTTTCCTGGTTTACTCCAAATTAGCGAATGGAAAGGCGACCGTCAAGGAACGCCCTTTCCGTATGATGGACATTGCCGAGCAATTAAAGATGGAGTATGAGCCCTTTGCTGCGAAGAAACAACTTGAATTGAGCGTCAACAATAAGGCAGATGGTGTTGTCAATGGAGACAAGGAAAAGGTGCTTACAATAGGACGCAATCTGCTTTCCAATGCCATCAAATATACGGGAAAGGGTGAGATAGTATTGTCCACAACCTATAAGAATGGTGTATTCATGCTAATGGTTAAGGATACAGGAACAGGATTGGACGACAAGCAACAAAAACAAATCTTCAAGGAATTTGCAAGATTGGGAAATGCGGTCACCCAACCGGGATTTGGCTTGGGGCTTTCCATTGTCAAGAATCTCGTTTCACTGATGAAAGGAAAAATCGATGTGTCCAGTCACCAAGGGCTGGGAAGTATCTTTACCATTAGTCTTCCTATGGCTGCAGCCGAAAAGCAGAAAGTGGAACCAATTCAGTATAGAACGAAACGACAAGATTCGTTTACTGTCATTGCCATTGATGATAGCCATGTGCAACTGAGTACCATTCGTGAGGCATTTGCATCAAACGGCATCGCATGTGACACTTGTAATAATGCCACGGATTTATTGGATATGATGCGCAAAAAATCTTATGATCTGCTGATAACGGATTTGAAGATGGCTGAAGTGAATGGTATCGAGATTCTGGAAATGATGCGTATAGTGAACGTGCGTAACTCCAAGACCATTCCTGTTGTCGTTATGACAGCAGCACCAAATGTGAGTGAGCAAGAACTGCTTGATGCAGGATTTGTCGCTTGTCTGTTCAAGCCGATGTCTGACAAGGATTTGATAAACACTGCAAGAAAGTGTGTGAATGGCAAGATAGCAGAAAAACAAATAGACTTTTCTATGTTGCTGACCTACGGCAATGAAAAAGAGACTTTGGAGAATTTCGTAAAGGAAATGACTGACACATTGGGCAGTATCCGTAATGCAGCCAAAGAGGAGAACCGCAAGAAAATGTCCGATGCCATTCACCACGCAAGAAGCTCGTGGATGATGGTACAATCTGACGAGTCTTTGAACCATCTCTTTGACCTGATTGAAGATTCTACATCATCAGATGACGTTATCAACCAAGCGGTTGAGGATGTTTTCGCACATGGTGAGGCAATCATCAAAGCCGCACAAAAGAAAATTGAGGAGGTAACAGCATGAAGAAAGTAATAATCATTGAAGACAGCCCGACATTTTGCAATATGTTGGGCAAGAAGTTGGAGGCGAAGGGATGGAAAACAATCTTATGCTACAATTACAGAGATGGTCTGAAAGCTGTGAGGGGATCCTCTGAATGGGATGTTGTCATTTCGGATATGCGCTTGGGGAATGATAACGGCATCGACCTGTTGGAATGGATGCGTAGTAACGGCTATCAGAATCCATTTATTATCATGACATCTTACGATGAAAGCATGAGTGCCGTGAGGACTATGAAATTGGGAGCGGAAGACTATATACCGAAGAAATTGTTGCTTGATGTAGTTTATGGACGTTTGGAAGAAATCATAGACAAGCAGAAACGACTCGTAGAGTTGAATAACAAGATTGTTTACCGCAAAAGTGAGAAGTTTCGCCGTATATACAAAATGGCAGAATTGTTTGCTAAAAGCGACATGGCTGTTATGATATTGGGCGACAACGGAACTGGCAAAGAACATATAGCGGAAAAGATACATCTGCAAAGCAAAAGAGCCGACAAACCTTTTGAGGTAGTAGATTGCGGTACGCTTTCTGCGGAACTTGCCGTTTCCGCTCTCTTCGGACATGAGAAAGGTGCATTCACAAGTGCAGACGCTGCAAGAAAAGGTTACTTTGAATTGGCTGCTGGAGGTACGCTATTCTTGGACGAGATTGGCAACCTGCCGAAAGACGTACAGGCAATGCTGCTGCGTGTGTTGCAATCCAAGAGCTACCGACCATTGGGAGCTACAAAAGATAAAGTGGCTGATGTGCGCATTATTGCCGCCACCAACGAGAATCTGCAAGAGGCAGTTCGGGAAGGACGATTCAGAAGCGACCTGTATTATCGACTTCACGAAGCGGTTATTGAGATTCCACGGTTGCGGGATTGCAAGGAAGATATTATGCCATTAGCTAACTTCTTCCTGAAACTATATGATAGGCATACGGACAAAGAAATAAAATGTATCAGTAAGGAAGCGCAAAGGGCACTTGTAAGCCATACATGGCCAGGCAATGTGCGTGAGTTGAAATCATGTATCATGCGAGCTATGCTGTTATGCGAGAATGAGATAATAGATGTCGAGGACTTGCAGTTGTCACAATCGGCATTGACAGAAGAGGCTTTGGACTTTGATGAACAAGAACGCAAGATCAATCGAGAGCGTATCTTGTGGGCTTTGAAGCAATGCAATGGCATCAAGCGTGATGCGGCAAAAATGTTGGAAATGAGCCATACTACATTCTATGCCCGTATGAAAGAGTATGGTATTCCTACTAATAAGTTGTAACGGTATAAGAACCGTGTAAGGAAGATTGGACGAGTGTCCGGTTTTCCTTACACTATTTCTGCTTGCAATTCCCTTGTGAAAATCTTATTCTCTTGATAAAGTTGCTGATTATCAGGAAATATCATCATCCAATTGTTTAGACTGTCTTGGAATGGCATAGGTATTGGACTAATAAATGATGTGCGCACAGAAACATCAAATTAGTACAAACCCATAAAAGAGACAGCAACATGGAATACAACATATTGTTAGAGACTGATTTTTTCAACTTGCTGAATGCAGGTCATAAGAACAAAGATGGTAACGCTTTGGAGACCTCATATCGTGAGTTTATCAAGGTTGTGGTTGATTTATGCAGCACCAACGTGAAGCAAGCGGTCTTTGCACTGTCATACGCAGAGACTGAGCTTGACTTTCATCTGTCAATGCCCCATATAAAGGATTGTATGGGAACCGTAGGCTTGTATGTGCGCAAGGCTATTGCATTTGTCCGAAGGATGCAAGAGCATGTGGCAGCAACATATCATCTTCATGTGACCACATCCACTTCAGAAGCCTCCCCACCAGTATCATCAGAATCAAAGCCATTAGTAAAATGGACTGGCAATGCCGTTGACCTTGTAGAAATGGTATATGGCATCTGCGTAATGGGAAGCGTGAACGATGGCGATGTAAAATTCAAGGACTTGGCGCAAGCCATGTACCAGTTCTTTGGCATTAAAGCTAAGGACTGCTATCGTTTCTACACCGACATCAGAAGACGTAAGAACCATAGCCGTACTTACTTCCTTGACAGAATGCAGGAGAAGTTGAACGACAAAATGCGAAAGGATGATGAATTGGAAAGAATGAGAAGATAAAAAACGATAAATCCCATATATGTATGCAGGGGCGAGTAACTGAAAGGACAATTCCTAAAAGTTACTCGCCTTATTGTTTATTTCTGTATGAGATGCTTTAAGCTCTCGTCACCAGCGATGCGCTCCAGCTCGTCCTTGACAATCAGCTTGACATCCTCCTTGATTTGGTTGTAGTTGTCCTGAATGGCTTGCTTCATGCAGTCGTTGCCATCGGCATCCTTGAAGTCGTTGATGATGGGGATAGGCTGATAATGGCTTTCCTCTCGCTTTACCTTGTCGGTGTCAACGACAATCTCGGCATGGAAGATCTTCTGCTCTATGCGCTCGGTGAAGTTGTCGGAAACAGAACCAACAAACATACCTTGGGTGAGACCGCTAATCTTGCTTGGCGGGATGAGACTGTCCATCTGGGTATTGATGGATGTAGAGACATCCTGACGGTTGATGGAAATAGACTGGCGCTTTTGGAGCACCTTGCCGAAACGCTCGGATAAAGTCTTGGCGGTTTCGCCAACGACTTGTCCGCTGAAGATATTACCAACGGTATTGATAACCACCTTAGCCTCCTTGTCTCCATAATCACGAACCAACTGCGAGAAGTCCTGGAAGCCCAAGCAGACGGCAACCTTGTTGCTTCTTGCCGTGGCTATCAAGTTATCCAAACCCTTGAAATAGATGGTCGGCAACTCGTCAATGATAACGGATGATTTGAGCTGTCCCTTCTTGTTGATGAGTTTCACGATGCGGCTGTTGTACAAACCAAGTGCCGCACCATAAATATTCTGTCGGTCTGGATTATTTCCGACACACAGAATCTTAGGTTCATTGGGATTGTTGATGTCGAGTGTAAACTCGCTTGCGGACATCACCCAATAGAGTTGTGGTGAGATCATTCGTGACAGCGGAATCTTTGCACTTGCAATCTGCCCCGCCAACTGCTCCATTGCCCCACCTTGCCATGCGTCCATGAATGGAGAAAGGTAATTTTCAAGTTCGGGATAGCTCGTCAGTATCGGAAAGACATCCTCGTATCTGCGGTTGAGCAATTCGATGGCATGGGGAAAGGTACAAAACTTTCCGTTCTTGTAGATTCTTAGGTACCAGATGATGGCAGCAAAGAGGATTATCGGACTCTCCACAAAGAAGTCGCCCTGCTTCTGCACCCAAGTTTTATTGAGGTTGAGCATTATTGTATATGCACTTTCGTAAGCATCGGAAATGTCACTCATAAAATCCGGGTGAATGGGATTGCAGCGATGACTTCTGCGAGGATCATCAAAGTTGATGACATAGAACTGGGGCTTGACCTTATATCCATTCTGATGGTTCATCATGTGGTTGTAGGCAATCGTCGAAAGGTCGGGAAACTTGAAATCATAGATATACATTGAATACCCCTTCTCTATCTGCTGTTTGATGTAGTTGTTCACTACAGCAAAAGACTTGCCACTACCCGGTGTACCTAACACGATGGTCGCTCGGAACGGATTGACCACGTTGATCCATCCTCTCTGCCATTTCTTCTTGTAGTAGAAGCGAGTGGGCAGATTGACAGAATACTCGTTCTCCATGAGTTTGGTCTCCTGCATGAAACTCTCGTTCTCATTATTGAACACATCCTCCATGAGGTTGTGTTTCAAGAGTCTGCTCATCCAGAGTCCTCCCATCAACAGGCAGATATAACCCGCTGTCATTGTAAATATGTACAGCGTGGCATTGCCCAAATAAGATATAGGCAACAATAATATCCACCAGTTGAGGAAAAACAAGAAGAAGCCAACTGCAAGAACCGTCCAAATCCTGTTCCAACTCATCTTTTCCGCTTTCACGCCCTTGGTTCCCAAGCATGAAAGAGCCAAGAGTAAGAGCGAGAACAATTTTGTGTAGAGAATGGAATGGAACAAACCACCTGTACGGTTGAAGTTGATAAGGATTCTGTCAACAACTCCGATTGTCACTCCCCATATGTGCATTGCCTCGTAGCAATACCAATATACATTCATAATTGCGAGTATTATACTCACGGCACGGAGAAAATCCATTATTTTTCCCAATGCTCTCAAATCGTCTTCTTGTGCCATTGATTTTCTGTTTTGAAGTTATACCTTGATAATACGATTAAAGGTTTCTCCCTTTTCGTTTCTTTTTCTTTCTGCGTAACTCTCTATCAAATGCTGCTTCCTGTGCCTCGTTGGAAGAACCATTCCCTGCCATAAGTCCAAGACCGCTGCCGTATTCATCGAACAAGCCAGAATCGTGACGCTCTTGTTCTGAGATTGCACCATCTTCCTTTGGAATGGTAAGTGGTATCGGCTGCTCATTCTCGTAAGGTAAGGTGAAATGCTCCTGCATGGCATTGGCAGAAAGATTCTTTCCAAGCCGTGAACCATTGAACACGCTTTGAGTGCGGTGGTCAATAAATGTTGCTCCGTAGATACGGCCGTCAGCTGTATGGCGGAAAACAACATCAATGCCCTTTGCTTTCAGCAGTTCAACGAACTTATCCTTATGGTACGTCTGCTTCAAGACAGCTTCCACGCTATGACGGGTCATCTCGGAGAGTTTCTTTTCCTCCTTGAACTTCTTGGTAGAATAAGCGAACCGTTTTTCTATTGCCTCCACACCGACAGATTTGTCAATCTTGGAAGCCTTGAAAGGATTTCCAACTTTGTTGCCCTGTCCGTCCGTGGCAAAATAGACGAAACCATGATACTCACGACCGCCAACCTCGCCTCTGACTTCCTCCAAGGATATATTATATAAGGAGAGAAGTGCACGGTATTCGCCTAAGGACTGGAACCTGTAGGTGGCGCAGAGAGATTTTACGGTGTTGGCAACCTGCTTCTTCACATTGCCTTGGCTTGCATCCACCTTACGAAGTGGATTGTCGAATCGATGTTGCTTGCGGTCTGCCTTGTTGAGATTGTACTTCATCTCCAAGTCACGAGTGATAGCCTTGCTCCTATGGTAGTTGTATCGGCTATCCAAGCACTTGCCGTTTTCATCCACTCGGATGGTCACGATGTGCATGTGATGACGGTCGATGTCCTCATGCTTGTAAACCATGTATGGCTGGTTGCCATATCCCATGCGTTCCAAGTATTCCCGTGCGATGTTCTCCATCTCCATATCCGTCAGCACATCATCGGGATGCGGATTCAAGGATATATGCACGACAGGCTTTTCCGTTCTGATGTGCGGAGAAAGGTATCGCTGGAAATCACGTAAGGCATAGGCGATGCTCGTCTTTCCCGAACAATCATCGAAGATCTTGTTCGTTGCCAAGAGCTTTCCCTCTTCCTTGTTAATCTTCTCACCATTGTATGCCAGTGCGCCATACAATGAACTTCCGAAACTTATCTTTGCGACCATCTTTCCTCAAACTTACGGGTTAGTTCAACAATCTCACGGGTAAGAGAGACCAGTTCCCTGGTGCAGTTCTCCAGCTTATAGAGCAAAGCCATCGCCTTTTTCTCTGAGAAATGACAACGGAGTTCCTTGACAACCTGGTTGTAGTTGTTGCCAATCATTCGGTACTGCGAGTGAAAAGAAGAAAGCTTGGTGTAGTATTCCACCAGTGTCTTGTCCTCGCACAGCACCTTGAACGGCTCGCCGAAGATGCGTGCCTTGGCAAAGACAGCCTTTGCCTTCACATCAGTCTGCTCATACATGACGAGGAATTTCATCCACTCGTCATCGTCGAACCGAAGCATCACATGGTGCGACTTCGGGTTCAGCTTGGGGATTCGTCCCCCTCGTTTTCTTTCTGTGTTCATATAAAATGGATTAAGTGGTACATGCGGCAATAATGGAATTGCACAAACTATCGTCAGATTGGAACATGGGGAGCCCGACTTCGGAGAGGCTACCAACCCGGCAGGGCAAGGTCTTTGGAGAGTAACTCCAAAGGTTTTGAGTAACTCAAAACATACCTTGCTATGTCTTTGAGGACATAAAAATAGCGGTTATCTTTTAAAGAGATAACCGCTATTAACCAAATTAGTTTAAAGCATCTAAAAGAATAAATGCAGCCCAATATTTTGGGTCTTTATAAGGATGTACCTTCTTTATTATCTTTTGCTGTGTATTACTTTGCTGCACTTGCACTTTAGCATGAGCAGAAATAGCAGGTTTGTTATGAGGCCTGACTTCGACTTCTGTTTCATACTCACGAACGTATTTTTGAGCATCACGAAGAGACTCAATTTTACTTTTCCCTGCAACAAGATTTGAATAAAACCTACTCATCAACAACTTCGTGGCCTTGTCATCAACTTTCCAAAGACTCATCATTAAAGTATTTGCTCCTGCTTTTTTGAATCCTCTTTGTAATCCAAAAACTCCATCACCAGAAATTTCTCCTAATCCTGTTTGGCAAGCAGAAAGAACAACCAAATCAAGTTTTCTCAAATCCATTTGAGATATTTCTTTTGCAGTAAGAATGCCATCGTCAATTCCCTGTGGTATTTTTTTGCCAGACAATGCATTGTTAGCTCCAGAGAACAACAAACCCGAACGGGTTAAGGCTTTGTCTTCCATATCAGAATTAGCAGCATTTTTTATAAACCTAAGTTCTCCCATTCGATTGCTTTCTTCTTCTGTCCAATAAAAGCCATGCGTCGCAATATGCATCATTTCTATATCTTTTCCAGAAAAAGATTTGATAGAAGTTTCTGTACCTTTAGGGCCTGTAAACAAACTCGTTTGAACTGTCGATTTTGACAATTTTGTTTCTATATCCAACGCTTCTTCTTTTGTTGCAGGTAAATATACTACCCCATTTCTTAAATTCAAAGAATCGGCAATATTGTCATCTGCGATAAGATTCCTCTCTACATTATATATGTGAGCGTCATTGATTAATGTACTTTCATCCGTATCATATTTTAAGCCCCCATATATTATTGCTTTTTTGTTTAATGTATTAATGTTGCTATCAGTTATTATATTTTTTGTTGTTGATACCCTGTAAAATGATGCCTTTTGGAATTTCTCAACGCCAGGAACATTCTCTAATGCTATATTATACAACTCACCTATAGGTGAAAAATAAACTTTTGTGGCATTTGCTAACATTGTCTCTATTGGCTTCCAAATAAGACGATATAATTCATTACTTTTATAATAATTATCTTTTTCTATACGCTGCAATTGCTTCTTTTCAAAAAGAGGTATCATCTTAGGAGCAGAATACTTTTTGCCAAGAATTAAAGCTGCGTAAAGAACACTATCTTTTCCTGTTGCAAAAGTAACAAACTCAATAGCAATAGCCCCATTAGCCAACTTCGATTTTACATCTTGCCACTTATAGGATAATTTCCTTGTATAATCACCATATGTTTTGCATTTTGTCAACAGTTCTGCTTCAAGGTATTCAATTTCATTGTTCATACCTTTTTTATTTTCTCTATTTGCATTTTCTAATTGCAGATAATATTTTTGTAACTTTTGAAATTTATCTATTAGAGTCTTATCTTGACTCTCTGCGATAAGTTTTCGCATTTCTATTTCAGTATTTAACAGAATGCCTTTACTAAACAATGCAGCATTATAAGCCTCTCCAATTGTAACATTGGATGGTTTCTCATAACACAGTGTCAGCAAATTGTTTTCGAACCAATATTGGTAGTAGATATTTGGACTATCTACTTTGTAGTACATATCCAAATAACTCGAAAAATATCTCTTTGTGGAATTCTTCAAGTAATACTTATTTCTTTGTTTTGCAGGTTGGTTTCTAAAATATTTAATGACATTGTTCATTGCTATACTGTCAAATTCTGGTAAGTATTTGTCTGTATAAATTTGCCTTATATCACAATAACATACTACACACATGTCTTGATATAACTCAGGATAATCCATTTTGGCATTGTATGATGGTTTTTCTAAAATGTTTATTGCATGCTGCGTCGTATAAGCCAACGCTTTAATATTTCCTGTTGACTTATATATAGTATTCAAAAATATGGTAAGATTCAGAAAATCTTCTACCTTAGCCCCATCATACTCATCTCTCAAGTAAAAAGATTTACTATCATTTACAAAACTATTTTCACATTCCATTGCTTCTAAACGAGGTAAGGTAAATCTGTTGTATTTTAAGTTTCTATAAAAAATGTCAAATGATTTTTTTAATGCAAGTTCTGCCTTTTCAATATATTCCTTACCCATATAAGTATAACAGACACCTATACTTTTATATGCAAGTGCTATATACAAGCTATCTGCATAAGGCATATCATAACAAATGTTTAAGCATTCTTGTGCACATGCTATAGCTTTATCAAAATTGCCATTTTCAAATAGTTCTTTAGCACTTTGTCTTAAAAGGCGTTTTGTGTAATGATGACTATTTTTTCCAAATTGTGCCTCATGCCATGCCAAACTATTTTTCTCCAAATCATGATTTGTCTCATAATCTTTTTGCTTTTTAAAAGAATCAACATTCATACATAAGTCTCGAACATGGTATGTTTCACCAATTACCATATATTGTAAAAGTGCGTAACTAGTGCTGTAAAAGTCATATTCTATAGATTCCGTTTTGTCAAAAGAACTCCGACGACAAATATCAACGAGTTGGGCTGCATCAAGACAATCTTTATTGCGTAATTTTTCCATTGCATAAGCATAGATTATGCTATCAGGAACAACTTTTGATAGGTTATCTACAACTAATGCAATAGCAGATGAATTTAAATCTATTAAACTATACTCTAAAAGGTGTTTATACAAATCAAAATTTATATTTTGTTTTCCACTTAATATTTCATAACAAGATGAACTGTCATAACCATATTTAACAGGCATTATTTTTTTATAATCCTCTAATTCCTTACCTGCAATTTTACTATAATAATGGTAGGCACTTGCAAGAGAAGCATAAAGATTCCCCTCAGTAGTTCTTTCTGAACTTTCTGCTAGTTTGGTATACAAATACGCAATAATATACGATAATCTACCACACAAAACATCTGAAATATCTGAATGATTCTTACGAATTTTACAAGCAATCTTATATGATTCTATGAATTTTGATAATGTATTTTTTATATTTGTAGAGTCCGTAAGGCTACAATTCCACAGTAATCTATATGCCTCCATAACATTTATCAAACAATAAGGATGACTATACTGTCCTAATTTTGTTTTATAAATATTACTTATCTTATAATAAAGAGTATCCAAACCCTCATTAAGACTGTTATTCACTTTGCATAAATATATGTCAGTTAGTGTATTCGCATATGAGACACTTTTTTCTCCAAGATTTTCTTTTTCAAGATTAGCACATTTGTAATAACATTCAAGCGCTTTTTCTATTTTATTTTTCTCAACCAATTCATTTCCTTCTAACGAATATTTGTCAGAAAGCACTGTCTTATTCCTATCAATAGGAAAAACAAAACTATTTGTACTATCAATTTCTTTGGCTTTGTCAAATTCTGCAAGATGATAATAACATGATGCCAACCACATAACAGAGTAATCACTACGATTACTTGTAGAGTCTAGTGTTCTTTTATCTATAGAGTCACTTTTTTCAAAGCATGGAATTGCCTCTGTATATTTTCCTTGATTATACAATTCCATTCCTTGGTTAAAATATTTATTTGATTCTTCTGTCTGAGCAAAAACACTGACAACAGAGAAAAACATAATGATTGATAATAATAGTCTCATTCTAAAAAACGTTTGTATATGATACTTCCTATTAATGATAGTGCCAAAGAGAGGATAGACGTTAGTACTATTATCCTTGTTTCAGCCATCTCTCTTAATTGAACAAATTCAACCACTTGTGTCCACTAAATAAATTTAAGACTTAATTCTCTTACAGTTTGTAACTTCTCGGCAGGTTCGCTTTTGCCGAGCAAATCTACGAGAGGGGTTCTGTCCAACAATGAGACAGATAAAATTCTTAACAAATCATACATTTCCATATTCAATTTCATTTTTCGTTCAACAATCGCAACCAAGCAATATGCAATGATTGCACTATACAATTGTATCTTTACAGCATTTTCGGTTGTGCCATAGAATTCCTTGACATGAAGATGTTGCTTCATCCATTTGAAGAACAACTCTACCCTCCAACGATATTTGTAAGCCAATGCAATATCCTCTGCAGAGAGGATGGAGTTATTGGTATAAAACACAAAGGTTCTGTTTCCCTCCTTATCATAAAAGGTGATTCTTCTCATTGGGGAAGGGTATTGCTTTCGTGTTTTATATCCACTAAACTGTATCGTTTGATCAGCCATCACTCCCGTTATAGGGTTGTTATATTGTTTGTCTTCAATCACTGTATATGACATACGACGTTTCTCACGAACAACAAAGAACGCCTTTATCGTATTGATGATGGTGAGTTGCTCCGTGTCCATATATGCTCTATCAAATATGTATAAAGCATCAGGCTCATAAGGTATCTCGTTCATTACCTTGGAATCATGTAAATCCGCATTGGTTATAAGAAAGAATGATGGTATGTCTGTCTTTACATCATATAAGGTATGCATCTTTACACCACCTTTGTCATGATGAAGTTTACTCCACCAAAACACATTTAGGCAAAGTGAGATGGTTGTTGAGTCAAAAGCATAGACATTACCTTCATAGAAGAAGTCTTTGTCAACTAATCCTATGCGTAAGTCTCTTGCGGTCTTTATGATACGCCATGTCTTCAAATATTTTAGCCTCTCTTTGCTCATTAGCTTTGGAAAGATTACTTCTGGTAACAGATGTGCCAAATCCAAGCCTGTTGAACTTAGTCTTATGCGCATTGAGCGTAGCTATCAAGTCTCGAAGACTCTCTCGATGGGTCAACTGAGCGAATATCATCACTAGCAAATGATTCCAACAAGTGAACTTCTTAACATATTTGTTTCCTTGATATTTTTTTACGAACCAATCGAACTGGTTTTTGGGAAGGAAATCACATATTTGACTGAATATATACTTACCTTGATTCATGAGTCTAAACTAACTTACAGATTGTAATTTTCTGCAAAGATAGTCATTTCTAACCCATAGAGTCATTTTTTGCTCGTATTTTGTCGCATATCAACCACTTACAACGATTGTTAATCGTTTTTAGTGGACACTAGTGAAATTCAACATGAAATCTGAGTCCCTTTGAAATGATTTCATTGATTTTTATAGAATCTGTAAACTCAATTCTACTCATATTGATATAATCAGGGCGAGGGTACATTTCGGAGAAAAGCGAGGCTCCAAAGAATTCCAATGATATAGTGTCACATCTTATATTATTGCATTTTAAGCGTAGGGAAACATTGCTTTGTGTTATATCCCAGCGTGACCACAATCGTGGAACTTGATTGAAGAGATTAGATTTGAAACACAAATATCCACTTCCATACGTCTCATTAAACGCAATTAGTCCATTGCCATAAGTAATCTTCTCTGCTCCATTTCCTTTCCATTTTGGATTAGAAGCATAATTAAAAGTAAGGTTACTACAATAAGTATATAGCGTTTCATTTTCTTGTTCTTTGGGTAATTTTGCAGACATCGTTGCACCGCATTCATAATTCAAAGAATAAAAACTTTTCATTTTCTCTAAATATTTTTCATTAGCTAAACATATAGGCTTGAAAACTTGGTAAAAAGAATCTGGAAGTTCTATTCTTCTTGCATATAAAGGGTGATTCGTTATTTCGACATAGTTGTCGCAAACGCTATCTTTATGCTGCTCAGACATTCCAACAGCATCAATATTTATGCGAAAGTTACAATATGAACTATCTGAACAATTTCCTAAAGCCGAAACTTCTGCTGTAATATTTCTTTCTGGAATATGTGACCAAGAGATATATAAGCACAAGCAAGCATATGTTATAATCATTGGCACAAGCAAATAGCCTGCACGCAAAACTTTTTGCGTACAGGTATTTGCTAATAGATTTATGATTTTATTTCGGAAAGCTTTTAGATTAACCATATAGGCATTTTTAGAATTCACCCATTCCGTTATTATTGTCTGCTGTCAATCCCAACTTGTCTATTACGTCTTTAGTAATGATGCTTGCAGGAGCTTTCAATGTTGTTATGACCCACGATTTTGTAAGTTCGTCCCAACGTTGGTTGGAGATAGTTTGCCAACTGCTTGCAAAGAAATTCTCCTTTGGTTGCATTTCCTTACGACGTTTTCTGTCTTCTTTCCATTTGCTTCTGTATTGGTCTGTAACATCACAAGTTTCTTTCAACGTAATATCAAGTTTGTATTCTCCTGTTCCCCAACTGTTCTTATAATTATCGTTTTCGTCACGATACCCCATATAAGAACGTGGAACAATAAAGCTCTCACCTAAAACTTTGTAAGCAGGAGCATCATTGGCATTGCGAACATAGTGCAGATATCCCTTATTATCTAAGACACTTTGGTCAACAGGTATATTTATCGAGAACTCTCCTAACTCCTGATTCTTCTGCAACTGTACAATTTCATTCATCCATGAAGATAAAAGTTTAATGTTCATAGAGAGAGTAAAGTTCTTTCTCTCTTCAAATGAAAATGGTATATCCAATGAAGAGTTTGGCAGATTGGAATGCGTTGGGCAGATAATCAATGTATCAAGAACCAACTCAAATTTTGAATGGTTAATGATTCTATTGATTTTAGAGCGGTCAATATGACAGGATATATAGAAAACAGTGTCTTTGTTTTCTTTTCTCAAACAACCAATCCCATCAAAACGCATACCCTTAGGATCCATAGCACCATCAAAAGAGGTCTGTTTATAAAAGTCGTTGACCTCAGAAACTGTGCTGATTTGTGTTTGATATACATTCTCTTGTTTGACAGTCTCTTCCCATTCTTCTTTCAACCGTGAGTTGCGGGTAAAGAATGCACCTATGGCGTTTACACCTAAATCAATGAAAGATGTAACATAGCCAGAAGCTATGCCTTTTCCTGCTTCTTTGCTTGCATTAAACAAATCTCCAAGATAACCTCTCGAAGTGCCAAGTTCTTCACTCTGCTTTGCGATTTCATCTGCAAGTTCATCACTTGTATAAATGAATGTTTGGTATTCTACTCCTTGCGCTTTGCTATACAATGTCCAAAAGAGACAGAGTAAAATAATAATAGACTTTTTCATAAATATTTTTCCTTTTATTTAAAAACTTACTTGAATATTTACTAATACAACCAAAAGGGGTCAAAATCTGATGAGTCGTGGTCTTCAATCTTTTCAGATTCTATTTCCGTTATTTTCCATTCATCAGAAAGTTGATGTAGCCAATCAAAAAAATCTTTGGTTACTTCCAGTTCAGACTCACGTGGCTCAAATTTCCGTCTAAAGCGTTTTCCTATTTTTGTCGTGTCAAAATTAGAACATTCTTTTTTGTCATAAAACCATGAACTCTTATTGAGGTCAAAGTCACCATTCCAACGTTCATATGTTCCCATGATAAAATATTTCGGTTCCTTGTTTATCTTGTTGTCCTTTTTGTATCTTTGGTAAAAGATTTTTAATTCTTTTAAGACAATTCGCTCGTGAAAAACGCATTTACAACCCATCTTTTTACCATCAATTTTTTCTGTAAAACAATATGTTTTAAGACTGCTTATTGTCAAAGAGTCTATTTTTCCTTTGGGAGTAAGAGCATTAGTCCGCCAACATTGTATGTAAGCATCATCATCAAGGGTAACATCCTGAAAGGCTTTGTGGTATATATATGTACCTTCAAGTTCTCCAAGCTCACGCTGTCCTTTGCAATCTCGTACAGCAGATATAAGTTGGGCGTTTGCGCAAAGGGTTGAGAACAGCATTAATAAAATATAAATAAATCTCATGATTGTGAGGGATAATGAAAAGGCGTGCAACCGTTCTTATGCTTGTCTTCTTTTTAGGTTACCGCCAAGTGACCTGCACACACAACAAGCACAGAACAGTCCACGCCTTATGAGCGTGAACCTTCTGCCTTCTTGTCCTCATGTGTTGAAAATTGGCGGTATTCAAAAAGAAGAGAACAAGAGCATTAAAGCTCAATATCTAAAAAGTATAGAACGGAAACGCTTGGGTTAAAAATTGAGGTTTACCACCTCGTTTTAAGTATCTATAGAGGAAAGGCTATTCTTGGAATGGCTCAATCCTTTTGCGTTTCATTCTTGTGTAATGTCTGTTTCTTATTTACTCTTTTTTAGTTTAACAATCCGTGAACTTGCAAACAAAATGTAAAAGTCGTGCTTCACATAATGAATTGCGAGTGCAAAAATAACAAAAATTAATTGCAATGAAGAATTTGATATGATATTTTAACGTATAATTATTGTTTTATGGTTAGGAAAAGGGGTAATTGCTACCTATATACATTTCCTCAACAACTAAAAAACGATTATTGCAACAGGTTTCTTCCACCAGTATCTTCAAGAATCTTCATTTGCTGAATGGCTATCTGATTGAGTTTTATCAGTCGCTCAGACTGAGGCATTCCATCATTGATAAACACAGCGTTGAGGTTCTCCATATTCGATAGGCAAATAAGCTCGTTGATGCTGGCGTAATCACGGATGTTGCCTTTCTTGTCGGGATTCTGCTCACGCCATTGCCTTGCCGTCATACCGAACATTGCTATGTTGAGTACATCCGCTTCATCTGCATACTTCATGACTGCTTGCTCACGAGTTACCTCTGACGGAATGAGATTCGCCTTGATTGCATCCGTGTGGATGCGATAGTTTATCTTGGACAACTCACGCTTGGCAGACCATCCTATCTGCTTTTGCTCTTCTTCCTTTAGTCGCTGGAACTCTTTTATCAAATACAGTTCAAATTCCACAGAAACCTAACTGGCAAACTTAAAGGCAATATCCCTTTGGGCATAAGTGCCTCCATTTGCCCCATTCTTGCATACGATACCTACTGCATTGGTAAGTTCCACCCACCGAGTTGGACTCATTGTAAAAGCATTTGAACCTGCTTCTTTCAAAAGGGGGTCGAATTCGACCCCTTTGAAATTAGGGTTGTTCAACTGTTCCCAAAGTCCCAAATACTCCAAGGTGTTTTTGGCGCGTAACCAATTCTTTACCACATCTTTAGGCTCAACAGGATTCTTCTGCCTTGCTATATCGGTAATGCAGATGTAGTCAACCCCATCTTTTGTTAGAGTCTTTATCGTTTGGTTTCTTACAATAATCTTTGCCATAAGAAATTTGTTTTTGCATTCTTTCTATGCTACTCAAATCAAGAGGGTGTGTCATAAGTCTATGGCGCACCCTCTTTTATGTTATTTATTGT
>ENA-OOXC01000900-OOXC01000900.1-human-gut-metagenome-genome-assembly--contig:-NODE-900-length-20059-cov-2.344731_pt1 | contig 20059 bp, 16 predicted proteins | sample MGYA00241578_ERZ501325 | MGnify/ENA primary metagenome ERZ501325 (study PRJEB25962, sample SAMEA2042737) | human gut metagenome | biome: human gut; feature: human-associated habitat; material: faeces...
AGCGTCGTGCAGAGAAGGACATCATACTTTCCCTGATAGAAATCGAGCATGACTTTTTCGAGCTGCCGCCCTTCCATGCGCCCATAGGCGATGCCGATGGTCACATCTTCGGGAAGAATGCTTCGCAAATGGTCAGCCATCGCACCGATCGTTTCGATGCGGTTGTAGACGAAGAACGTCTGCCCGCCTCGCTCTTTCTCACGGAGAATGGCATCTTTGACGATATGGTCATCGTACTCCGTCACATACGTCTGGATCGCATGGCGATTCGATGGCGGCGTCGTGATCGTCACCATATCGCGGACACCGGTGAGACTCATGTGAAGGGTACGAGGGATCGGTGTCGCAGACAATGTCAAGACATCGATCCCAGATGCCAGAGATTTCCACTTCTCCTTCTGCACGACACCGAAGCGCTGCTCTTCATCGACGACGAGAAGCCCTAGCTTCTTCGGATGCACCTTCTTATTCAGGACCGCATGGGTACCGATGACCACATCCAGCGTGCCGCTTTCCATCTCCTGATAGATGCGGTTCTTTTCCTTGGCTGTCGTGAAACGGTTCAGTACTGCCAGACGGACACCGAAGTTTTCCATCCGTTCCTTGAAATTCTTATAATGCTGCTCCGCGAGGACCGTCGTCGGACAAAGGACGAATGCCTGATAGCCGGACATGATGCATTTGAAGACAGCTCGCATCGCGACTTCCGTCTTGCCAAAACCCACATCTCCGCATAGGAGCATATCCATCGGCATCGGTTTCTCCATGGCTTTTTTGATGGCATCGATCGCGAGGAGCTGATCTGTCGTTTCTACATAGGGGAATGTATCTTCGAATTCATGCTGCTCGGCCGTATCCGGAGCAAAAGCGATCCCCTGCGTGATCTCACGCTTCGCATAGACTGCAAGAAGCTTTTCTGCCAGTTCCTCGATGGACTTTTTCGCCTTCGCCCGCGCCTTCGTCCATGCATTGCTTCCCATGTCATGGAGCTTCGGCGTTTCCCCTTCCGGACCGATATATTTTTCCAGCGACGAGATCTTTTCGACAGGAAGATAGAGCTTGTCATTACCCGCATACTGGATCGTGATATAGTCCCTGTGAATACCGGAAAGCTCGATGGTACGGATCCCGAGGTACTTACCGATGCCATGCGTGACCTGTACGACATAGTCGCCGGGATTCAGATCTGAGAAATAGCGGATCTGCTTTCCCTTCGGACCGGAACGCACGCGGCGCACCTTCTGCTTCCCAAGGACATCTCCTGCTGTGATGACAGCCAGTGAATCATCGGTAAGCTCAAAGCCTTCCGACAGAAGGCCATGGATCAGCGTGACCTTCCCCGCCTCCAGCGTGCGGCTCTCTGGGATATGGAAATCCGAAAAAAGCGCGGAAATCTCCCTTTCTTCCGAGGGCCGGGGAGCGAGAGAGAGGACTTTCCATCCCTTTGCGAGCAGATTTTTGAGATCCTCCATGAAGATCGGGATCTGCCGCTGGTAGTTCGTCATGGTGTGACCTTGCCATGCCACATCCCGCTCCGTATCAAAGCCTGTCAGTTTTCGCTTGAGCAGAGTGCATACGATTTCCTTATTCTTCGCCTTGCGCGCCTGTCCGATGACATCTTTCCAGGATAGCGCCGCCTTTTTATTTGCGGCATCCTCCTTGAAGTATCGTTTCAGTGCCTCTTCACACCGCTGCGGTTCATCATAAAAGACAAGCTCCTTCGAAAGGTATGAGAAGACAAGCGCCTCTCCCCTGCCCTGTCCATCAAGCGGCAGAAAAAGCTGCGATTTTCTGTCATCAATCGAGCGCTGCGTATCCTCATCAAAAAGCCGCACGCTGTCGACTTCATCATCGAAAAGCTCTATGCGGACAGGATGCTCTTCATTGATAGGGAAAATGTCGATGATGTCACCGCGCACCGCAAAATGACCGCAGCGCTCGACCTGATCCACCCGTTCATAGCCGGCAGACGTCAGCTTCTCCTGCAAAGCGTTCCATCCGATCTCCTCTCCGACCGAGACCTGAAATGCACTCTCCTCCAGCTGCGATGGGCTGACCACCTTCTGCGCCGCTTCCACGGCCGTAGCAAGGATGATGCCCGGTCTTCCTGTCAGCATGGCTCCCAATGTCCGCATTCGGTCACGCAAACGCTCCGAACCGGAGAATGTCACCTGAAAGCCGGTCTCTTCGACGAGTGGAAAGGAATAAATAGGCGTCTCCGGCAGGAAGAAAGCGAGATCTTCTTCCCAACGGAAAATATCCTTCTGCTCGGGCACGACGACGATGGCCGTCCCGAAAGACTGCATGGCCGCCGAGAGCGCCAGCGCCTTCTGCGAACTTGCGATCCCCGTCAGGACCGTCGGAGAAGAAGCGGAATCCATCTCCCAGGAATGAGATAGCCGCGCCGCGCACTCTTTCGCAAGCTGCGGCCCCATCGCGGTATCCATCACAAAAGGCGGAAGCGCTGCCGCAGCAGCACGCACATCTGCGATCATCGGGATCTTTTCAGTCATTCTTCTCCCTCCCAACCATACGCTGTCCGCTTGACCTCTTTCTCTCCATGAAGCGTCCGAATGCGAGATAGGATGGATGTCCCCTGATACATGAAATCCGGGCAGACATCCGCCATCGGGACCAGCACAAAAGGCCGCTCCCAGAAATAGGGATGCGGCAAATGAAGAAATGGGGTATCACTCTGGATGCCGTCACCGTAAATCAGATCCAGATCCAGCGTCCTCGGTCCCCAATGCACATCTCGGGTACGCCCAAACTCTTTTTCGACAGACAACAAAAGCGCCATCAAAGCGTCGGCAGATCCTTCCCAACTGATCTCCATCACAGCATTCAGAAAGACAGGCTGGTCGGTTTTGCCCCAGGGCAGCGTCTCATAGATGGCAGACTTTTTCTCGATATGAAGTCCCTCTGCTGCCTCGAGCGTTGCGGCCGCCTGCCTCAGAATGGCCAGCGAATTCCCCTGATTGGACCCAAGGGAAATGATATATTTTTGATTCATTTTTCTCTCTTTTTGGTCAGTGTCACTGATACATCGTCCAGAATCCCGGGAATGGGAGAACCTGGTTTGTGAACCGTGGTCGTAATCTCATCTACCAGCGGAAAAGCAGCGAGAACATCTGCATTGATGACGCCGGCGAGGCGTTCCAGCAGCTTGTAAGGGCCGCCCTCCGCCCGTTCTTTCACCATCTGGTACACCGCTACATAATTCACAGAGTCTTCGAGACAGTCCGTCTCTCCGACCTTGGATAAATCAAGATGCAGCTCCACATCGATATAAAAACGCTGTCCTAATTTCGTCTCCTCCGGCTCATCACCGTGATAGCCGAAAAAGGCCATGCGAGTCAGTTTGATCGTATCCATGCGTATCCCTCATTCGTTATAAAAGATCAATGCCCAGCAGCAGAAGCCTCACGCCCTCCCCGAGAGCGACGTCCCAAGGAAACCCGTCAGCTCCCGGCGGACAGTACTTCAATCGCCTTCTGATAGACAGAGTCGGTGGAGGGATCGAAAGGAAATCCTGTCTGCGAGACTTCAATATCCGGATGGATGCCCACCTTGTCGATCGTCTTCCCAGAAGGCGTCCGATACTCTGCGATAGAAATCTTGAGTGCCTTCTGCTCACCGGCGTGAAAGACCGCCTGCACCGTCCCTTTGCCATAGGAATTTTCCCCAATGATGGTTCCTTCCTGTTTATCCTGCACCGCACCAGCCAGGATCTCAGAAGCACTGGCACTATTCTTATCGATCAGGACAACCATCGGCAATGGATCTTCTATTCCCTCGATATCATAGGACTCTGACTCGCCATTCTTGGTGTGATAGCTCACGACCGTTCCCTTGGTGAGTATCTGATTCGCAACATCAGTTACTGCATAGATCATCCCGCCCGGATTCATGCGAACGTCAATGATCAGTTTCTTGGCTCCGGCGATCTTCAAAGAAGCGAGCTGGTCACGGAAATCATCGGCGGTGTGCTTCCCGAAGGAGAAAATATGAATATAGCCAATATCGTCACCGGCCATCGCACTCTGCACCGTCGGCATGGAGATCTCTGACCGTTCCACGGTAAAATGCATGGTTTCGCCATTGCGTTTGACATCGATCTCTACCGTCGTTCCTTTTTCTCCACGGACAGCCGATGCCGTTCCTGTAAGACCGAGTGCATCCGTTTCCTTGCCATCGATGGCAAGAAGTACATCTCCGGCATCAAGCCCCGCATCATGCGCTGTACCACGGTCGAAAACCTTCAAAATGACCGGCCTGCTGTTCTCTCCCTGCCCCATGACGACGCCGATTCCGCCATATTCTCCCGTAGCGCTCTGCATGAAGGATTCATACGCATCCCCGGAAAGTACCATGGTATAAGGATCGCCGACAGAGGCAAACATCCCCTGCGATGCTCCGGCAAAGAGCGTCTTATCCTCTATCGGACGGAAGTAGTTCTGCTTGATCTCCTGAAAATCCAGCAGAAATGTAAAGAGCGCCTTCGGATCATCTGTAAAGTGGAATACCGCACCTCCAGCCAAAGATGCGGTACATACCACCCCCAGCACAAAGCCGGGCGCATAGTTTTTGAAAGAATGCCAGATTTGTTTTTTCATCATAAATATCCCATAGGATCGACAGCCTGCCCATTGATTTCCACTTCGAAATGGCAGTGCGGCCCCGTCGAGTTTCCGGTCGAGCCGGCAAAGGCAATGACGTCTCCTTTTGACACGGACTGCCCTTCCGATACATTGAGAGACTGGTTGTGCCCATACAGCGTCTGCATACCGCCGCCATGATCAATGATGACGGCATTGCCGTAGCCGCTGATCCAGCCGGAGTAAATGACAGTCCCGCTGTCTGCTGCATGGATCGGCGTACCATAGTCGACACCGATATCCATCCCCGAGTGATAGATGGTACGGCCGAAGATCGGATGGGTACGATATCCGTAGGGAGACGTGATGACACCGCTGCATGGCCAGGAAAGCTGACCTGTGCCCTGCACATAGTTATCATCACTACCACCGCTTTCTTCCTGCTGCGCCTGCCTTGCCGCCTCTGCCTGACGGATGCGCTCCTGAATGAGATCCTTGACCGCATTGGAACGGGCAATGAGATCCTGCTCCATCTGTGCTGCTGCCGCCTTATTGGCTTTCGCATTATCGAGGACTCTCTGCTGCTCGGCTTTCTTCTTCGCGACCTCTGCCTGTACCTTCTTCGCTTCTTCTGCCAATGCATCGAGCCGTGCCCGATCCTGCTCCAATTCGGCTTTCTTTGCTTCGATTTTTGCCTTCTGATCCTGGATCTCCAGAATCAGGCTGTAGTCAGACTGGATGATGCGTTTCAAAAGTTCCAGTCGGTTCGCAAAATCGCTGAAGCTTTTCGCCCCCATAATGACTTCCAGATAATTCAGCTGTCCGAATTTATAGATCGAACGCACACGAAGATTCAGCACCTTTTGGCGCTGCTCCAGATAGGCCTGCGCTTTGCGGATCTCTTCCTCCGTCTGGCGGATCTCCGCATTCACTTTCGCCTGCTCATCCTGAATGCTCTTCAGACGGGCATTCGCCGCATCAAGGTCTGCCTGAATGGCTTTCAACTTGACAGCGACATCTTCGATGACCTGCTGCCAGCTCTCCTGCGAAGAACGCGACTCATCGATCTGCCCCTGAATATCCTGCAGCTCATCCTCCAGATCGTCTGCGATCGAGGGAACCACCGCCCCTGTCAGCAGCAAAGAGGCGATCGCTACCGAAAGTATCTTCTGATGTGTTTTCATGATTACACCTTCATATACTTACGGAGCGAAATGGCACTCCCCATGACACCGATCACAATGCCTGCCGCCAAAATAATGAGCGTGGTATATCCCATAAATGGCCAGAGCGGAATCATCGGAATGAAGACAAGACCAGCTGCTGCCATTTCGGAGACGACCGTTTTATAGCCTTCCCACAGAATGAGCGAAGCAAATCCGGAGCCTAAAAAACCGATGACCATGCCTTCGAAAAGGAAAGGCCAGCGAATGAAGCCATTGGAGGCACCGACGTACTTCATGATCTGGATCTCTCTTCTTCTGGCAAAAACCGTAAGGCGGATGGTATTAGAAATGATAAAGAGCTCGGCACCAGCCAGGAAGATGATGAGTACGATTCCCGAGAGACGGATGACCTGTGCAACTTTATAAAGCTGTTCGATGATATCCTTCCCATACTGGACAGTTTCAACGCCCTGATACTTGGCGACAACTTCCGCCGCTGTTTTCAGCTGCTCCGGCGTCTGGAAGGACATCTGGTACGATGCGGGGAGAGGATTGCCATTGATAGCATCGAGAAGCCCCTGCTGATCCCCCATGCGTTCACGGAAATCCTTCATCGCCTGGTCTTTGTTTGTGAATTTGATCTCCTTCATGCCGGGCTGTGCTTTCAGATACTTGCCGATACCCATGACCTGATCGGTCGTGAGTCCGTCCTTCAGATAAACCGTCATCTCGACCTGATTTTCAAGGTAAGACGCCATATGGTTGATATTCAGCACGGCCGAAAGAAAGACGCCCAAGATAAACATAGATAATGTCACGGTCAGGACGGAAGCGATGGCCATGAAGCGATTTCTGAAAAGGGAACGGAATGTTTCACCCCAGAAATAGGATAATGAACTAAACATTCAGGTCATAGCCTCCCTTTTTTACATCATTCACGATATGCCCTTCTTCGATCATGACGACACGTTTATGCATCGCATTGACCAGATCCTTGTTATGAGTGACCATGATGATGGTCGTCCCCATGTGGTTGATCTCGTTGAACAGCTTCATGATATCTTCCGACGTATTCGGATCCAGATTTCCCGTCGGTTCGTCCGCGATGAGAAGGATCGGCTGGTTCACCAGAGCACGGGCAATCGCCACGCGCTGCTGTTCACCGCCCGAGAGCTTGGAAGGAAGCTCCTTCTCCTTTCCGCGCAGTCCGACTAGATCCAGCACACGCTGTACCTTCGGCTTGATCTCACGGCTCTTTGCCCCCGTAACGCGAAGAACAAAGGCAATATTTTCGTATACGGTCTTTTCGGAGAGCAGTCTGAAATCCTGAAATACAATCCCCAGCGTACGCCGATAGTATGGGATCTTACTGGATTTCAGCTTATTGATCGTAAGACCATTGACAACGACTGTGCCCTGTTCCGGCACCAGCTCATGCGTCAAAATTTTAACAAATGTCGATTTACCGGCGCCGGAAGGGCCCACGATAAAAACGAACTCTCCTTTATCGATATGAATATTAATGTTACTGAGCGCGGTGTGTTTTGCATCGTACTGCAGGGACACCTGATCAAACGTAATCATTAAATCCTCACTTCCTGGCAATCAATGCGGCTGCTTCTTCCGCAATGTGTTCTGCGGTGAGACCATATTTTTCAAGCAGATCATCAGCTGTGCCGGATTCACCAAAGGTGTCTTCCGTTCCGATCATAGACATCGGTACCGGTTTATGAAGACAAAGTACCTCAGCGACAGCGCCACCAAGCCCACCTTTTACCGTATGTTCTTCACAGGTCAGGATCGCACCAGTCTCTTCTGCCGCTTTCAGGATGGCTTTCTCATCGATCGGTTTGATGGAGCTCATGTTGATCACACGCGCAGAAATTCCTTTTTCTTTCAAAAGCTCTGCTGCTTTCACGGCTTTAGCGACCATGATACCGCAGGCGATGATGGTCACATCACTACCGGAAACCGCTTCATAAGAAACGCCCGGAGTGAAGGTATAATCCTCTGGACAGATATCATCGCATTTCGCGCGGCCCATACGGATATACACCGGACCATGGTAGTCCGCTGCCCACTTGATCACAGCTTTCGTCTCAGCGGCATCAGCCGGAACGACGACCGTCATATTCGGCAGCGCACGCATGAGTGTAATGTCTTCAAGCATCTGGTGGGTCGCACCATCTTCACCGACCGTCAGGCCGGAATGAGTGACCGCCACTTTGACATTCAGTTTCGGGTAGCAGATGGAGTTTCTGATCTGTTCATATGCTCTGCCCGCACCGAAAACAGCAAATGTCGAAGCGAATGGAATCTTGCCAGCCGCAGCAAGACCCGCTGCCACGCCCATCATATTCCCTTCAGCAATGCCAGTATCGAAGAAACGATCCGGATATGCTTTGGCAAAAACCTGCGTCTTGGTGGATGCAGAGAGGTCAGCATCCAAAACTACGATATCAGGATTTACAGCACCGAGTTCTTTCAGTGCTTCACCGTATGCGTCACGAGTTGCCTTACCCATCATTCTGCCTCCACTGCTTTAATAAATCTTTCACATTCTTCTTTGCTTGGTGCCTTGCCATGCCAGCCGACCTGGTTTTCAATTTCCGGTACGCCTTTGCCCTTGACCGTCTTCATGACGATCATGGTCGGTTTGCCGGAAATGGTCTTTGCCTCTTCAATGGCTTCATGAAGTTTTTCCATATCATGCCCATCGGTTTCAATGACATGCCAGCCAAAAGCCTGGAATTTTTCTCCGATAGGAAGTGAGGACATGACCTCTGTGATTGGTCCATCGATCTGCAACCCGTTGTTATCTACGAAAGCCGTCAGATGGTCGAGCTTGTAATGCGCCGCATACATGGCTGCCTCCCAGACCTGTCCTTCTTCGAGTTCGCCATCCCCTAGGATCGCATACACTCTCCAGTCAGCCTTGTTCATCTTGGAAGCAAGCGCCATACCGCAGGCAGCACTGATGCCCTGCCCCAGAGAACCTGTCGTCATGTCGACACCCGGTGTATGTTTCATGTCCGGATGCCCCTGCAGCATATGACCTGCCTGACGAAGTGTATCCAGTTCTTCTTTGGGGAAATATCCTTTTTCTGCCAGTACGGCATAAAGGGCCGGTGCTGCATGGCCTTTGGAAAGGACCAGACGGTCACGGTCAGCCTTCTTTGGATCTTTGGGATCTACCTTCATTTCATGGAAAAACAGTAAGGTCAGGATGTCCGCGGCGGAAAGAGAACCACCCGTATGGCCGGAGTTGGCTTTGGTGATCATTTTCAAAATGTCGATGCGTACATCTTTTGCCTTGCTTTTGAGAGCAGTAAGCTCTTCTGCTGTCAGCTGACTCATTTGTTTTCCTCCTTGTGATTCACTAAAGATTTCAATATTTTTACATTCTCACAAGCCTGTTTTCTTAGCTCGTCGACCTGCTTCCATTCTTCTGGCGAGACCGGCGCATCCAGGAAACGGCAAGTATCCTTGTACAATGTTTCATCATCCATATGATGAATCGAGCAAGATGCTTTTCTATGAATCAGTGCCAAGAAATTATCGATTTTCGGATCATAAGAGATACCCAGAAAAGGGACATGCATCAAAGCAGAGAAGATCATGGCATGCAGCCGCATACCCACGACGACATCCATATTTCCCATGAGTGAAATCAACTCTTCAATGCTGTAGGATTCTTTTAGCACATGGACTCGGTCGCTCTCTTCGATCTCTGCTTCCGCTGCGCGCTTGTCTTCCGGAAACTGCATCGGAATCAAGACGACCGAGCAGTCCTTCTCCCGGGTGAGCCGCTCGATATAGGCACGAAGCGGCTTCATCCAGCGAGAAGTATCCGCCCAGCTGCGTATGGCGATACCGACCCGTTTCTTCGAAGGGTCCACATGATTCCTTGCGAGGATTTCCTTCCCTTTCTCCAAAGAAACAGGATCAAGAGAAAGTACAGCGTCCGCTGTCGTATAAATAGTGCGATGTACTCCGAGTCGCTGAAGAAATCCCTTCGACTCACTGTCACGCACCGTGATGGCATCCACATGGTTTAATACATGCTTCAGTATAATACGGATGATGCGGTAACGCACAGGACCGATCCCCTGCGAATAGAGGAAGACCTGTTTCCGGAAAAGCACACCAACAATGATGATGGTGAGATAATAGATCATGCTTTTCCAGCTGGTCACATCCTGCAGCAGGCTCCCGCCGCCACTGATCAGCAGATCTGTACGAAAAAGAGATGAGAGGATCGGCAGAATGCCGAAGCGGGGCACAGCCTTCACTCCGAATGTTCTTGCCGTATCCGAAGGATTTCCCGAGATCACAGTGATAGAGGGCGCATCGAAGGTCTTCCGAAGCGCCTGCAGTATGGCAAGCAGCATCGCTTCATCCCCGGCATTATGAAATCCATAATACCCGGAGATCACAATATTATACTTTGCCATATCGTTCTCCAAAGAACTTCGTCAGACGGACAAGGATCATGACGGCAAGAAGTGCGCCCACCATAGAGAGCGTACCGGCGGCCAGACCATCCAGTCCACGAATAAAGCTAAGAATAAACGGACTCCTCATGTGTGCAAAAGTTTCCACCATAGATCCCTGCCCGATCGTCACAGCGACGATCAGGAAATAGTGCAGGAGCTGCGGCCATTTCCGATAGAGCGCAACAAGAGAGACAAGCACAGCAGGATGTCCGAAGAGGAATTCCTTCTCTCTAGGGCGTGCATACATCACATCTTCGAGGAAACGGCGAAGCGCGATCTCAAACTGCGGGACAGGCGCCCCATTGTTACCACTGCGTCCAATAAAGACAAAGCCGACAACGGCCAGAATGCCAAGCCCGACAAGAAGTCCCAGACGAATCTGGATCGAGCAGAATTTCTTGACAAAAGAAACAAAATCCTTATCGGATGTCACAGTTTTTCCAAAGAATGGGAATTTCTGAATGTAAACAACGGAGATCAGAATGAGTGGCAATACAAATGTCGCTTTAACGCCACGAAAATATTCCATTTCCAGAAAGAAACGGATATCACTCAGAAGACCGCTGACGAAGCAGGCTCCGATCAGCGAAAGAATCCCACAACCCCAAAGGATCATGACTGACTCGCCGAAGAGACGTCCCCAGCCGACTTCTGAAAAAGCTGTGTCTTTATTTTTTAAGCAGTACTTAAGGAAGAGAGATACAACGACAACAGGCGTACAGACCGCCGCACCAAGTGCCAGAAGCTGCAGAAGGACATTCACATGGAGGATCCAGTAAAGCACTTCTGCCCCGATGAGCCCCACCACTTCTATTGCCATTCCATACTGGGAAAGCTGCGGAATGAGTAAAAGCAAGGTTAGCACGATAAGAGATACCGCACCTGCCATAGCGACAGCGCGAAGCGGTTTCTCCGGGAAATAGGCATCCATCACAGAGGCTTTACCGACGGAAAAGCCATGATTTTCCAGCCGATCCCTGACGCCGGCGATGTATGCCGCATTCGTCTCAGAGAGCGTTTTTCCATCCAGTGCAAACTTATACGATGGGAAAAGATTCATACGGATATTTCTTTCAATATCTGAAATGTAGAATCGAGCCGCTGCTTCTTTCTGATTCAGCTTGATCAGCTCATCCTTGGACATCGCATAGAGACGCACCAGATGGTAATCCGAATGACGCGCCATATCCAGCAGCCCTGCCTGTGGTTCAAAGCCAAGCTGACTCTGCGCTTCGATCATAACGATCGGGATGCGCCGCTGGTTGAGCCCCTCAGTGACTTCCTTCTGATATTCCTTGTAGCCGAAAACTTCTTTTCCCTGGAAAATGACACCGCTGACTTTATCCGAAGCATCGACCGCGTGGAAAAAATCATCGATGAAGGCCTTGGGCGCATGCGCCACATTAGCCGGACGAAGAACGACATAAAAGCCATGCGATCCGGCGCGCTTGACCGTATTTGTGAAAATGCCAAGCGGCATCGTCATGAATTTATCATAGATACCGGAAATTTCGATAGCTTCTACCCCATTTTCAGAAATCGACTTGACCTCATCTCTGCTATAGAGAAGCGAGAGATGGTCAGCCATTTCCTTAAAATAGGCGCTTCCATCCGCTGTGTCCACCGGCTGGATATAAATCTTATCCGACAGAATGCCCGAGATCTCCGGATGCCGCGCCTGAAATTCATAACCACGATATACACGAATGAAATTGTGATTCACGAGCTTTTCCGGGGTTTCATCATAGACCGCAAGCGAAGTCACACCGTTTTTACGATACAGCTCAAAAAGCGCATCTGTGGTGGTTCGCTCGACAGCTGCACTATCCAAGATATTGTTATAATCGTAGACCATTTCAACGGTCTGGGCAGCCGCTTCTACATGGTAACGCTGCCAGGAAATCCAGGCTCCCGCCATGGCTCCGATCAGAATCAGAACGGCCAGCAGCTTGAAGACGGTCTGTTGTAAACCTTTCATTCTATCCATCCTTTTACTTTGCTTTGATGTTGAACTTGTTCTGTTTCAGGAAGCCTTCAATGAAAGGATTCAGATCCCCATCCATGACGCCCTGGATATTGCCCGTTTCAATGCCCGTCCGGTTATCCTTGACAAGGGTATACGGCTGGAACACATAGGAACGGATCTGGCTGCCCCATTCGATCGCCTGCTGCTCGCCTTCGATGTCTTTTGTCATCTGTTCGCGTTTCTTCAGCTCGAGTTCATACAGCTTGGCACGGAGCAGACGAAGACACTGTTCCTTATTCTGGAACTGGGAGCGTTCATTCTGGCAGGCAGCGACGATCCCCGTAGGAATATGAGTCATTCGGACAGCCGAGCTCGTCTTATTGATATGCTGTCCGCCGGCACCGCTGGAACGATAATAATCCACACGGACATCTGCCATGTTCAGATCGACTTCGACATCATCACTGATTTCCGGCATGACATCCACGGCGGAAAAAGACGTGTGACGACGTTTCGCTGCATCAAACGGAGAAATACGGACAAGACGATGGACCCCTTTTTCAGATTTCAAGAAACCATAGGCATACTTGCCTTTGACCATATATTCCGCACTTTTGATACCGGCTTCATCACCCGGAAGCATGTTCAACTCTTCGATAGCAAAGCCTTCCGCTTCTGCCCATTTGATATACATGCGGATCAGCATCTCGGTCCAGTCCTGGGCTTCGGTACCGCCTGCCCCCGCATGGAACGTAATGATGGCATTATTCGCATCGTAGGGTTCGCTCAAAAGAAGCTCGATCTCCTTTTTATCAAGGATCTCTTTCAGCTCATCAAGCTCTGCCTTGATTTCCGGCTCCATCCCCTGATCATCTTCCTCGATGGCAAGATCCAGAATGTAGTTGCCATTATCTGTAATGTACCTATCCATAAGCGACTGCAATAATCTCTTACGGCTTCGAAGGGTCCGTCTCGTCAGGGCGCAGAACAGGATTACCATAGGCATCCTTGGCTTCTGTTGCTGCCTGTGAGATCTCACGGGCTTTATCTGCATCATCCCAGAATGTCGGATCACTCATCTGAATATCGTAACTTGCGATTCTTTCTTTCAGCTGAGGTAAGTCAAAGTGAATCCCTTATTTCTTTTTCATGATTCAGCAGGTCTGTCAAGGTTTTTTTCAAATCTTCCAACATCTGATAGTCATCTCGCTTTCTGTTTTGTGATTATTTTTTAATACTATAAAATAAAACAGCAAATCATCAGGCTGCCGGGTGGCAGACTGATGAATAACATTTGCTGGATTATACAAATTAAATATAGCGGATCCTGATCAAGACCCTATCCTCGATCATAGAAAAATGCTATTCGTGCTTATTTTTTCTCTTCAGCCGCTTCGGTCTCCGCATCTCCATTGTCGTCGACATAATGCTCTTCGGCTTCCTTCAAATGATCCTCAGCTGCCGGAGCTTCCGGTTTTTCAAGGTGCGCCCCTTCTTCCGGATCTGTTGTAAAGCGGATCTGGATGTGATAGAGGTAAAGGATGATGGTTTCCATCATGGCCTGCTGCATTTCTTCGAAAATATCGAACGCTTCAACCTTGTATTCTACGATCGGATTTCTCTGACCATAGGAACGCAGACTGATGCCTTCCTTCAGCATATCCATGTCATCTAAGTGTTCCATCCACTTAGAATCGACGACCTTCAGCATGACCGCTTTTTCAAGTTCGCGCATCATAGGAGACCCAATGGATTCTTCTCTCGCATTGTATGTCTCATGAGCCATGGTTTTCAGCTTATCTTCGACTTCTTCACGACTCATGTCTTCGATTTCTTCAAGCTTCAGGTCGCCCGGAGCCAGGAAATATTTTTCCGCATACTTCAACAGGCCGGCGAAATCCCATTCTTCCGGATACAGCTTCGGATCAGCATAGGTCTCCATTCCCTTCTCGATGATGTTATCCACCATAGAAAGGATCTGGTCTTTCATGTCTTCGCCTTCAAGGATCTTTCTGCGCTGGTCATAGACGACTTTACGCTGCTGGTTCATGACATCATCATATTCCAGGACGTACTTACGAATATCAAAGTTGCGTGCTTCGACACGTTTCTGTGCTTTCTGAATGGCATTTGAAACCATGCGGCTGTTGATCGGTTCATCTTCTTCAAGGCCCATCTTTTCCATAAAGCTCTTGATGTTATCCCCGCCAAAGATACGGAGCAGGTCATCTTCCAAAGACAGGAAGAACTGGCTGGAACCCGGATCCCCCTGACGACCGGCACGTCCACGGAGCTGGTTGTCGATACGGCGGCTTTCATGTCGTTCCGTACCGATGATGGCAAGCCCGCCAAGTTCTGCGACGCCTTCCCCCAGAGAAATATCGGTGCCTCGGCCTGCCATGTTTGTCGCGATCGTGACCGCGCCCTTCTGACCAGCCAGCGCAACAATAGCAGCTTCTCGTTCATGGTACTTCGCATTCAGGACAGAGTGCGGAATGTTCGCCTGATCAAGCATATGCGAAAGTTCTTCAGACTGCTCGATAGATGTCGTGCCGATCAGCATTGGCTGCCCCGTCGCATGACGGCGCTCTACTTCTCTGACGACCGCTTTATACTTACCGCGTTTGTTCTTGAAAATGACATCCGGCAGATCCTTACGCTGGATCGGCTTGTTCGTCGGTACCTGAAGGACTGGCAGCCCATAAATTTTAATGAATTCCTGTTCTTCCGTCTTCGCCGTACCAGTCATACCTGCCAGCTTGTCATACATACGGAAATAGTTCTGGAAAGTGATCGTCGCTAGCGTCTGGCTTTCACGCTGTACTTCAAGCCCTTCCTTGGCTTCGATCGCCTGATGCAGACCATCGGAATAGCGACGGCCATACATGAGACGGCCGGTGAATTCATCAACGATAACGACTTCCCCGTCCTTAACTACATAGTCTTTATCGCGGGTCATCATGGTCTGTGCACGGAGTGCCTGGACAAAGAGATGATTCAGCTCCAGATTCTCTGCATCATAGAGGTTCTCTACATGCAGCAGCTTTTCCATCTTTGCCACCCCGGCTTCGGTCGGTGCTACCGTCTTCTGCTTCTCATCGATGGTATAGTCTTCCTCTTTTTTCAGCTGTGGGACGAGTTTGGCGACGGTGTAGTAGGCATCTGTCGATTTCTGCCCCGGACCGGAAATGATCAGCGGTGTACGGGCTTCATCGATCAGGATAGAGTCCACTTCATCGATCAGGCAGTAGTGCAACGGACGCTGTACCATCTGATCGAGGGAAGTGACCATGTTATCACGCAGGTAATCAAAACCGAATTCATTATTTGTTCCGTAGGTGATATCCGAATTGTATGCGATTTTTCTCTGGTTGAAATCCAGATCATGAATAATAAGGCCGACGGAGAGACCCAGAAATTTGTATACCTGTCCCATCCATTCGCTGTCTCGTTTCGCCAGATAATCATTGACGGTAATAACGTGGACGCCCTTTCCTTCCAGCGCATTCAGATAGACCGGTGCCGTAGCAACCAGCGTCTTGCCTTCACCGGTACACATCTCAGCGATGTTACCGCGGTGCAGAATAATACCGCCAATCAGCTGGGTATCGAAGTGACGCATCCCCAGCACGCGGCGAGAGGCTTCACGAATGACCGCAAAAGCCTCCGGCAGAATATCATCCAGTGTCTCACCCTTGGCAAGACGCGCTTTGAATTCATTGGTTTTGTTCGCCAGAGAAGAATCGCTCAGCTTCTTCAGGCCATCCTCCAAAGGATTGATCTGTTGCTCTACAATTTTACGGATCTTTTTGATTTCCTTTTCATTGGATCCATTGAAGAGTCTGTCAAAAAACTTATCAAACATGGACACAGCTCCTTTTATAGTACAAGCGTTGTAAAAGCGATGGTAAAAGAAATCAGGAAGGAGACCCCGATACAAGCATGACCGAGTAAACTCACAAGAATATTCATTTCTTTTTATACCATCAGTAATTCTATACCTACATACTATTTCATTTTAACAAACTCGTAGGCTATAGTCAAAAAAGGAGCGGAAATTTCCGCTCCTTTTTTATAAAAAATCAGCTTTTCTTATTTTTCAGCATCGATCAGGCCATATTTGCCATCATCTCTGCGATATACGACAGCCATCGCTTCCGTATCAGAATTGAAGAACATGAAGAAGTTGTGTCCCAGAAGATTCATCTGCAGAATGGCTTCTTCCGGCGACATCGGGCTGATATTGAAGTGTTTCGTCTTCACAATCTCAAAATCAGCATCCGTCTGTGCAGCGATCGGTTCTTTTTCCAGAACAAACTGACGGGACAATGTATTCTTTTCTTTGAATTTCTTTGCCAGACGAGTCTTATATTTATGAATCTGACGTTCCACCTTGTCGAAAACGAGATCGATAGATTTGTACATATCATCAGATTTTTCGACACCACGAAGAATGACGCCGTCTACGAAAACTGTAGTTTCACAAGTTTTGGTCATATTGGAAATACGGAGTAATACATTAATCTTTATCGGTTTATCGAAGTACCTCTGGATCTTACCTGTATGCTTTTCTACATAGGAATGCAGCGCATCAGTCATTTCAAGATTCTTGCCTCTAACTGTTAATTCCATAATGAAATCCTCCTTTCGTGAATAAGCTCTTGCTTATCCTTCTATGTATATTATACATGATATCTCATTTTTATCAAATCAAAAAATTCTATAGGACTCGACGAAAAGTCATGGATTGACAGAATAGGGTTTATACGAACGTGTGAATAATGTGCATAAAAGGGAAAATTCGAGATCCGGATCTGGCGGATCGTCAGAAAAGCGGAAAAGTCAGAATCCTTCAGACGCAAAGCAGAGGCAGATCCAACAGGCTGCAAAGATACAACATTCACCGATTTTCCTTCTTGCGTCTCAAAGCCCAAAATCTTCATCGGTAAACCTTGAAATCATTTAAAAAGCAGCACCCCATTCCCATGGGGTACTGCTTTTTATTGAGGAAGCACTGTTCAAATCGTTATCCGCGTTTCCTTAAAACTCTATTCCTTTTCTTGCACGGATGCCTTTCTGGAAAGCATGTTTCACAAGCGTCATCTCAGTAACGGTATCTGCAAGATCGATAAGCTGCTGCTCAGCATAGCGTCCCGTCAGGATCATATTGAGGCGCTCCGGTCTTTTCTGAATGAGCTCCGCTACTTCACCTGCAGAAATCATGCCAAAGTGAATGGCATAATTGATCTCATCTAAAACAATCAGATCCCATGCATCACTCATGACTTCTTTTTCGACCATCTGCCAGGCTTCCTTAGCCAGTGCCGTTTTCCGCCGGAATTCTTCTTCACTTTCTTTATCCTTATTATGGAAGACGAAGCCGTCCCCCATCGGCCGAATCTGGATGCGGTCATTTCCCTCACCCAAAGTCTCAACGGCTTTCAGCTCACCATACTTCCAGGCTCCCTTGATGAATTGAAGGATCAGCACCTTCTGGCCATCTCCCCAGGCGCGGATCGCTGTCCCCAGGGCCGCCGTAGTTTTTCCTTTACCGGTCCCTGTATTGATCAGAACCAGTCCTTTTTGTACAGTCATAGATTTGCCCTCATAAAAAGCATACATGATGCATCAACTTCTGCGGTTCCACCGGGAAAGTACATGCCCAATCGTAAACTGCGTACCTCTCGATGAAGCCATCCTATTTGCGGCTCTTCTTAAAGGCCTCACACGATGCGATCCATTTTTCTGCAGCTGTTGGATTTCCATCAAAGGAAAGGTGCAGATAGCTTGCCAGTACATTGTCCTTTGCATAGCCCTCGATGTGCCCTGCCTTCTGCCGTGTCCCCTGAAGAGTATATGCCCAAGGGAAATCCTCTCCGCAGGAAATGGTGGAGAAATGAAACTCATGCCCCTTCAGGAGATCCCCTTGATCTGCGATAACGCTCTTTCTAAGAGCCTTGCCAGTCACATAGCCCACACGCTGGAGTTTCTTCTGCATCTCGCAAACTCCGGGGACAAGGCCGACCATCTCATAGGAGTCTCCGTCAAAGCCTTGGATCTTCTCGCAAAGATACATCAACCCGCCGCATTCTGCATAGATTGGCATGCCGCATGCAGCCGCTTCCCGAATAGATGCTTTCATAGCCGTGTTTCCGACCAACTCATGAAGAAACATCTCTGGAAACCCACCGCCGAAGATCAGACCATCGACGTCAGGAATGCTGGAATCCCGGAGCGGACTAAAATCAACAAGCTCTGCGCCTTGCCGTTCAAGCGCTTCGAGACTGGCCGGATAATAAAAAGAAAAAGCTTCATCCCGCGCCACGCCGATGCGTACATTTTTAACCTTGAGTTTTGTTTCGCTTTCCTCGACTTCCAGCAGAGGAGCCTCTCTTGCCACGTTCAAGACTGCCTCTGTATCTACCCATTTTCCAGCAGCTTCCCCCATGTGCTCAATGAGCGCCTGCGTTTCAATTTCCGTCACGGGAGTAAGGCCCAAATGACGCTCCGGTGTCTGCAATGCATCGTCCCGGTGGAAAGCCCCCAGTACAGGCATATGGATCTTCTCCATGACCTCGCGCACCATCGCTTCATGTCGGTCTGTGCCCAGACGATTCAGGATGACCCCTGCGATATGGACATTCGGATCATATTCCCTAAAGCCAAGCGCCGTCGCAGCGATGCTGTAACCCACCGATTTGCAGTCGAGTACCAGCACCACAGGTGCCTTGAGTTTCTTTGCGATATCCGCAGACGAACTGATGCCATTCGCACCACCATCATAGAGCCCCATGACTCCTTCGATAATGGAAATATCCGCCCCTTTCGACAGCGAGGCAAATGTCGGTACCAATCGGTCCGGCGGTGTCATCCAGGTATCCAAATTATAGGAATTTCGCCCGGCCGCCTTTCCATGAAAGCCGGGATCAATATAGTCCGGACCTACTTTGAAAGGCTGTACAGCATATCCCTTGGAATGAAAATAAGCTAAGAGTCCGGTCACGATGGTCGTCTTTCCGACACCGCTGTTCGTACCGGCGATCACAATCCTTGGACGAGCGATAGATTCCATATTTATTTATCCTTTTTGGCAATGATGGTAGACAGATAATTGGGCTTATAATCTGCCGGAAGTCCGCCGATATCACGAATGACGATCTCATCAGGAAGTCCTGCGCGCGATACCATGACAGAACGCTCAAGCATGTGATGCTTTCTAAGCTCTTCCTGCACGAAAGCAAAGCTCTTGTATACTTTCATGATCACCGCATTATCGCAGGCAGCCAGTGCCTGATCAAATTTCTTCGGGTCGCAGGTCGCCGGAATGATGAGAACATTTTCCTCCCATTCTGTCACAGGCAGCCCGATATAGGATGCAATGCCGAGAAAAGCAGGGATCCCCGGAATCGTCTCGACTTCATATTCTTCAGAGTCTTTGAACTCATTGAAAATATACATATATGTGCTGTAGAGCATCGGATCACCCAGAGTCAGGAAAACCAGATTCTTCCCTTCGTCCAATTTTTCCTGAATCAGCTTGCGGTTGATCTCCCACTGCTTATTCACAGCCTCCATGTCAGTATTCATCTGGAAGACCATCGGGAAAATTTCAACGGTATTCGGGATATAGGGCTTTGCGATATTAAAAGCAACAGACCCTTCCTTTTTCTCCGTCTTTGGTGTGATGATCATATCTGCATGCTCGATAGCTTCGACCGCCTTGACAGTCAGAAGTTTTGAATCTCCCGGACCTACACCGATGCCATATAATTTACCTTTTTTCATCATAAACCTCCTCAAAATGATTATGAAACAGTTATAGGGAAAGGGGTT
>ENA-OOXC01000908-OOXC01000908.1-human-gut-metagenome-genome-assembly--contig:-NODE-908-length-19916-cov-2.921555_pt1 | contig 19916 bp, 17 predicted proteins | sample MGYA00241578_ERZ501325 | MGnify/ENA primary metagenome ERZ501325 (study PRJEB25962, sample SAMEA2042737) | human gut metagenome | biome: human gut; feature: human-associated habitat; material: faeces...
CAAGTCACAAGTTAAAATATTATTTTTAGGGTGTCCTAATCAAAAACTATTGACATAGTTTTGAATACTTTTTTATTTTTTCACAATTCCACCTCAATATTAAAAACACCATAATCCTCAAGTCTAATTTTATTTTCACTCACAACCCCATTTATAACAACCTTTTCAACTCCACTATTTTTATTATTAGGATTTTTTATATTAATATTATACACACTATTCTTCCATTTATATCTAATACTATATTCTTTCCAATCCTTTGGTATGCAAGGTTCTATGCTTAAATAACCATTCTTTATTTTTAATCCTAATATATATTCTATTCCGGCTTTATAATACCAACTACTTGAACCTGTGTACCAAGTCCAACCTCCTCTACCAGCTAGATTATTGCAACCATATATATCTGCTGGTATAACGTATGGTTCTACTTTATATTTGTTACAAGTCTCTTTTGTTCTTGCATGCTCTATTGGATTTACCATTCTGTATAATTCTGTAGCTTTATCTCCAAAGCCTAATAATGCTTCTGCTATTATTACCCATATTGCAGCATGTGTGTATTGTCCTCCATTTTCTCTTACTCCTGGCAAATATGCTTTTATATAACCTGGTTCTAATTTTCCTTTGTCAAATGGTGGGTCTAATAATTTTATTATTCCATTTTCTCTGTCTATTAAATGATTTTCTAGACTTTCCATTGATATATATTTTTTGTCATTATCTCCTGCATTTGATATTACACTCCAACTTTGTGCTATACTGTCTATTCTACATTCTTCATTTTCCATGCTTCCTAGTGTATTACCATCATCCATAAATGCTCTTTTGTACCATCTACCATCCCAACCATTTGTGTTTAATGCTCTTTTTAAATTTTCTTTTATTTTTTCATATTTCTCTACTAAATTATTCTCTTCTTTTATTTTGCAAATCGGTATAAATCTATCTAATACATTGTAAAGAAAGAATCCAAGCCATATGCTTTCACCTTTTCCTTTATTTCCTACTGTACTAAATCCATCGTTCCAGTCTCCTGTTCCTATTTTTGGTAATCCATTTTCTCCAAAATTCAAACTCTTTTCTATTGCTTTTTTGCAATGTTCAAATATACTTTCTATTTTTTCTGATTGTACATATCTATCATATCTTTCATCTTCATTTTCATCTAATAATTTTCCTGTTAAATAAGGCGTTTGCTCATCTAATATTGAATAATCTCCTGTGAATTCTGTATATTCACAAGTTAGATATACTAACCATAATAAATCATCTGAGAATTTTGTTCTTATTCCTCTTTGTGTTTCATCATGCCACCAATGTTCTACATCTCCTTCTATAAATTGATGTTTGCTGTGTTTTATTATTTGTTTTTTTAGTATTTCTGGATTTATATATTTTAAAGCTAAGGTGTCTTGTAATTGGTCTCTAAAACCATATGCACCACCTGATTGGTAAAATCCTGTTTTTCCTATTAATCTACTTTCTAAAGTTTGATATATAATCCATCCATTTAGCATTATATTTAAAGATTCTAAAGGTGTTTTTACTTGTAATTTTCCTAATTCTTCTTTCCAATAATTTTTTACTTTTTCTAATTCTTGTTTGCAATTTTGAATTTTACTATATTTATAGGCTACATTTTTACTATCTATAATTGTTTCTTCAGCACCTAATGTGAATATTATTTCTTTTTCTGATAAACTTTCTATTTCTACTTCTATTTCATATGCTATACAAGGATTTTTTCCTAGTGAATTTTCATTATTTAATGATGTTCTTTTTAAACTTTCTGGATTTGATAAATTTCCTTCACCAATAAAAAAGTTTTTGTTTCCTGTATAGCTTTTTATTTTTTCACTATTTGATACATATATTACATCATTTGCGAATTCACTGTTATATAGATTTTGAGCACATATTATATTGTTATTTGCATCATATTTTAAGTTTATATAGCCATTTGTTTTTATTTCATCCTCTCCTAATACTGGTTTCATATAATACACAATTTTTATTTTTTTACGATTTAGTGTTGTGTTTTTTAATTTTAAAATTTGAACTTTTATTCCATCCTCTTTTGGGACAAATATTTCTAATTCTTGTTCTAGTCCATCGCTTTTATGAATATATTTTGTATAACCAAATCCATAAATCACATTATAATTTTTGCTATCTGGCATAGGGTTTAGTCCAAGTGACCAAACCTTTTTTGTCTGCATATCTTTTAAATATATAATTTCTGATGGAATATCATAACATGCATAATTTTGCCATGCTGTTACTCTGTTTAATCTACTATTTTTATGCCAACTATAACCTCCCATACTTTCTGTTACTAATGTTCCAAATTTTTCATTTGCCATTATGTTGGACCATATTGTTGGAAGTCTATTTTCTTTGTTTACCTTTATTAAATATTCTTTGCCATCTTCTGAGAATGCTCCGTATTCATTATAGTATTTTAAATTGTTAATGTTTTCTAATATATCTATATTTTCATTATTTTCATTTTCAATTAATCTTATTTGTTGTTCTTTTCCAACATCTTTATATTTTTCTAAATATTCTTCTTCTAATTCTTTTAGTGCATTTTTTATTCCACCTTTATTTGCATCAATTATTATTGTTGCAACAAAGTTTAATAAATTTAAATCATCTTTACTTATTTCATTTTTTGATAGTTCAAATATTCCAGCTCTTATGTTTTTTAAATATGCTATTTGACTGTTTTGGATTATATTTTCAACATCTTCTCTTACATAATTTTCGTAACTATGTTTTTCTTCATCTAATATTATTAGCTCTGTTTCTAAATTTTTTGTTCTAAAAAATTCGTATGCTTTTAATACTTCTTTTACAACATGTGCATCATTACTATCTTTGATCTTTACTAATATAATTGGTAAATCACCTGATATTCCATATTTCCAAAGTTCTGATTGTTTGTATTTATCTTTCGGCAATTTTTCTAAATTTAATTTCTTAGTTGGATTATAAAATACAATGTATGACATCATTTTTTGGTAATCTCTTATTTGTGTTCCTTTTATTCTTAAATATCTATTTTGTGCTTCATTTTTTGCTTTTGATAGTTCTACTGCTTTTTTGATATTTTCTTCAATTTTGTATTTTTGAATTTCTTTTTTGATTTCTTCTTTATTTTCTCCAACTGCAATAATTAAGTTTATTTTTTCTTTTTGATTTGGTTTTATTTTTATTGTTCTTTTTAGTGCTACAATTGGTTCTGTGACTAGCCCAATCTTTTTACTAAATGGTTTTGATTGTTTTACCATTTGAGGTATTCCTATATTTCCTCTTCCGAAAGAACTTTTCTTTTTCTATTTCGTATTCTAAATCCCCAATTGTCTCACAATTTGTGGATAAGTTAGCACACAAATATATTTCTTTACCCTTTTGTTCTCTCTTTTTTCTTTTTATGATTATACTGTTTGTTTCTTCATCAAAATCATATATTAAAAACAAATTATTAAAGGCTGGATGTGCATAGTCCTGTGTTTTATTTGATAATACTGGTTCGAAATATGATGTTACTTCTAATATTTCTTCTGAATTTCCTTGATTTTCTAAGGTTATGCTTCTTATTTCTACTGGCTCTTCTGGTGCTATTAAAGTTTCTATTGTTGTTTTTATATTTTCTGATATTATTTCTTGTTTTATCTTATCTGGCATAAAACTTATGCTATCATTATTATTTGAAGTTATAATTTTTTTGCTTTTTATATTTTTGATATTAAAAAATATTCCTTGTAGGTAATCATCTGTCATCTTAAATCTATTGATATATATATCTTTATATTTACTAATTCCTTCACCTTTTTGATTCATTGCTATTGAATAATTACCACTCGAAATTAAATCTCCTCTTATTAGTTTGTTATCTATTTTCTTATAAGTATCTTCTACATAATCTTCATAATCTTTATATTTTAATTTTTCAACTTTTTCTTTATTTTCCTTTGTAATTATTGCTGTTTCTGGCATCCTTTCTTGTAGCAAGATACTGATTGCTTTCATTTCTGGATTTTTCATAAATCTTTTTTGCAGAATATTATTATTTATTAAGTTGTTTATTGATAATAAAATTAGACTTTGATGATGTGCCATATATGTTTTTACTACACTTGCTTTTTTACCTTTTTCTACTCTTTCTGGAGTAAAATCAAGTGATTCATAAAATCCAAATTTTCCAATCATTCCATATTGCTCTAACGTTTTTAAGTTTTCGTATACTTCCTTTGGGTAATCTGTTATAGCTAATATTCCTCCATATGGGGCAACTACCATATCATCTGCAAGGCCTCTTTTTAATCCAAGCCATGGAATTCCAAAGGCTTTGTATTGATAGTTCGAATATAAATCTTTTAAATTAAATGCTGATTCTGATATTCCCCAAGGTATTTGAAGTTTTTTAGCATACTCCATTTGACTTTTTATCATAAATCTACAAGATTCATCTAATAAACTTCCTTTATATTTGGGAATATTTATATTAGGCATTAAATATTCAAAAGCAGTTCCTGACCAAGAAACAAGTCCCTTATATTTTCCCAAGGTTGTTAATGTTCTACTTAAAGAATTCCAATGTTTTGATGGAACATCTTTTTTAGCAATAGCTACTAAACTAGCTTGTCTTGCTTCGGATGCTAATAAATCATAATATGAGTCAGTTAATTTATTTTCTTCTATATTAAATCCTATTGAGAAAATTCTATGCTCTTTACTATATAGATAAGAAAAATCTGTATTTTCTATTATATCTTTTACAATTGTTGATATTTCTTGTAATTCTTCTTTATTTTCTAACCATTGTTTTAAAACATATAAATAGCCTATGAAATTTCCACTATCTACTGTTGAAATATATCTTGGAAATAATGGTTGTTTTGTTTTTATATTGTACCAATTATATAAATGTCCATTCCATTTTTCTAACCCTTGAATTGTATAAACAATATTTTTTATTAATTCTTTTGTTTTTTCATAATCTATATAACCTAAATCATTTGCTGAAATTACTGCAATTAATGATAGTCCTATATTTGTTGATGAAGTTCTTGGTACTACTTTTTCTTTTCTATCTTCCTGATAATTATCTGGTATTAAATAATTATTATCTTGAGTAAGATATTGTTCAAAAAATTTCCAAGTTCTTTTACCTATATCTAAAATATATTGCTGTTCTTGTTTTGATAATATTTCTATATTATTTTTTTGAGTATTTTCTTTACTGATATAATACATAATTCCCGGTATAATTACCCAGATAGCACCTATTAATAAACTAAAAATATTATGTGTATTTGCATATATAATTAGACTTATTATTCCAGCAATAACATTTACTATCATACTTTTGTAATATGATACAAAATCAGTTTTTCCTAGCTTTTCTGCTTCTTCAGATGTTGTCCATTCTAATAAATGTTTATGTGTTATATTTACTCTATACCATGTTTTTAAAATTGCCTTTATAGAAACATATGCTTTGTATGGTATGCAACCTAATGTTAAAAATCCTCTTAGTATAGTTCCTTTTAATCCAGTTATTTGTGGTGTAAATGTTTTTTGCTTTTCTTCTCCTTCTTTTTTTCCTATTAAGTAATTTAGTATTTCTAGTATAAATGGAATTAATAATATTATTATCAATATACTTGTTATTTCTGTTGTATTAATTTTATATGCTAGCTTTATGATTTTTGCATATATTAATCCAACAATTATTGATATTTCAAATAAACTTCTTCTTAAATTATCAAATATTTTGTATTTTGATAGTAAATTAAGTGGGCTTTTATTACCAAGCCATTTTGTAATTTGCCAATCTCCTCTAATCCATCTTGATAATCTATTCATAAAACTTGTATATTTGCTTGGGTAACCATCCATTAGCATAACATCACTTACTAAACCACATCTTAAATAACTTCCTTCTAGCAAATCATGACTTAATACTGTGTTTTCTGGAATTACATTTTTTAAAACTTTTGAAAATATTTGTAAATCATATATACCTTTTCCTGTAAAAATTCCTTCATTAAAATTATCTTGATAAATGTCTGAAATAGCATTTGTATAATTATCTATTCCTCCGCTTCCAGCAAATATTTTTGTAAATAAGGTTTTATAGCAAATATCTAAATTTATTCCTACTCTTGGTTGCATTATTCCATAACCATTTTCTACTATATTTTTTTGTATGTCAATTTCTGGTTCATTTAAAATATGTGCCATTGCTCCTACTAATTCAAAAGCTGAGTTTAATACTAAATCTGTGTCTGCATCTAGTGTTATTATATATTTTATATTTTTAAATTTTTCTTTTATATCTTCATTATTTATATTATTTTCGATTGAATTTGTTAAAAATGGATTTTTTATATTTCCTAAAATATACTCGTTAAATTGATTTAATAATCCTCTTTTTCTTTCCCATCCCAAATATTTTTCTTCTTTGTCATTCCATTTTCTTTCTCTGTAAATAAAATTGAATATTGGTATTTGATTATTTGAATATTTATTATTTAAAATTTCTACCTCTCTTAATCCTTCATCTATTACTTCTTTATCATAACTCTCTTGTTTTTTACCACTTTCTGAACAATCCCCTAATAATGCAAAATAAATATTATCTGATTTATTTGCTAGATAATATGCTTCAAGATTTCTCATCATTTCTTTTACTTTTTCTCTTGATTTTAGAATTGTTGGTATTACAACAAAAGTGCTATGTTCCTCATCAATTCCTTTATAAAAATCCATTTTAGGTATTAATTTTGGTTTTACAATTTTACTTAATATATATTGTATTATTTGTATTACGATTTCACTTGCAGGTATTAAAAATATTATAAAACTTAAAATAAATATTGCATTATTTTTTATCTTTAAGTTAAGAATATAACTTAAAAATAAGGACAATATTATACTAAATATAGCTATTCCTGATATATATTTTTTTACTTTTTTGATTGGTGAATTTTCTTTTTTTGGTATATATTCTAATTTTTTATATAAATCATTTAACCCATTATCTATTAAGTAATACCCTATATGACTTTTTTTGTTTATTCCTGTTTGTTTAAAGTTTTCTTGTGCTAATTCTAAAGTTTTTCTTGCTATATAAATTTCTGAAATCTTTGTTTTCTTACTTAATTCTTTTATTTTATTTCTATAGTATTCCTTTGTTCTAAAATCCATATTTATATATACATCTGCTGGGTCTTGTTTTAGTAATTCCTCAACTCCATTTATTTTTTCAAATATTTCTAAAAAATTTATTCTTTGAATTTTCTTTATACTTGTTATGCTATTTCCCATTAAAACTTTTTGAGTAGCAATATCAAAATGTTCCTTTTTTATTACATCAGATACTGTTGTTCCTAGTTTTTCTACTACTTCTTCTAATACTTTTAGATATCTATAACCTTTCTTTCCATACCTTTTTAAGGTATATGACATATATTCTATAAATGGGTATTTCATATCTTGAAACATTTCTTTTTCTATGTCTTTTACATTATTTTTGTATTTAATTTCGTTTTTTTCTTTTATTTCTATTAATCTTTCTGCTATTTGTTCTACTCTATATTTTTGAATTTGTGAACTATATATTTTTAATGCTATATCTGTTATATTTTCTATAATTGCTATTTGTAAAAATATTCCTATATTCCATATTTCATCCATACTTAATGTCTTTTTGGTTTGATAACTTTTTAGGTAATCCTCTAGATTTTCTTGTTCAATTTTATTTTCTGTGTATGCTACTATTTCTGATGCTAGTACATATATTCTTGCAAAACCTTGATATTCACCATTTGCTATTCCTACAAAGTTTATATATTTATTTAATGGTAATTCTTTTTGGATTTGTTTTGTTGTTTCTTCTATTATATAGAAATTGTCTAATAGCCATTCTCCTGCTGGATGTATGTTTATTCCTAGTTTGAGGTGTTCGTTTAATAGTTCATATACTTGTTCTATTGTTTTGAAGTTTTCTATTAGATGTGGTACTGGGTATGTGTCTTTTTGAGATTTTGTTGTTGTATTATGGCTTGATGCTATTTTTTCTAAGTGCTGTTCTAGTTGACTCTTTTCTAGCATTGTTCCGTTTATTTTTAATATTTTATTTTCTTTCAAAAAAATTCCACTCCTCGCAATAATATGTTTTGTACATATTGTTTGCAAAAAGTGGTAATTTATACTTTTATCTTGAATTATCTATATATTTTATTTGTGTTTCTTTATTTTTTTCTTTTTCTTGTTGTTTTATTTCCATGGCATTATATATTTCATCTATTTCTTCATTAGTCTTTCCTTGTGTTATATCTATTTTTTCGCTATTTGAAATATATTCTTTTCTTTGTGAATCCATTACTATTTTTGTATCTATATTTTGCACTTCATCTTTTACTTTTCCAATTGAAGATATTATTGTATTATCTTTTTTATTTACAAATACATATATATTTTTTATTTTATCTTGTATATATGAATCGTATTTTTGTGTTTCTTTATAATCTTGAATGTATTCTCCTTTATTGTCAATAGCTAAAAATTGTGGATTACTTTTTATATAAGTTATATCTGTTGGTGATAATTTTGTACCATATTTTTCATTATATTCATTTGCAATATCTTCTAATATTTGATTATAAGTTTTTACTTTCATACTTTGTGTAAATTCTTCTTTTGCGTCACTTGTTGTTTTTGTTTCATCTATTGTTGTTTCAATTGTTGGTTTTGTTTCTGGTTCATTTGCTGGATTTAATAATACAACTCCACCTGTTAAAATCCCTAATGATACAAGTATTGCTTTAATATTTCTTTTTCTTTTTTCTTGCTTTACTATTTTTTCAGTTATTCTTTTTCTTTGCTTTTCTGTTAATTCTTGCTTTCCTTCATTAATTCTTTTTTCATTTATTCTTTTTATTTCAGCTTTAACTTTTTGTTTTGTTTTTACACTAGTTCCAAATATGTTTGTATTTTTTTTCATTTTTTCACCTGTTTTCTAAATATTATCTCTATATATTTTATAACATAAATATTTTTTTATTTCAATAGTATTTTATTTTTTTCCAATTTTCTCCATTATATATCAACTTTTCCTATTTTTTTCATATTATATATTAATCAAACGAATTGTTTGTAAATAGATTCATAAATAAATGAAAGGATGTTGTTATTATGGATATGGAAGATAAAAAACCTTTTTGCCCAGTTTTAGATGTTGATGGAGTTATTGCAGGTGGTAAACAATTTGATCTAGATATAACTTTACCAGAAGATAATAGAGATGTTATTTATGGTGTTATTAAAAATTGTTTCAAAGAGCCAGTTTGTGATGCAGTTGTTAAATTAACAGAAATCGTTTATAACTGTGGCAAAGAAGAAAGAAGACCTATTGGTCATACTTTCACAGACAAAGAAGGAGAATTTGTTTTTGGTCCTCTTTGCCCTGATAGAAAATATGCTCTTCAAATTTGGGCAAATACTACTAAAAAAATCAAAGTTTGTACAAAATGTCATCATGAAGGCAAATGCTTAAAAGGTGATAAATGTGACAAATGTGATTGTTTTTTAGATGATAAAAAGCCTTGCTTTAGAGATGAATGTTCTGAAGATTGCAAAGAAGATTGCTGTGACAAATAATCTTTATATAAACTGATAAAAGACCACTAAAGTTTAAAGCTTTAGTGGTCTTTTTTATAAAACTCCCATTTTTTTAGCAAATTGTTTTCCTTTTTTTAACATTTTATTTTTGTTCATCATATTTTTATCATTATACATCATTATTATGCCTGTTGTTATTAAACCGCCTATTAATAAGCCTTTTGTAAATTTCATATTTATCATCCTTTCTCTATTTTTTATTTATTTTCTCTCAATTTTGTTTTTTTATTCTCTTTTATTATGGTATATATTTCATGTAGTGCTATAATTGCCAAAAATATACCAAAATATTTTCTTAACATTTTTACATCTGTATGGACTGATACATTTGCACCTATTATTGCTCCAAGTATTCCAAATATAGAAATTATTGTTGCTAATTTTAAATCTATATTTTTATTTTTGATGTTCACTATAATTGCTACTATTGATGTTGGTATGAAAAATATTAAATTTGTTGCTTGTGCTATATGTTGCTCCAGTCTGCATAAAACTGTAAGTAAAAATATTAGGATTGTTCCTCCTCCCATCCCAGTTCCACTTATAGTTCCGGAAATAATTCCTATTAATACTTCAACCATATTTCCTCCATTTTATTTATTTTCTAATGCTAGTCTTATCATTTTTTCTGCAATAATTGTAAGACGTTTATCACATTTTAACATTTGAGCTATTATTAATTTTCTTAAGTTTTCGTTTTCTATATTATCTGCTAAATCCATAAATTTTTGTAATTCGAATAGATATTGTTCGTTTTTATTTTTCCAATTATTATTTTGTATTAAGTTATTTATATTTTCTTCTTTCATTATTACCTCCACTTCTCAATGTTTTTATGACCGAATTTTATTATCCTATATTTTTGGATTTTATTTTTATTTCTTTTATAAAATCGCACTTTTACTATACAAACTCTTTAAGTAAATATCATTTTGTACGATACATATATCAAAAAGGCTGTAAAAACTATTTTTAATATTTTTTCTGGTAGTTTTTTTAATAATTTTGCTCCCAAATACCCTCCTATTGCTCCACCAATTCCGCATAATATTGCTGTTTTCCAATTGATATAGTTTCCTTTATAATAGAAAAAACTACTTGTTATTACCATTGGTAATATGCAAAATATTGATGTTCCTCTTGATTTTTGTGCATCCATTTCTAACAGATATATAAATGCTGGTACAAGTATTAGTCCTCCTCCTGTTGAGAAAAAACCACTTATAAATCCAGCTAATAACCCAATTATAGTCTTCTTTAAAAAATTTTTAATCATAAAAAAACCTACTTTTAATTAGTAGGTTTTCCATTTTTTTGTTTTTTATTTATTTTATTTGAAATTTATTTTGTTTTATTCAATATTTTCATCTTTTATATAATATTTTGTTCCTAACATTTTATCTGGTAGATATTGTTGTTCAACCCAATGTCCTGGAAAATCATGTGGGTATAAATAACCTTCATGATAACCAAATTGTTTCATTTGTTCTACTGGAGCATTTCTTATATGCATAGGAACTTCTCCAGTGTCTTTTGAAGCTACATCTTCTAATGCTCTATTTATTCCTAGATATGTTGCATTTGATTTTTTTGATGTTGCTACATATACTGCAGCCTCTGATAATATTATCCTAGCTTCTGGCATTCCTACCATATGTACTGCTTGCATTGCAGAATTTGCAACTACTAATGCATTTGGATTTGCAAGTCCTACATCTTCTGAAGCACATATTACTATTCTTCTAGCTAAAAACATTGGGTCTTCTCCGCCATTTAATGCTCTTGCTAAATAAAATATTGTTGCATCTGGGTCAGAGCCTCTCATTGATTTTATAAATGCACTAATATTATCATAATGGCTATCTCCCTTTTTATCAAAAATTGCTTTTCTTGTTTGAATACAGTTTTTTATAACTTCATCTGTTATATGTATGTAACCATCTGATTCCATATTTGTTGTAAGAACTGCTATTTCTAGTCCATTTAATGCTGTTCTAACATCTCCATTTGAAATATTGGCTAATTTTCTTAATGTACTATCTTCTACTTTTATGCTATACTCTGCCAATCCATCTGCTCTTGTTAATGAGTTTTTTAGTATAGTAAAAATATTTTCTTCTGTTAATGGTTCTAGCTTTATTACCATTGACCTAGAAATTAAAGCTTTGTTTACTTCAAAATATGGATTTTCTGTTGTTGCACCAATCAGAATAATTAACCCATTTTCGACAAATGGTAATAATGCATCTTGTTGTAATTTATTAAATCTATGAATTTCATCTATAAATAAAATACTTTTTCCTGATGGATTTATCATAAAGTTTTTAGTTTCTTCAATTACTCTTTTTATATCTTGAACCCCTGCTGTAACAGCATTTAATTTATAGAACTTATACTTAGTTGTCTCACTAATTACTTTTGCTAATGATGTTTTTCCACATCCCGGAGGTCCAAATAATATTATACTAGATAATCTATCTGCCTTTATTGTTCTATATAAAATCTTATCTTTTCCCAGAACGTGTTCTTGTCCAACATATTCATCTAATGTTTTTGGTCTCATTCTAAAGGCTAGTGGTTCATTGCTATTCATTTTTCCTCCTCCTTCTTATTTTACTATTTGTTATTTTCCTAAAATTGATAATCCTTTTCTTATTATTTCCTCTGTAGACATTTCTTCTGTTACTAATTTATCAAAGGCTTTTTCTATTTCTTTTTTGTTAAAGCCTAGTACTTGTAATGCAGACATTGCTTCATCTACATTTTGTTCATGTTCTAGTCTTTGTTCTAGTTTTGTTTTTGTGCCACTTATACCTTTTGACACTTTCGTTAATTCTTGTATTTGTTGTTCTTTCTTTATTTTATCTTTTAATTCAAGAATTATTCTTTGTGCTGATTTCGCTCCTATTCCTGGTATTTGTGTTAATGTTTTTATATCTTCTGATATTATTGCTAATGCAAATTCTGTAGGTTCACACACATCAAGCATTGTTATTGCTGTTTTTGCACCTACTCCACTTACTGATATTAGTAATTCAAACATTCTTAATTCTTCTAATGTATTAAATCCAAATATACTAATATCATCTTCTCTTACTTTATAAAATGTATGTACTTTTACTGTTTCTCCTATGTTTCCTAATTTTTCTATTCCTGATTCTGACATAAATACTTTGTAGCCTAGTCCTCCAACATCTATTACTATGTACCCTGTCATCTTCATTTCTAGTGTTCCTTTTATATATGCTAACATGATTTTTCTCCTTTATATATCGTAAAAATAAGTTGCTTCTAAGTCTGCTTCATGCATTAATAATGCTAATGGATATTTTTTATATGCTGCTCCGATTGTGTTGTATAATTCTTTTGGTTCTGTGTAACCCATATGCCAACGAATTGAATATTTTTCTTCTGGTGTTAATTTTATATATTCTGTTATCATCATTACTGATTTTTCTCCATGTCCATATGGTATTGTATCATCTATTGTGTAATATGGTACTTTTTCCCATACTCCTAATGCGTTTTTTGCATTTCTATAGTCTACTTTGTAAAAATTTGCTTTACATAAATCATGTAATAATGGTACTAGTATTAATGTTTCTGGGTTTACGTTCATTGGTTCTATATTTGTTTCTACTTTGTGTTTTAATATTTCATATACTTTCATACTATGTTCTACTAGTCCACCTTCATAGTCACCATGAAATCTTGTGCTTGCTGGTGCTTTGAAGAAGTCTGTTTTTTCTATAAAGTCGATTAGTTCATCTATTCCTTCTCTTTTTACTTGTCTTAATAATTCTAAAAATTGTTCTTTCATATTTTCACCTTTCCTTGACTTTTTGAAATTTATATTTTATAATATATTTAGAAAATAAGAGACCACAAAATGTGGTTGCCAATGTTTTAGTTTTTATAAACCATATCTCCATCGGCAAGCAGAGATATGGTATTTTTATTTGCTCAGAATTTTAGCTAATGCTATAATTAAGGCAAATGTGATAATAGTTTCTGCACATAGTGCAAAAAATAGTAATTTTAAAATATGTATTAAAATCATTTCTATCATACACACCACCTCCTTTTTAGGATTGGTGGCAACCACATTCTGCTTTTTCTCTCATTTTCATTGCTTATATAAATTTAATAATAAAAAGTCAATAGTTATATGCAAAATTTTGTTTGTATATTTTTTTTATTTTTAGTTTGCATTTTTCAAAATTTATTGTATAATATACCTATAAAAAAGAAAGGTAATTTTTATATGAAATTTATAAGAAAAATATTAATTATTATAATAATCTTACTAATATCAACAGTCTCAATTGTTGCATTTTCTGGTTATGCATATTACTCTTCAAAATTAAAAGAAAAACCACTAGTAACTCGTGTTCAAGAAATTACTAATAAAGAACATTTTGTTAAATTTTCTGATATGTCAACTTATTATAGAAATGCAGTTATTAGTGTTGAAGATCATCGTTACTATGACCACGGTCCTGTTGATTTTATTGCTATTGGACGAGCTTTATTTACAAATGTTAAAAATGGTAAACTTCAAGAAGGTGGTAGCACTATAACTCAGCAAGTGGCTAAAAATGTTGTATTTTCACAGGAACAAACTTGGCTTAGAAAAGTCGGTGAAATTTTTGCAGCATATGATTTAGAAAAAAATTATACTAAAAATGAAATTTTTGAATTATATGTTAATACTGCATATTTTGGAGATGGTTATTATGGTATTTATGATGCAAGTTATGGATATTATAATAAAGCCCCGAAAGACTTAAATTTAGATGAAAGTACTATGCTTGCTGGTGTTCCTAATGCTCCATCTGTATATTCACCTTCTGTCAATCCAGATTTAGCTAAAAAAAGACAATATCATGTTATTAATACTATGATTGAATATGGTTATATAACTACTGAAGAAGCAAATTCTATAAAATAATTTATTAGTATTATTTCTCTCAACCCTCATATATTTATTATGGGGGTTATTTTATGAAAATTTTTGTTATTAAGAAGAAGTTTATTTTTTTATTTTTGACTACGTTAATTGTTACTTTGATTATTTGTTATTGTTTTTATATTTATAATTCTCCTTCTTTGGCTGTTGATTTGTGTAGCACTTCTTTAAACGATATAACAAAATCAGATGAAAAAGTAGCATATCTTACTTTTGATGATGGTCCTACCACAAAGGCTACTGCAAAAATATTAGATATTTTAAAAGAAGAAAATGTGAAAGCTACTTTTTTTGTTGTTGGTAAACACGTTAAAGAACATCCTGAGTTAGTCAAACGTGAATATGATGAAGGACATTATATTGCAAATCATGGTTATAATCATAATAATAAATTATTATATAGCAATATGGAACATTTTAAAGAAGAAGTTGTTAATACTGATATAGAAATTTCTAAGGCAATTGGTGTTGAAAATTATTGTTCTCATATTTTTAGATTTCCTAATGGATTTATGTCGAAAAAGTATTCATATCAAAAGAAAGAAGCTGTTGAAGTTTTAAATAGTTTAGATTATTCTTATATTGATTGGAATTGTTTGAATAAAGATTCTGAAAGGAAATATTCTAATTATCAACTTATTAATAATCTAAAAAAAAGTGCTAAAAATAAAGGTACTCTTGTTGTTTTAATGCATGATACTGCTGATGTTAATAAAACTTATGATATTTTAAAATCTTCTATTGATTATTTAAGGTCTGAAGGTTATGAATTTAAAAATTTTTATGATACAAAATAGTGAAAATAAAATAGGGAAAAAAGGGCGTCCCCTTTTCCCTATTTTATTTTTCCTCCACCTAAAACAACTCCATCTTCATCGTAAAATACAACTGATTGTCCGCTTGTAATTGATTTTTGAGGTTCTGTAAATTCTACTCTTACTTCTCCATTTTCTTCTGGATAAACAATTGCTTCTGCTTCTTTTGCTTTATATCTAATTTTTGCATAACATTTTAGTGGTTCTTGTAATTCATCAAATATTAGCCAATTTATATCATCTGCAAATAATTCTTTTTCATATAAATCTTTTTCTGTTCCGACTACTACTTGATTTTTCTTTCCATCTAATTTTATAACATATAGTGGTTCTTTATATGATATTCCTAGGCCTTTTCTTTGTCCTATTGTATAATTTGTTAATCCATCATGTTTTCCTAATATTTCTCCTGTTTTTAATACGATATTTCCTTTTTTTATGTATTTAGGATCCATATTTAGACTTAAGAAATTTTTATAGTTTCCATCTGTTATAAAACATATATCTTCACTATCTGGTTTATTTGCTACTTTTAAATTATTTTTTCTAGCTATCTCACGTATTTCTTCTTTTGAGTTGAAATCTCCTAATGGAAATACTACTTTTCCAAGTAATTCTTTTGGTAAGTTATATAAAACATAACTTTGGTCTTTTGCTAGATTTTTTGATTTTTTTAGAACATATCTTCCATATTTTTCTGAATATTCCATTTTTGCATAATGCCCTGTAGCTATATAATCGCAATTTAATTCTTTTGCTTTTTCATACATTAAACCAAATTTCATATATCTGTTACATTCTATGCATGGATTTGGTGTTCTTTGTTTTGAATATTCATCTATAAAATTATCTATTACTCTACATTTAAATTGTTCTTTTAAGTTATATGTGATATGTGGAATTCCTATTGTTTTGCATACATTTTTGGCATCTGTATTTGTATCTATATTGCAACATGAACCAGCAAATAATTCTAGTGTTATTCCTATTACTTCATATCCCATTTCTTTTAAAAGTAGTGCTGATACTGAGCTATCTACTCCTCCACTCATTCCTAATAAAACTCTTTTCATTTTTTCCCTCTTTCTTTATTTTTTAATCTCTTTCTATTATAACATATCTTTCGACAATTTGCACTAAGAACTTTCATATTTAGTTTGTTGTTTGTAAATTTTATTTTTGGTATTTTGATTTCGTTGTTTTATCCGATTGGTTAATTGTTTTTATTCGATTATAATTTAGGTTAAATATTGTAGAACTTCCTAGTTATAGTTCTATAATAATTGATATAGGAGGGTTTATATGGATTTTAAAGTTGAAAAATTTAGCTATAGGTTAAACGCTTTATTAGAAGAAAATAATATGACACAAACTCAGTTAGCAAAAATGATTGGTACTTCTAATGTAACTATTTGTAGATATTCAACCTGTGAAAGAGTTCCAAGACTTGATGTTGTTGCAAAGATTGCAAATGTATTCAATGTTTCTATTGATTATTTACTTGGAAATTCTGAAAGCAAAACCTTAAAATCATCTGAAATAGATGCTGATGTCGAAATGGCTATGATTATTAAAAGTTTATATGCCTTAGATAAAAATTCTCATTTATCTAAGAAACAAATTGAATTAATTAAGAGATTGTTATTAGCAAATAAAGATTTTATTCTTTCTGCTTAATCTTTATAAAAAATCGAGTAGATTATAATTATTTATTATCTACTCGACTTTTATTTTATATTTATTTTTGATTATTTTTAATTTCTTCTAATGCTCTTGCTAATTGGTCTGGACAAGATGTTCCTTTAAATCCACATGGAATTCCTTTTAATCTTTTTATTGCTTCATCAATTTTCATTCCTTCTACTAATCTTGAAACTCCAACTGTGTTTCCTGCACAACCACCTTCGATTGTGACTTTTTTTATTGTGTCTCCATCTATATCTATTATCATTTCGTATGAGCATACACCTTTTGGTTCATATCTATATTCCATTTTTATACCTCCATTTTTAAATATTACATATATATTATAACATATTTTGATAAAAAGTCTAGTACAATACATACTAGACTTTTCGTTTTTAATTTATCATAAGTTTTTTTGCCTCATTTTGTAATTCTTCTGGCAACATTTTACTTAGATAAATCTCGTTAAGAAATGTATATATTTCTTCTTCACATTGGATTTCTCCATCTACTATTACGATTTTGGCTGCTTTGATTTCTCTATTATTATTCTGCCTTGCCAATACTAATAGATTGTCAAACTCTGAGATTTTAAAAATCTGTTTTTTTATTCTTTCTGTTATTTCTGTAACCTCGTTTGGTGCTGCTATAAATACTTTTGAATGCGGATTAAATTTTCTAATGCAAATATACTCCTTTTCTACTTTAAAAGTTACTCCATAAAGCTGAATTGTTTTATTCTTTGGCAATACTTCAAAGCTTTCATTTTTGTCAGAATTTTCTTCTTCAATTTGAACTATAGGTTCTAACATTTTTTCTTTCTTTTTGTCTTCATTTGAAGTATTATTTACAATTAAAATATACTCAAATCCATAGCTTTTTGCTCTTTCAGTTAATTCTACATCAGCTGTTAATAATGTTGGCCTTTCTTCATTTTTAGGAATACCACTAAGAAATTCTAAAATACTATCATCACAATAATTTGAATTTATTGATTTTTTATTGGATATTATTTTATATTTTTCTTTAGCAGCGATTTCTTTTTTATAAAATCTTATTGTTCTTCCTAACTTTTCCCCTGCTAGTTTCTTTTGAACTTTGTTCATTTCTTTCATAATAGAATTTATAATAATCACTTTTTTAGCATTATCTATTATTTCTAATCCTTTTTTAAATTGAAATGCACAGGTATCTACTAAAACAAAATTTGGATTTGCATTATTAGAAAATATATAGCTTTTTGATTCTAATAATTTTCTTCTTGCATTTTCTACTTCCATCCTTCTGTTTTCTTGTTGATTATTCTTTCGAAGTTTCCATTTTAATTTTATTGCCTCTGGATTTTCAAATCCTAAACTTTCAAAATATTCAGTTGTAACATTCTCTGGAAAATCATCTATTACTTTCCGTATTTCTTTTGTTGATTTTCCATTTAGTATCAAGCTTTTTATGGCTTCGGTCATAATAGTAAATTCCTCCTTTTCCGCTATACACTAGCTTTATATTAAAAATATACATTAATATCATATCACATTATGTTAATGATATCAACAAAAATAAGTAAATTCAAGGCTTTATGAATTTACTTATTTTATAAATTTATTTATTTTTATCAAGATCTAATTTTATATGTACATCTTTTAATTGTTGTTCTGAAACAACTGAAGGTGCTCTCATAAGAAGGTCTCTAGCTCTTTTGTTTTTAGGGAAAGCTATTACTTCTCTTATGTTTTGAGAGTCTTCTATTAACATTACCATTCTGTCTACCCCAGGCGCTGCACCAGCGTGTGGTGGTGTTCCATATTGGAAAGCGTTGTATAATGCACCAAATCTATTTTTTACATCTTCCTCTTTATAACCTGCTATTTCAAAAGCTTTTACCATTATTTCTGGATTATGGTTTCTTACTGCTCCTGATGCCATCTCATAACCATTACATACTAAGTCATATTGATATGCTAATATATCTAATGGGTCTTTTGTTTCTAATGCTTCCATTCCTCCTTGTGGCATTGAAAATGGGTTATGGTTAAAGTCTATTGTTCCTTCATCTGATAATTCATACATTGGGAAGTCTACTATATAGCAAAATCTATATACATCTTTTTCTAATAAATCTAGTCTTTTTCCTAATTCAATTCTAACTAAACCAGCTATTTTTTGTGCTGTTTTAAATTCATCTGCTATGAAGAATACACTTGAATTTTTAGTCATTCCAAATTCATTTATTAATTGTTCTTTGATTTCGTCTGTAATGAATTTAGCAATTCCTCCTGTAACATCTCCTGATTCTTCATATTTTGTCCAAGCTAATCCTTTTGCTCCTACTTCTTCTGATGTAGCGAATTCTGTCATTTTATCAAAGAATTTTCTTCCTTGTTCTGCTCCATTTGGAACTATTATTGCTTTTATTGTTTTTCCTTCAAATGCTTTAAAGTCTGAATTTTCAAAGCATTTTGTTACATCTTGAATTATTAATGGGTTTCTTAAATCTGGTTTGTCTATTCCGTATTTTTCCATTGCTTCTCTATATGGAATTTTTATAAATGGACCTTCATCAACTTTCCAATTAGTAAATTTTTTAAATGTATATGGTACTACTTCTTCTATTACTTTGAATACATCTTCTTGTGTTGCAAAACTCATTTCAAAGTCTAATTGATAAAATTCTCCTGGAGCTCTGTCTGCTCTTGGGTCTTCATCTCTAAAACATGGTGCTATTTGGAAATATTTATTAAATCCAGATACCA
>ENA-OOXC01000941-OOXC01000941.1-human-gut-metagenome-genome-assembly--contig:-NODE-941-length-19515-cov-1.796557_pt1 | contig 19515 bp, 23 predicted proteins | sample MGYA00241578_ERZ501325 | MGnify/ENA primary metagenome ERZ501325 (study PRJEB25962, sample SAMEA2042737) | human gut metagenome | biome: human gut; feature: human-associated habitat; material: faeces...
TTCGAGTCCCCGATGCCTCATTAGAACGGACTTACTACAATTTCGTGGTAAGTCCGTTTTCTTTTGTTCGTATAACTATTTCACTTAAATTTAGCAGTCAAGCACACAGAAAGTGAGGTAGTTTCAATGAAACAAATCCAAATGAACAAATCGAAAAATTTATCTGTAGAGGACGCTTATGATTTATTTATCAGAAAGTGTCGTGTCAAGAATTTATCCCAAGCATCCATTGTGTCATACCAGAACAAAGTTCAGCCGTTTGTAGATTACTGTGATGGTGGTCTTATCAGTGTGGTTACAATCGACACAGTAGATGGATTTACCAATTATCTTAAAACAGAACATAATGTAAATGATGTATCTGTAGTATCTTATTTACGATCTGTGAGAGCATTTCTGTATTACTGCATGGAATGCAATTACATGACCACATTCAAAGTTCATCTTCCAAAAGCAGATAAACCTATCAAAGAAATCTATACTGATGAACAGTTAGAAAGGTTATTAGAGAAGCCAGATACTAATAATTGTTCTTTTACGGAATATAAGACATGGGTATTTGAAAATTATATGATAGCTACAGGAAACCGTCTCAGCACAGCATTAAATGTTCGTATAAAGGATTTGGACTTTAACAATGGAATAATTTATCTACGGAAAACAAAAAGTCGTAAACAGCAAATTATTCCATTCTCGGCATCATTACAGGAAGTACTACAGGAATATTTGCAGATACGTGGCGGTCAACCAGACGATTATGTATTTTGCAATAATTATGGTGGACAGGCAAGCAATAGGACATGGCAGACATTAGTGTATCGCTATAATGTAAAGCGTGGTGTAAATGTCACTTCGATACATGCTTTCCGGCACTCATTCGCACGTCTCTGGATCATAAATCATGGTGATTTAATGAGATTAAAGACAATACTGGGACACAGTAACATAGCAGTCACAAATGAATATCTACAGATGTTTGGACAAGATTTACAGATGGATTTTGAAAAATATAATCCGTTAGATAATATAAAAAATAAAAATAGAGAACAAATCAGAATGTAAAGGAAGGAGAGATACATGAACTATTCTAATGTATTTGGTCGTACACAGAAACAATTTGATATGACCATGAATAGAGAGAAGATTACAGTTACAGATTTCTCTAACTCAGATATAAAGTATGATGTATTCTTTCGTAGGAATCAGCGTAGTACAACACCGCAAGGTAAGGTTAGATTCTTTTATGCTCAGAGTACACCTATTAAGATTGGAACAATCTTTGTACTGAACGGAAGTAATTTTATTGTAACTTCTCAGGATGGAATTGAGAGTGATATATATTTTACATCTCTTGCAGTCAGAAGTGATATGACCTATAAGGTTAAGACGGATAAAGGTACTGCCAGTATTCCATTTGTTGTAGTATCTGACAAGTGGACTGTGGCTCATGGAACTATTACACAGTTGAATGGTGCAGTTGCGTTGTACACAGGTTATAACAGTGCAGTGGAGAATATAAAGGTGAACGACTCTTTTAAGGGATTTGGCAACTATTATAAGGTTGGGAATACCTTTAAGAATAATAATCTGTTCTATCTGTATTTGGAGCAGACGCAAGCACCGATTGACAACTATAAGATTGAATACACTGGTGTAACCTCATTTGATCTGAAGGAGAACAACACATATCAGTTGACTTATTCCGTGACCAACAATGGGAATGTTGTAGAGAATCCACATATATCATATGAATCTTCTAATGTTGAGATTGCTACAGTTGATGATAATGGTCTTATGACTATGTTTCAAGAAGGTTCAGTTGATATTGTTGCTTCATGTGGTGGTGCTACCTGTACAACAACTATGGCTATTGCAGACACAACACCGAAAGTCAATTATACAACGAGCATATCAGCATCCACTTCAACTATTAAAGTTGGTGGCTCTTATAAGACACTTACTTGTCTGTTTGCTGATAAAGATGGTCAGGATATAACAGAAACAGTTGTTGCCGATATGACAACTGCTGACTTTACATGGACTTGTTTCATTGATGGAACTGAATATACAAATGATTCTATGGTCGTTTGGTATAAGGGTTCGTCTACTAATAGCAAGAGAATTAAGTTGACTTCTGCTGCAACGAGTTATCTTGCACATACAATCACTATCAAGTGTACAGTCAATGGTGTAACGGCAAGTAAAGATTTTGAAATGACAGTGTAACCTATAACTTGGCGAAAAAGATTTATCTCTTACTTGATATTTTCATAGAATATGATATAATATCTATGTAGAGAACATAAGTTTTGTAAAAAGTTTACAAAAAAGGGTTAAGTTTTTTATAACTTGTGTCGATATATATTATGTAAGGGATAAATCTGATAGCCAAATACACAGAAAGCGAGGAAATAAATGATATTAGATAATGGCTTGAAGATTATGAGCATTGATGCTACCGACTTATTTAGAGTAGAGGTAGAATCAACAAAGAACAAAAAGGGCAAAGAGATTAAGGTTGCAAAAGAAATCGTACCTTCTGGATTATCTTCCTATTACGATTACTATGATGAATCAAAAGATGAAATTCTTCATCTGAGAAATCCCCAGTTATTCAAAATGAAATTAGATAGCAGTATGGCACTGGATGAATTAGGTCGAGTGATTGCAGACAGACGAATGACAAAGACAGCATTTTTCAATGTCAGAAGAAAGTTAGCAACAGACCAAGTAGTATACTTAACATTCAAATATTCTTCATTTAGGAGTACACTTAAAGATGATAAGGATGATAAGGGCAAGGTCAAGAAGTACAGGGTAGACGGAAAGACAAAAGAAACCATCAGATATATGATATATGATAAGGAAGATTTCTCTTTCAAGATTGACGATATTGAATATGTAAGATGGTGTCGGTCAGGAAATGCTTCAAGACAAGGTAAATGTTTCTTCATCAACAAGGAACTGGTTCACTCAATGAACCTGTTTACGGATTGCGGTATCAATCCTAAGAAGAGAAAAATCAATCTTGCATCATTTGAAGCGTACAGAGCATTGTTGTTATCACATAAAACAGCAAACTTAGATATTCGCCCGGAGAACATACTTCTTATCAAGGATGTAAAATCAGTATTCAAAGATAAGGTAATGTATGTGGGACTTAAAGATAAGAAACTCTTCACAGAAGAAAAAGAAATGACGATTGAAAACAAAATATGGGATGGACAATCACTGATTGATAAATCTCTGATGGGTGACTACCAAGACAAAGGAATGTTACTTCTTCGTCACAAATTCTTCAAATCTTGTTGCTTTAACAGCAATATTCAGCAGTGGTTCAAAGATAACCACATCACAGATGTTTCCCAGTTAAACGGAATTACAACAGCAAAGAGAATCGAGGACATCAAATTTATTACTACTCCAAGCAGTATTAAATATTGTAAGTTCGGAGATACCGAGAATTGGTTCTATGACTGGTTGAAACAAATTTCTAAGAAAAATATCCCATTTGGAATAGTAAAATATGAAAAGCCGACCAAATACTTTGGCGGTAAGTTAGTAAGAACACACTATCAGATTTTAAACACCTTACAGATTACAAAGAATAAAATTACAGAATTGCTTCAACAGACATTAGATTATATCGAACTGCTTAGGAAAGATCCACTTGCAATGTATCACTACTGCGAAGCAACCTCGGATGATGAGGACAGCGACTTAATGATGAATGTAAAAGCAGATGTAATCTACAGAATGATGAAACTGAATATGTCTTTCAAGGACACAAAACTTTACAAACATCTTGCGAAGAATGTAATTGAGAGCATCAGAGCAGATATTAAGTGTGGCAGGATTCTTGTCAATGGTAACTACTCAACGGTCTTAGGAAATCCAATTGAAATGCTTCAGGAGTCAATCGGAAAGTACGAGCCAGAGACAACAATAGTTGGTAAAGGAAACATTATATCAACAGCGTTCCCACAGAAACAGTTACTTGCTTGCAGAAGTCCACATATCACAATGGGAAATATTTATCTCCCACATAACACTGAGAACCATTTGGTTACAACCTACATCAATATGACAGACAACATTATGGTAATCAATTCAGTAGGTGAGAATGTTTTACAGAGAGCAAATTCAATGGACTTCGACAGTGACCAGATGATGATTGTTGACAACGACATAATGATTGATGCAGCCGTTAAGAATTATGATAAGTTCTTAGTTCCGACAACAGATATTGAACCTGATCCGAAGGAAGAGGAATACACGGCAAAGAATCTTGCAAAGTTGGATTATGAAAGCAGTGAAAATCTTATAGGTCAGATTGTTAATCTTTCACAGGTCTTGAACTCAAAATTGTGGCACGAGATGAATAAAGAAGAACCGAATCAAAGTTATATTGATAGATTGTATAAGGATGTATGTCAGTTATCTATAATGTCAGGTCTTGAAATTGATAAGGCAAAGAAAACACTGATTGTAGATAACAAAAATGAGTTGAAAGAAATCAGAGAACGATACAAAAGCAAAGAAGATGGCAAAATCGGTTATCCAATGTTCTTTAAGGAACTTGGTAAGAAAGGAAATTACGACAGCAAAAAGACATATATCTTCTATAATACAACACTTGATATGATTGGTGATGAGATTGCATACAAGACAATGACAGTTGAGGGTACAGAAAAGGCACTGCATAAAATCCTGAGAAAGCCAGATATTAAATCAAGAGATGTTGACAAAGATAAGATTAAGGCGGTCTTGGAACTCTGCGAACAAAGAGCCAAAGACGATAAGAAATTAGGAGTTGAGAAAACTCAGTTGGGTAAAAGCGAATACAACCGCATGAGAAAGCAGACCATTGAAAACTTCTTGGAAGATTTGGCAGAGATAAAGATGAACCAAGCAACACTCTACACATTGCTTACAAGCGAGGATGCAGAGAAATATGAGGACTATATCTTACAGGGATTATTGGAACTGAAATCTTCAACATTGAAGAAACTGGTCAAGACAGATGATACAACACCAACACTTGTAGAAGATGCAGCAGGAGACATTGAGATATACGGAATAAAGCATAAAAAATCGGAAGTGGCATAAAAACCACTTCCTTTTATTTTGCAAAAAAACTGCACGATTATTGCCGAATTAAATTTCGTTCCCCTTGTAAAATAAGGCATTCTGAGGTCATTACAATGGGTGTAATATGGAGAGAAAAAATTGCGTTTTGGGCATAAAAAACACACCAACAATCCTATGAATACATTGGTGTTCTTGTCATTAAATTTCTTTCCTATGGAAAAGCATAAGAAACTTTTACAAATGCTATTATAGAAGGATAGAAAGTCAATGTCAACGATTTTCTAAATTTTTTTTATGCAACAAAATTTCTAGTATCTAACATAGTAATCATTTATTTATGGGACGGTGTTCTATCGTCCCTTCCTCCTCCAGTTTATAACGGGCTTATTTTTTAGCCGTTAAAATATATCAAAAGTTTTTATGGGGCAGCCCCACGAACTAAATTTAACTTAGGGCGTACCGACTGCAACAAGAAAGGATTAAAAGATGGATATTAAAGAATTGAATTTAACAGATGAGCAGATGGCTCTTGTGTCTAAATATGTTCAGTCAGAAACAGATAAGGTGCGTACAGATTACAGTGCGAAACTTAAAACTGCCAATGATGAGATTGCAAGATTAAAGCCAGTTGAGAAATCTGATGCAGAGAAAGCATTAGAGGAAAGAATTTCTGCTCTCGAAAGTAAAGAGAAAGAACTTGCTAATAAGGAAAAGTCAATGACGCTTGCAAGCAAATTAAAGGAGAAAGAACTTCCAGAAGGATTAGCACAGTTCTTAAATGTCGGTGAGGACATGGATAAGACCATAGAAGAGGTAGGTGCATTGTTCGGTAACTACTTTCTCAACGGATCAAACAAGCCATCAAATCACCAGACCTCAAAAGGAATTACAAGGGAAGATTTTAAGAAGATGGGATATGCAGAGAGGGCAAAACTTTATGCAGAGAATCCTTCACTTTATCAAGCATTGAATAAATAGGTGGTGATGACCACTTATTCAATGAGAAAGGTGGTCTAATGGACGTAAATACAATTCAAACATTGATTACTTCTGTTGGTTTTCCTATTGTCTGTGTACTTGCTTTAGGATGGTTTATCTATAAAGCATTTGAGAAGTTCACAGCACAGTCAGAGAAGCGTGAGGAAAAACTTTACACTGTTCTGGCTAATGCACAGGAAACCAATGAAAGATTATCAAAGACAAACGCTGAGTTTGTGACGGTATTGAATACATACAAATCTGACCTTGAAGAGATTAAGTCAGATGTATCGGAAATTAAAGAAAATATGAAAGGTTAAATTAGGTGAAATTATATGAGTACAATTAACACAAATATTATAGTGCCTGATGTGTATTCTGCTCTCGTAAGAGAAAAGATTACAGGCAAGTGCAAGGTAGCACAGTTCCTTGTAAACTTAGGAGAACTCCACGGCAAAGTCGGTGAGACATTAACTATGCCTAAGTGGGGTTATATCGGAGATGCTAAGGATTGGGACATCAATACTCCTATGGATGTAACACAGATGAAGCAGACATCTACAACTGCTACAATCAAAGCAATCCAGGCACCAGCCGTAAAAGTTGCAGATTATGATTCTGAGGTGGAACTCGGAAATGCTATCAATGAAGCAGCAGAGCAGCAGGCAATCGCAGTGGGTAGAAAATATGATACTGATGCTATTGCAGAGGCATTAAAGTCCCCACTTAAATATAAGTTAGGTGCTAAGAACACTGTTACACAGGACGAGATGATTGCTATTCTCGGACTTTATGGTGACGACAGAGACAGTGCAGATTTTGATGCTATCGTTATCTCATCTCTCTTTGCACCATCTTTCTACAAGATGGATATGTTCACTTCTCGTGAGAGAACAATGACAAAGGATGGCAACGGTATTGCAGTAAACGGAATGATTGGTGAATTTCTCAACATTCCAGTTGTTTTATCTGACCGTCTCTATGATACAACAAACACAGAGGGATTTATCCTTGTAATGAAGAAGAACGCTATCTCTTACATTCCTAAGGAAAATCCATTCGCAGAAGCAGAAAGAAATGCAGGTCTCAGACAGACAACTATTTACTTATCTCAGTTCTATGCAATGTCATTAACTGATGATACAGCAATCGTTGTTGCTAAGACAGTATTACCTACAGGTAAATAAAATACACATAAAAAGAAAATCAAAAGAAAGTAAAGTTTCATTGGGAATAATTTGAATAATTATGGGGTGACTTATATGTGTATAGGTCGCTCCATTTTTTTTAGAAAGTGAGGGATAAAATGCTTAGTGGAGAACAGTTAAAATTCCTGAGATATTATAATGGTAAGACACAACAGCAAGTCGCTGATTGGTGCAATGTATCAAGAAGATATATCATTATGGTTGAACAGAATGAAGAAAGATTATCAGAGGAAACATATAATGCTTTTATCAACTGCATCTATGGCATTGGAAAGCCACTGCCAAAAGAACCAAGACCAAATCAGACCAGTAAAAAGAAGAAGTCAGGTGATGAGTAATGGGACTGCTCAGTAGAATATTTGGCGGTAAGTCCATTAGGTCTGCTGCAACTTCCGCATCATTTCTTGGTGCGTATCGTGAAGCAGGTGGACAATCTTATGACGGTGGTGGTTGGGGATTAGACAGATTCAACAGTATCATAGATGCTCACTCATCTGTAGACGATATGATAGAAGAATGGGGACTTGCTGATGAAGGTTGTCGGTATCAGTCATTAGATGGATATTCTAATCCATATACACAAGCATACCGTGAAGAAAGAGAACGTGCAGAAGAAGAAGCAGAGGTTCTTGCAATGTTCGGAGAAGAGATAGATGTAGAACTTCTAATTGATTGGGACTCTGTAGAAGAGAACGCTTATGAGTATGCAGAAGAACTTGCACAAGCATGGTTGGACGGTTCGGAATGGATGCCAGAGGAGTTGATGTCGTGGGCTTGGTGGGACTTGTCAGATCATAATATGTAAGGGAGAACACAATGACAGGAAAAGAATTTCGCAAATGGCGAAGAAGTTTAGAAATCTCTCAACAAGTGGTAGCCGATTATGCGGAATGTAACAAGTCAACTATCTGTCGTTGGGAGAAAGAACAAATCAAAATATATCCAGACCTATATTCTAAGGTAATGGATTTCTATAAAAATCATAAATAATCTTACGCACAAATCTGTGCGAAAAAATCACAAGAACAAAAGTCGGAAATGTATGAATAGGACATGGCGACTATAAAATAAAGGAAGAACTCAAAATCAGAGAGAAAGGCAAGGTGAAATAATTTGCAGAAAGAACGCAAGTATTTCATCTTCATTATGACTAACTGTCTGAGCGAATTATTTCGCCCAGATGGTGAACGTAATGAACGTGGAATATTTAAGTAAAGTACCTGAGTGGTATAAGAGTAATGAAAAATTTGATTTAGTATTGAGTGATGATATTGATTCACTCACAACAGTTGCAGTTGTACAGAGTGTACATCCAAACTGGAATGTAGAATACTTCTATGATTTCGATAATATCTATGCAAGTACAGATGCTTATTTCAAGGAAAATAAATCACGCACAAGAGTATGGTGTGATGTAGCGTTTTGTAGAAATGAAATGGCATTTGACAATCATATCAGCAGGAAAGATATAGACGACCATGTAAATCCTCGTTGTATCAATCCTAATATCTTAGCAAGCGTATCTAATTATGGCTATACAAATAAGTATGCAGGATCAACTGCTCTACTTGTTTGGTCTTTATACAATATCCCATTACCAAAAACAGAAGAAGGAAAGATGATGCTGCTTTGTATCGACAGCACATTCAAAGGATTTTATTCAAGCACATTCAAAGAGAGAAACAGATTCTTTCTTTGTGATGTATTGGATTTACCAGAATTATATGAGGTAGAGAAGCGTCACGACATTAAAGAATTTTATCAGTTAATGGACAAGTATGGACTGTCTCAGAAGATTAGATACAACAGCGAGACAAAACAGATTGAATCAAAGTTAGATGTCGCCACAATCAGCGAGAAGTTGGGAATAGATATATCTCTTCCAACAAAACAATATGACCATTGGAGAAGTTTTGAACAGAAACAGGTCAATATGTGCGGTGTGAAATCCATAAAAGATTTAGAGAGAGGATTGGTCACACTGGCTTTTACATTTAGAAATGTAGCAAAGTATTCTGTCTTGAAAAAGACGGCTTAATTGAAAATTGAATAGAGAATATATAAAGGGTGGCTACATTACAGTCACCCTATAACAAAAGAAAGGACACAGAAAGATGAACGAATATTTATTAGAAATGCAGTTGTCCACAGAGGACAATTTATCAGATGAAGAACTTATGATTATGAACTCGTACCAGAAGGTACGCACCAACAGAAAAAAGAAAATTCAAAAGGAGAATATTACAAATGGAAAAGAACACAATTATTATCTTTACTGCTAATAAGGCAAGAGAGTTATTAAAGGATGGATTTAAGGTGGTTGATATTAAACCCGACAAAACAGATTCAGATGGAAAGAGAAGCGTATTTGTATTTGAATATGCAGATGGAATTTTAGACAAGATTAAGAAAACAAAATAATAAAACCAGAGATGGGAACTCGTGCAAACGAGTCCTATCACTTATCTACTACTAATTCCTTATCTACTAATAATATGTGTCACAGATGATGCCATTTTATCTGTCCTGTTGTCAGTAGATTTGGACAACCATGCACATAAAAGGGGTATAGTTGTCGCCCTAGAAAAACACATAAAAAGGAGCATAAAAAATGAGATTATTTTTAGAAGAAAATTTGGTTACAGGAAACACATTAACACCTGATGGAGTGCTTGCATACATAGCACTGAGAAAGATGATGGATGAGAATATCTTTTTGAAGTCATTGGAGATTACAGAGGACTGTGTATCTATCAACAGAATGGCTTATACACTTGTTGGTGTAAGTGAGAAATATCCTAAAGCATTTACGGATGCATTGCAGCGTGGAATATACGAACTTGATGCCGTGGACAGGATTAAGATAGTGCAGTCATTTGGTAAAGGAATTGAGTTTGTATTGGATATAAAGAATTTATACTTTGATACTTCAAAGGAAGGACAGCATTTTGTCATGGTATCATCTGATGAGGTTGAGAGGATTCTGACACATGATGCAGATATGAAGAAGAAAATATCCATACTGAAATATTATGTGGCTCTTGTCAGTTCATTTGATTGGTCTGCCAATATGAAATGTAAGGATGGTATGCCTAATCTTCAAGGTAAGATTGGTCACATGACACAGGATTATGTTGGTGGTCTTGCCGGAATATCCGGGCGAACTTGTCAGAGATACAATGTGGTCTTAGAGGATGAGATGAAGATGATATACATTTATAGAAGTAACGACAAGATTAAAGAGGATGATTCTTTAAGACAGATTACCAACTGCTACAGTCGTTATGAGGACAAAGATTTATGTGAAATGTATGCATCTGACTTTGAGAATAAGATGGGATATAAGCATAGAATTGTCAGAACCAAGAAGAATAAGGAACAGGCAGATAATAACAGACGATTGGCTCAGATTTATAATCGTATCTGTGAAGGGTATGGAGATTCATATGATGAAGATACTATCCGCAATGTGTACAAATATGTAACCAATAAGAATAAGACCGTTATTGATGAGATAGATAAGAAGCAGTCACAGGAATATATGTCATCATCTGACAAGGATTATGTTAAGAATTTACAGTCCCAGATTAGAGACACACTTATCTTTGAACAGTACGCTTATCTCAATGAGGATTCCCAAGATGGGAACTCAGATGAGGATATTTGGGGCGAGATTGATGCTATCGAAAACGGCTATACAGTTGAAGAAAGATTAGAAATGCCTACTGCATCTGATGTGGTAGCGTAACCAGTTGGGGTGTCGGTAATGCCAACATCTTTTTTGGTTCGCCAAAATTGGCGAGTGGATTTCCACTCTTATGTGGAACAGATTAACTTAGAAAGTGAGGAACATTAGAATGAAAACATTTGAAGAATTAACTTATTTCGTGGACACAAAAGAATATATGAAAGCATATGGCAAGGTTGTAGAATCTATTGATAATGCTGAGTTGGATAAAGCAAAGAATTATTTATCTCTCTTGAAATTAAGAGAGCAGGAATTGATTAAAAGCATGAGTTATGAACTCAGAACTGAACGTGAAATGATTGCAAGTGGGATTGGATTAAAGGAAGGTGAATACTAATGACTAAAGAAAAGACAATTATGCAAGCATTAACAGAGGTTGTTCCTAATTATCTTGCGTCATATCTTTGTTGGTATTACTCTGATCCGAACAAAAGAATCAGTTGGGATGAACTTTGTAAATCTGATGCTAACTTTAGAAGTAAAAGCGGTGAGAATAAAACAGAAGATTTTGCGGAGCAGAACTGGCTCATTAGAGATGATGTTCAGAAAGCAATGATTATCTATTTACAGTATATGAAGCGTTATAACTTTATGAAGCGTTATCAGGAGATGAATAAGAAAGCATTAAGTGGTGATGTGAACAGTGCTAAATATGTTGATGAGATGGACAAGATTCTGGACAAGATGAGTGTAGATAAGAATACAGAGAGTGAGATTGACAGATTGCTAGAGGGGGTGACAATCAATGGAAATTAGTTTAGCCAATGCCAAGAAGTTAAACTGGCTGTGGCAGGACGAACACGAGATTGAGTGGATTGAAACCTTTGTCAAGATTATTGACAAATCTGGTAAAACAGTTCCGTTCAAATTAACACCTGAGCAGAAAGCATTTATTAACGGACTGGCTCATAAGAATGTGATTTCAAAAAGCAGACAATTGGGTTTGAGTGTATGTTGTGCTGGCATTTCCATCAGAAGATGTGTGTGCCATCCCAATACAACCTGTGTACTTATATCACACTCTCAGGAGAGTACCAATAAAGTATTCGGCAAGTTGAAGCAAATGTTCTATTCTCTTCCTGATTGTATAAGACCAGAATTGTTGACCAATAACAGACAGGAATTATCTTTTGTGAATGGTAGCAGAATATCATGTCAGACAGCAGGGAACAAAGATTTGTGCCGTGGAGACACGATTAACGGAGTTTTACATATGTCTGAGTATGCAATGTGGAAGAATCAGGAAGGACAGATGCAGTCACTTATGCAAGCAGTAACCGAATCTGCGACCTGCATAATTGAAAGCACGACAAAGGGCTTCAACTCCTTCACAAGTACATATATGCAAGCAAGGAATGGTGAGAATGATTTCAAGCCATTCTTTTTTAATTGGATAAATGGACGCACATTATTTGAACCTCAGTACAAGTTGGCGGTCAAGTCGTGGAAAGCGAGACATAACGGTAAGATGCTTACAGAAGATGAGTATGATGAGGAAGAAAAATCTCTTGCCAAGTTGGGTATGACACCTGAACAGGCAGTATGGAGAAGAGGAAAAATATCTGAATCATCATTAGATGCTTTCCATGAAGAATTTCCAAGCACATTTGAAGAGAGTTGCATTGTAAGTGGTTCATCTGTATTTGATAACAATAAGGTTATCAGATTACAGCAAGCAATAGTGCAGCAGAACATCAAGCCATTATCACTTGATAAGATAGTTGGGATTCCCCAAGTGTTACGACCTCATGTATCTAATCGCAATCTGAAGGTGTGGCAGATTCCAAAAAAGGGAATACGCTATGTCCTCGGCTGTGATGTTGCTGAAGGTCTTGGCGGTAAGAGAGATAGTTCTACCATTTATGTATCGGATAAGGATGGTGTACAGGTTGCGGAGTTCAAGTCCAATAAGGTAAAGCCATACGAATTTGCGGATATAATTGATGCAATGGGTAGATGGTACAATAAAGGATTGCTCGTGGTGGAGAAAGCATCAGGCGGTCACAGTTGTATTGAGAGATTAAGATACGACAAGAAATATATGAATATGTACAAATATAAGTGCTATGACGAGTTTAAGAGAACCATTTGGAAGGTTGGATTTGATACCAACAACAAGACCAAGAGTATTGCGGTCAATGATATGCGTGAGTGGTTCGATAAGGGGCTGATTGACATACAGAGCAATGATTTACTGGAAGAGATGAAAACATTCGTTGCAGAGGATAACGGAGCATTTAATGCCGTTGTGGGTTCACATGACGACCTTGTGAGTGCTTGTTGGTTATGTATTGCAGGAATGAAATCTGCTTTCTGGTATCCGTTTTAGAAAGGAGAGACAATGGACAGATTAGATTATTATATTGAGAAACAATATGGCAATGATCCTAAGTGGTTTGAAGAGGAAATCATTCAGGGCAGCCATGCGCAGAGGATAAGTAATGTTATTGCCAATAGAGATTATTTAAGTGGCAGACATAAGGTTTTACTGCGTCAGGACAGCCAGTATAAGGGCAAGACATTAGTTGTTAATAAAACAGTGATTAACTATGCTAAGACCGTTATTAAGTTCCATAATACGTTTTTATTAGGACATCCGACTGCTTTATCCTGCAATGATGAACATACGCTGAATACATTTAATGACATCTATAAGTTAGGACAGTATGCTACTGTTGATTATGAGATTATAGACCGTGTAAATAAGTTTGGTGACGCATATGAAGCAATCTATGTGGACAATGGAACGATTAAGAGTAAGGTGCTTGATAATGCTTGTAGTTATCCTATGTATGACGATATGGGTGAGTATATTGCCTTTATAGAGCATTGGACAGACGCATATACGGCTATTTCATTCTGGAATGTATATTATCCTACATATGTTGAACATTGGGACAATGAGGGTGGAGAAATGCGTTTAACATCAACAGATAACAGTGTTGGTCTGCCTATCCATTATCATAATTTCAATGATGAGGATTATAACTTCGGTGTGGCTTTACTGAATGATATTAAGCCAATTATGGACGCATTAGAAGATGTTATGGCTAAGATGAGTGACAGTATCTATGTGAATGTAATGAATCCTATGCCTGTGGCTATTGGACAGCGTATAGAGAGTTCTATTCCTGCGGATGCAGTTGGTTATGTAATGAACCTTGATGTGGGTGATTTCAAGTATGCTAATTGCTCATTGGATTATAACTCAATCAAGTTATATCTGGATAATATGAAGCAGTTCCTTAATGATGTGGCTTGTATGCCATCTGTATTAGGTTCTAGCACTAATATTGCGAATATCTCAGAAGTTAGTATGCAAATCTTACTGATGATGGCAAGTGTATATGCTGATGAGAATAAGAAGTGGCTCAATATTGGATTCCAGAAACGATTTGAGATGTTTCAGAAGATACTTGGTATGCAGGGAATTAAGGTGGATAGTGATGTAGAAGTCATTTACAATGTGGCTATGCCTGTTGCATCTACTGAAATGATTGCTAATCTGAAAACACTTCAAGAGATGGGAGCAATTAGTAAGGAAACAATTATGGAAAAGACCGAATATGTCAGTGATGTAGAAGTCGAAAAGAAGCGTTTGAGTGGTGAAAATGTTTCACAAGATGTTTCACAGAAGGTTGATAATCCTAGTGAAGAAGTAGAGATTAAATAAATGTTTCACGAGTGAAGTTAAATTAGCGTCTATATGTGGTATTTCAACATAAATATGCACACTATATATAGACGCATTTTGCTTGCCGTTCCGTCCAAATGGACACATCGGACGCATCAAAACTGGACAAATTGACAAATCCAACAATAAATTCGGTCTGATTTGCGATATGACACTGTACTGTGCTAAAGTAATTTGAATTGTAGATACATCAGACACAATTCCATATTCATCAGGCAGAAAAGAGTGGATAATAGTTAAGTATTGTACACTGTTCAAAACTGGTGCTACGGTATTTTCACATTTTTCCGTGGGATTAGGGGGTATCAGATGGGGATATAATCAGAAGAAATCTCGATTTCCTTGGCTTACATTCACTTGACTATCAATCAAGTGAGCGTTTTAGGGGTGATTTGAGCCGATTTTGGGGTTAAATGTGACCAGATGTAGGGTGATAGAGCGGCAAAATCCGCTGTGAGAATCTATTGTGCAATATGTACAAAGAGATGAACAAATGTTCACTGTGCAATACGGAGAAAATATAGCATTGGTTTTGTGCATAGTGACGGGACGATTTGGAGCAAATTTATTAAATTTCTGTAAATTTTTGCGTTACCCCTTGACATTTAAAAATTTTTTCCTTAATCGGAAAAATCCCCACAGCAATTTTTAGGACTCCGAATAATTCGGAATCTAAACTACCGAAATTTTCGGAAGTTATAGGGTGGGGGATTTCAGATACCCTTCCTTCCAATCGGACGAATCAACCGAATGGTAGTGTGAACGAAAATTTTTCGCTCACCAATCAAAGAAAAAAGTTTTTACTTTGAAATCAACCACCACAAAATTGTGGAGTTAGCAAAAAATAAGATGTCCCATATCATGACACCTTACTTTCTCAACTTATCTACTAACTGTGAAACCAGTTCCACGGATTCATCATCAAGACCAGTAACATCCACATTCCTCTTATCAGTAATTCCTAAGAGATAATCTGTGGAAACATGAAAGATACGAGCCAACTTTATCAACGCTTCATATGAAGGATAACGACTGCCTGATTCATAGGAAGATACAGCACTTATGGCTAATCCTATTCTATCTGCTACTTGCTTTTGAGTTAACTTCTTCTCAGTTCGGAGAGAGCGTAGTTTTTCTCCCATATTCACCAACTGTATCACCTACTTTCACTGATAGTATATCAATTAGTGTTTCCATGTTGGTAAAATAAATTTCTGTAACATAGAAATTTTCTATTGAAAATACTTACAATTAATGGTATAATTTTTATAAAATCTAGGAAATTAGTACTAGATTATTTATTAACCAAGAGGGGGAGAAAGATTTATGAAGAAAAAAATTGTAGCAATAATGTTTACTGTAGCAGCATTATCATTAGTTGGTTGCGGTAGTAATGATAATTCTAAGTCAAATAGTTCATATACTACCAATGACAATTTGGATAGTGATTCATCATCAGTCAGTTCATCATCAATCAGTTCGTCATATGATGATTCTGATAACGACTATAGTTCATCGTATAGTAGTGGTTCATCAAGTTCTATTAAACATTACTGTGATGCTAGTGGATGTATAAAAGAGGGAACAAAAGTTGTTACGGGATTATCAGGTGATTTGGAATACTATTGCAAGGAACATTATGATGAAATGCAAAATATTATAGATGACATGGAAGAAGATGTTGGAAGTGGCTCTTACTCTACACATAAATGTGAGGAATGCTCAAAAGAGGGTACACATGAACTTACAGGATTAGATGGAGATCCAGAGTATTATTGTACAGAGCATTATAACCAACTTGTAAATATGGTGAATGACTTATACGGAAATTAGGAGGAAAACAGTATGGCTAATAATGGAAATGGTGGCAACGGATTATCATTCTGGGGAGTGGTCGGTGCAGTATTAGTTGCTCTTATAATCTTTGCCCTGATTGGTTAATGGTGAAACGGAAGAATGTTTTTCTAATACTTGTTACCATTATACTTTATATTATCAATCAAAGTATCAAGAATAAGATATCCATTCATGGAATAAAATGGTTTATGACTTGTTATTTTAATGATATCATAGGTGGGATAACGTTTATGGCGTATTGTGGTCTTGTTTTTGAACACTATCATAGAAGAATGACTAAGTTGTGGCAAATAGTATTATTGATGGCAAGTTGTGGATTCTTTTGGGAATATATAACACCATTATTTAGACCAAATACGATTTCGGATCCGTGGGATATTTTGGCTTATGTATGTGGAGGTTTCATATTGGTTGATTATGAGGAGTAAATACAATGAGCATTAAAGAACCTAATGGATTTGGAGATTTCTGTAAGATAGTATTGTTACTACTTTTAGCAGGAATTATATTATCATTATTTTGAAACCCTTAGAGGGCTACCTTAAAAAGAGGTAGTCCTTTTTTAATACATTAAAATAAGGAAAGGAGACACACATGAAAGTATTAGATAGATTAAAGATGGAGTTATCCAATCAGCAGTATTTCTCTGATGAGCAATACATTCAGTTCCTTACAGAGAACTCATTAACTCCGACAGATGAATATGATAAACCAACAATGCAGAAGCCATTGTTATTTACTGTTATTGATGTACTTGAAGCAGTTACAAACGATATAGACCTTATGACAGGTATCAGTACAGAGTTCTCAAATATTGGACAAGCGTATGAATTTTTAGAAGCGAGAATACAATAGGTGAAAGATAAGATTGCAGCCATTCCAGATGAGAATGAGGACTATACCTGTTTTTCACTAATGTATACGAGTGGTGATGGAGTAGAACCTAAGAAAAATACATCAATTGGTGGTTCATGCGACTGTGATGACATTAAGTCAATATCCAAATAAACGCTAGGGTAAAGTTTTTGTAGGAAGATAAAAAAATAGAAAGCACCGGATTCCAGTGTTAGGATTGAAGTTGACTAGACATAAATCCAAGGAGGGTGCTTTCATGATTAACAGTATACAACATTTTCAGGAACAAGGGGTAAAAAATTTAATAGAAATTTTTAGTTACTATACAGATGACCTTACCAAGTTTGCAGAAATGGTTTATGGAGTGACTAAAGAGGTAACGAAGTTAGGGGTTTCCCTGATTGAAGAAGAACTGCAAAGCTATGATGAATTGTTGCGTAAACGGCAGGATTTGCGTAAAGGATGGTATATCGAACGCCGGGATGAAACGAAGCTTCTGACCAGCCTGGGAGAAATCTGTTACAGCAGGACGTATTTTCACAATAAAGAAACCGGGGAATACTGCTATCTGTTAGACCGTCTCATGGGCTTGGAATCGCATGCCCGTATTTCAGAGGATGCAGAAGCCAGAATACTGGAGGAGGCTGTGGAAAGCAGTTACTGGAAAGGCGGAATCGATGCCTGTATCGGGGAACAGGAGGTAAGCAAGGAAACCGTAATGAATAAGCTTCATACCCTTGAGTTTCCGTTACTGGAGCCGCTGAAGGAGAAATGCAAAGTAAGCCGTTTGTATATCGATACAGATGAAGACCATGTATCCCTGCAGTATCTCGAGAAAAAGGGTGACATTAAAAAGCCCCGCATCAATACCGTTATGCCAAAGCTTATCTATGTCTATGAGGATGTAAGTTTCGATGGGAGTAAGCATGAATTGGTAAACTGCCATTACTTCGGTGGGGACTATGCCGGGACGGAAGGAACGAAGGCGTTATGGCAGGAAGTGTTTGATTTTATTACAGCGAGCTATGACGAGGAAGTGCTGGAGAAAATATATATAAACGGCGACGGAGCGGATTGGATTAGAACGGGAGCAGGAGTGCACGCTAAAGCACGTTTTGTTTTGGACCGTTTTCACATGCATAAATACATCATATCAGCAACAAGCCACTTGAAAGATTCTGCACAGGATGCCCGAAGCGAAATCTACAAAGCCATTAACGGAAAGCGGAAATGGGCAACGGGAGAAGCATTTGATAAGATTCTGCATGTAACAGAGAGTGAAACAAAAGCAAAGGCAGTAGAATCCGCAAAGAATTATATTCTGGGGAACTGGACAGGGATTATGGAATCCGTGAAAACTAAGGATAAGAGCCTGCAGTGCAGCGCAGAGGGACACGTGAGCCACATTTACTCAGACAGAATGAGTTCAAGACCATTAGGCTGGAGCAGAACCGGTGCTGATAAGATGGCAAGACTGCGTATATACCGCCAGAATAAGAGGGATATACTGGAACTGGTTCGATACCAGAAAAAAGAACTGCCACTGGCTGCAGGTACAGAAGAGGTGATATATTCATCAACGCAGATGCTGTCAGCGGAAAGACGCAACAGAAACAGGCTTGGAAAACTGGCAGATATGCCGGTATACAGTATTCCTTATCCACAGATAAAAAAGATAGCGGCACTAAAAAATCATATATGGGGATTGTAAGAGAAGAAAAAATCGGATATAGTAAAGACAGTTATCAAATCTGAAACAGGTCACAGGTGTAGTCTGTCTAATACTTTCCGACAGTAAATTTACCCCATCAGGATTTTGAAATAAATTGTAAAAATGACGGCATCGTGTTATACTATGTACAACAAAACAAAGAGGGTGATTTGTATGAGTACAGCAAAACAGTTGATTATTGATAATCTTTCTGACATATCTGATGGCATTCAGGATGAATTTGAAGTTATGGAAAACTTATATAAATTGCTTCGTTTCAAGAAGAGCCAGCAATCTATCACTGAATATGGCGGGCATACAACGGACGAAGTACGCAAAATGTTTCAAAAGAAACGTGAAGAAAGGACAATTC
>ENA-OOXC01000959-OOXC01000959.1-human-gut-metagenome-genome-assembly--contig:-NODE-959-length-19173-cov-3.490846_pt1 | contig 19173 bp, 18 predicted proteins | sample MGYA00241578_ERZ501325 | MGnify/ENA primary metagenome ERZ501325 (study PRJEB25962, sample SAMEA2042737) | human gut metagenome | biome: human gut; feature: human-associated habitat; material: faeces...
TTTGATTAAAATATTTTAAAATTTTATAGCTATGCAATTGCCAAATTAATTGCATAGCTATATATTAACATGCTTTATCTTGCATTGTCAACAAAAATCGTTCGACAAATTTCGAGTTTCGGCATGTTTATTTCTGTTGTATTTGTATATACTTAAATTTACTATATACTATTTTATTTTTCTAATTCCATAGTAAAATCATAAGCATTAGCAATATCTGCTGTTGTTCCTGCATTTATTGCGTTTGTTCCACCAGCTACTATTTCTGGGATATATGCTTCTAATTCTGCATAATTGCTTCCATCTTTGTTTGTAAATGATATTTTTACTATTCCTCCTGCAAAGTCTTTGTTTGAATCATTTTTTACTGTTGCTGTAAAACTTGTTACTCCGTCTTGTGCTGATAGTTTTATGTCTGTTATTGATAGATTTCCTAGTTTTCTATCTTTTGATATATTTTCTGATGTGTTTTCTTTTACTCCACTTTCAATTTTTGCATTTTCTGTGTTGTTCATGTCTATTAAGCTTGCTGTTTCATCTTGATTTTCTTGTTGTCCTGATTGATTGTTGTTTACTTTTGAATTATTTTTGTAAATAATTACTCCTGTTACTACTCCTATAATTAATAATATAACTAATATAGCTATTATTGTTATTATTCCTTTTTTATTCAGTTTTTTGTTTTCTTTAGATTTTTGCATTTTTTTACCTTCTTTCTTTTTATTTTTATCTTAACTTATATATCAATATTAAATTGAAAAGCCTGGGGCACACCCAAAAGAGCAGATTGCGCTTTCTTCGCCGCAGTTTCCTTCATATTCTACTACATTGAAACTTTCATTCCACCCCGAATAAGGTGATCGAAGCCAGCAAAAATCCGAATTGCTTACACTTGGCTTCGGTGCAACACTATTTGAAATATTATACTTTGTACTTCCTAAATTCATTTTATAATACTTATATTGTTTTCCTTCTGTTCCTTTTGCAAGCCCTCTTGATTCTCCTACTTTAACTCCATTGTCCCATATTTCTCCACATGACAACAACCATAAATAAATTAGTATCCTTTCTCCGTTTTCGTCAAAACTATGTTCACGAAAGCTACAAAATTAATTTTTCAAACTTTTTATTTTTTTATTAACTAAAGGAGTATGTTGTTCTACAACTATCTCCCTTAGTTTTATTAATCTTTATTTATTAAAGAAATAATCCAATGCTTCTTTAACATTATTTACTTTCCAATTTGAATCAGCTGGTGTATATGAAACATCTTCTGCTTTTGGATTTGCTGTTTTAGCACTTATTACTGATGAAGATACCTTATTACCTGCCACATCATACACTATAACTTTAAAATAATATGTTGTAACCAATGATAAGTTAGATACTGTATATGTTGCTGTTTGTGCCGTTGTTATTGCTGTTTCTCCAGCTTTGGTTGTTGGATTATTTGTTGTTCCATAATACCATTCTATTTTCTTTAATCCTGAACCACCGGTATCTGCTGCAACACCTAAACTTAATGATATACTATTTATTGTTGTTCCAGTTGATTTTAATGCCGAATTTATTGTTGGTGCATTTTTATCGATACTTGTTATTTTAATACTTGCTTTTCCAACATTTCCACTAGCATCTTTTGCATAGAAATAATATGTTCCATTTGCTGTTGCTGTGTAATTTTGTGATATTTGTGATTTTGTATTTGTTATACTTGTCCATCCACTTGATGATGCTGTTAGTCCTGAATTTGTACTCCATTGATATGCTATTATTCCTGATCCGCTATCTGTTGCTTTTCCTGTTAATGTTACATTTCCATTTGTCCATCCTGATGGAGATATTGTTGGCGTTGTCATTGCTGGTGCCGTTGTATCTTTCCATATTGCATATAATGTTACTGTTCCATTTGCTGTTGTTGTTAAATTTTTAACACTTGCTGAATTTCCATATGTTGCTGTTGTAGCTGAGGCATTTGTTGACCATCCTTGGAATGTATATCCTGTTTTTGAAAATCCATTTGCAGTTAAGTTTTTAGCAGTATCATATGTATGGCTACTTGATGCTGTGCTTCCACTTGTTGCTCCATTTCCATTATAATTTACTGTATAACTGTTTGCTGTCCAATGTGCATATAATGTTTTTGCTCCTGTTGGTGTATAATCTGCATTTGCATTTCCTATTTTGTTACCTCCACTTGCTGCATCATACCAACCATTTATTGTATAACCTGGCTTTGTTGCTGTTGCTAATTTTACTTTTGCGAACGCTGTGTAATTAGCTGTTAATGTTCCATTTCCGTTTCTATACCAGAATAAATTTGCATTTCCTTGTAATAAACTTCCAGTTGTTTTATCAATTACTACTACATCTTTTAAATCAAAGTTCATACTTGCTTGGCAATTTTTTAAATCTGAAGTATATATTTCAAATACTGGTGCTATAGTTACTGTATTTGAACTTAATGTTGTTGTTGTTCCTGATATTGTTCTTGTTAATACTACATCAACCCATCCATTTGTAACTGCTGAGTACCACTTTATCTGTAATCCTGGTGTTCCATAATCATTTGATACTGCTGAAGGTCTAAATCCGATATTACAACCTGATATTGAATTTATTTTTAATTTTGCTCGAATTTCGTATGTATGTCCTGATGTATATTTATATTGTGGATAACGTATCCAATACCATGTGTTCGTTGTTGGAGATGCTGTAAATGTAAAGTTTTCATAATTTCCATTTGTTGTATCATATTTAGCTGTTCTTGTAAATCCTCCATAACTTGGTGTTGATGTTCCTATATATTCTCCTGTTCCAGATTTTGTCCATCCTGAGAATGATTTATTAGATGTATCTACAGATTTAGATGCTGTTCCACCGTTTCCATTATATGTTATTGTACAACTTGCTGGTGGTGTAGATGATCCTACATTTTTTACTGTATCATAATTTTGAGTTACTGTAGTGCTTGTTGTTTTATTATTATACGTTCCTCCATTTGGATTTAATGTTAATGTATATTGATTTACTGTTCTATTTAAGTTTGCTGTTACTTTTGTTGCTCCTGTTATTGTTCCACTTGTTGATGACCATCCTGTTTGTGTTGTTGTATATCCATTTACATTTTTTAATGTTACTGTTGCTGTTCTTCCATCACTTACTGTTAATTTTTGTCCACTTACTGAATATGTTGTATTATTGGTTGGCACTATCAAACTTGTTGGTGATATGCTTCCATAATCTGTATTATTTACACCTAATGTTAATGTATAGAATGTTGCTCTTAAATCTAATGCTCCAGCTCCTAATTTTCCACTATCATTATAGCTTACACTTACTCCGTCTAATTTTACTCCATATATTTCCCATTTTGTTCCATATGGACTACTTCCCCCATAATCCGCAACATAGCCTTTATCTACTCCATCTATTTTTAATCCTACTGTTATTCTTCCATTATATCCTGAATAATATGCTGTTCCATCTACTGTCATATTTAAGTCAATGTTGTATTTATTTACTGTCCAATGTGCATAATATGTTGTGTTTGCTGACGGTGTTGTTGTAGTTGATGATATTTGCGTACCTCCTACTGGTGCTGTAAACCATCCATTAAATGTATATCCTGCTCTTGTTGGCGTGCTTAATGTTCCCAATGCTGTATTATATGCTTTGCTTGTATTCGTTTTATTTTGTGTTCCGTCTCCTTCTTCTATTTCTATTGAATGTACATATAATTTATCTCCTGCTGTCCATGTACTTCCATTCAAATAAAATACAAAAGCTATATATTGATTATCGTTTGCTGTAAATGTATATGTAAATCTTTGCCATTCTGTATTTACTGTTACTGCTTTTAAACCATTTTGTTCTTGTCCTATTCTTAAATTTTTGTTACTACTTGCTTTAATATAGACACTCCATGTATATACTTTTCCTGATGTTAGTTTTGTTGAATTTGCATAATATGGTCCTCCACTAGTTCCAGCATTCATTGTAAACTGAATTAATTTTCCTTCTTTTGCTGTTGTTTCTTCTATTATTGTTTTTGATGAAGGAGATGTTGCTGCTGCTGAATATCTATTGGTATCATTTGTATCATTCCATATATTTGATTTTAAATAGTTGTTATCGTATGTTATTGTTACACTTGGTACAGTTATTGTATGTGTTGATATACATTTTCCGTTTCCTAAATTGTCGTATGCGTATATGTGTGTATTATATGCTCCTGCTTCATTTTTATGATCTGTTGTTTTTACGTGATATACCCATGTTGTTCCATCTGCTTGCTTTGTACCTTTTGCAGTGTCACTTGTTGACCAATTTGCTTGTATGTCATCTTGTCCATTTGCATTTGTCCATGTTGGAAATTGTACTCTATTTACTCCTGAACCACTATCTTTTACTCCATAAACATATACATCATATCCTGTAGTTGTTATATTTTTAATTTCTGCACTTGTCATTGTTGGTGCTGTTTTGTCTATATTTGTTATTTGTTTACTTGCTGTTACTACGTTTCCTGCACTATCTGTTGCTGTTGCAAATACATATCCATTTGCACTTACTGTTACACTTGTTGTTGGGGCTGTTGCTGAATTTGATGCTGTTTGTGCATTTCCTAATGTTGTTCCATATCCCGCTTTTCTTGTGCTACTTGTTGTTACATCTGGGTATGTTATTGTTGCTGTTACATTTTGGTTTGTCCATGCTGTTGTATTTGGTGTTATTGTTATTGTTTTTGCTCCTACTACAAATCCTACACTTACTTTTCCTGTTGTTGCTCTATTTCCTGCATTATCATATACTCTTGTCCATATGTAATATGTTCCAGTTGTACAATCTGTTTTACTTACTGTTGCTCCATTTGTAAATGTTGTATATGTTGTTGGTTCTGTTGTGTTGCTTGTTGACCATGCATATTGTAATGTTTTTAGTCCACTTCCTCCTGTATCTGTTGCTGTTATTGTTGTTTTTATTGTTGCATTTCCACTTGTTGGTTTTGCATATGAGCCTCCGTTTGGGCTTAGTGTTACTGTTGGTGCTGTTTTATCTATATTTGTTATCTGTTTACTTGCTGTAATTACATTCCCAGCTAAGTCTGTTGCTGTTGCATATAAATATCCATTTGCTGTTACTGTTACATTTGTTGTTGGTGCTGTTGCTAAACTTGCTGATGTTTGTGCATTTGCTAATGTTGTTCCATATCCCGCTTTTCTTGTATTTGATGTTGTTACATCTGGATATGTTATTGTTGCAGTTATATCTTGATTTGTCCATTCTGTTGTGCTTGTTTTTATATTTATTGCTATTTTTTCTTCTCCAACTATAAATGCTTGACTTTGATATAAATATTCATTATCTACTTTTACATATAAATAATATTTTCCTTGTTCACAATTATTTTTTATTGTTTCACTATTGTTTTCTATTTTCTTCCATTCAAGATTTTCTGATGTCCATGCTACTTCTATTTTACTTGCGTTCTCTACTTTTACTTTTGTTTTTATTGTTGCTTTTCCTGTTGTTGGCATTGTATATGTTCCACCATTTGGAGCTAATGTTATTCCAACAACTTGTATCTCATATTCTATATTTGCTCCTGCATTACTTTCTGTTATTATTATTTTTGTGTTTCCTACTTTTTGAGGTATTATTGTTAACTCAGTTCCACTTACCGTTACTTTTGCTATTGTTTCATCATTTGATTTTGCTGATATAGTTCCATTGTTTATTCCTGATACTTGGATCTTTTTATTATCCCCAACTGTTGTTATTCCTTTTGTTTTTTCCAATGTTAATTTTACAATTTTTATTGTTATTTTTGCTTGTGCTCCACCGTTTGACTCTGTTGCTATTATTGTTGTATCTCCTGCTTTTATTCCTGTTACCTTATCATTTTCTATAGATACATAATTTGCATCTATTTGTGAATATGTTATTTTTCCTTTATTCTGCCCACTGATTTCCCCTATATCTGTAGTTTTTCCCTCTGCGACATATATTGTTTTATCTTGTAATGTTGATAATTTTACTGTTACTGCTGTATAGTATTTTGTATATTCTCCATCTTCTCCTTTTAGCCAAGTATATATTGTTTTTCCACTTGTTGTTGCTTGGATTGTTATTTCATTTCCTGATAAAACGTTTCTTTTTCCATCTGCTGTTTCTGAGTATGCATATGTACTATTTGCTCCTCCAAATATTTTTATTTTGTTTTGAACTGCATTTGTATATACTGTTCCTAATGTATTTTTTTTTTGACCTTTTACTTCTCCTTTTAATGTCGTATCAGCATATACTTGTATTGTACTTGTTTCAGAGTTTATATAATCATCATATTTTTTCTCATATATATCATTTAATTGTTCTTGTTGTTCATAGCTTTTTTGTATTGTATTTAATTCTTTTTGTTGCTTTTGTACCTTTGTATTTACACTCGCATATATTGCTATTACAACAACAAGAAAAAATAGCATACTTAGTAGTGTAAATGATGTTATTGACCCTTTATCACTTTTGATTTTTCTACTTAAATTCAACATTCTTTTTCACCTTTTATCTCATAAAATTATTCTATTCATTTATACCATAATTGTAACTTTTTATCAATATTTTTCTATACAAAAACCATAAAAAACCACTACCTAGAATTTAATGAGTTCTAGGTAGTGGTTTTTACATTAATTTATGCTTCTGGCTCTACTAAACCATAATTTTTTCCATCTTTTAATTTATGTATAACATTTACTTTTCCTGTTTCTACATTTATAAATGTTAAGAAATTATGTGTTGGATGTGCTTGTAATTCAAGTACAGCATCTTCTGGTGTTATTGGTTTAATTTCATAATAAGATGTTTTTATTATCTCATTTGAAATTTCTTGAATTTTGTCTGAAGATACATCCATTGTTTTTATGCTAGCATCTTTCATCATTTTTTCTTTTTTTGTTTTAAATTTTCTAATTTGTCCTTCTAATATGTCTATATCTTTATCTATAGAAGCATATAAGTCTTTGTCTTCTGTTTCAGCTCTGAATTTTTCTCCATTTGCTATTACACAAATTTCTGCTGTTTGTACATTTTTTTCTGCTTTTAAAGTAACATCTGCTTCGGCATCTTCAAAGTATTTGTCGATTCTGTCTAATTTTTTTTCAACATAATCGTTTATTGCTTCTGTTATCTTTAGTTCTTTTCCTATAATTTTTATTTTCATAAAAATCGCTCCCTTCTTTTTTAACTTTTGCCTAGTTTTATTATATAGTTTATTATCTTTTTTTGCAAGCTTTTTAAAATATTTCTTCTATTTTATACTCTTTTTCTAGTTTTTCGTTAAAGTATATCTTTGAAATTAATTTAAATTCTTCTAGTCCTTCATCTTTCAAATTGAAGGAAAATAATTTCTTAGGGGGAGCTGTTATTACATATTTTATTGCATTTTTTGTGCTCTCGCTCATATCTATTGCAGACTTGTCCTGTCTTCCACAAGCCTCGCATTTAAAGCCATTGTCTCTTATGCTGAATTTTGTAAGATTGTCTTTTTCTTTGCATTTTATGCATTCCATTATTCTTGGTGTGTACCCTAATATGCTAAGTAATCTCATTTTAAATACACTTATTACCAAGTCTAAGTTTTTGTCTGTTTCTGATATTGTATATAGTGTGTTTAAATATAATTGTAAAATTCTATAACAGTTTTCGTTTTCTTCTGTTATATCTTGAATTATTTTATTTATATGTATTGCATATTTTAGTTTGTCTAGGTCTGTTCTTATATTATAAAATATTTCTATTGTTTCGCATGAGTTTATATGATATGTATTTGTTCCTTTGTACATCATATATTCTCCAAAGCAAAATAATTGTGTACCTGCTAAAAGAGCACTTTGAGGTCTTCGTGCTCCTTTAGCTACACATGATATTTTCCCGAAATTTGGAGTTAATACTGTAAGCATTTTATCATAGTCACCCATATTGTTTTCTGCAATTACTATTCCATTTATTTTTATATTTGCCATTATTTCACCTTATCTTGAAAATTTATATCTGTTATTTTTTGTATTTCTTGTATTTCTTTAATGCCTTTTTCGATATCTTCTATTTGTTTATATTCTAAAAAGGTATTTATATCTCCAGTGTTTTTAAATGTGTCCCATGCTATTTTTTTAATCATATGCGTCATCTCCCTTTTAAAGTTTACCTTTATTTATCTTTTGCATCTTTTGGTTTTTTATTCATTTTTGGATTTTATTTTAATTTAAATTTGTTTGCTACTATTGATTCATTGTCAATCCAATCTTGTTTTACTTTTACCCATGTTTTTAAATTAACTTTTAATCCAAAGTTTTGTTCCATATCAATTCTTGCTGCTCTTCCTATTTTTTTTAACATTTCACCATTTTTTCCAATTATTATTCCTTTATGTGATTCTCTTAAGCAATATATTGTTGCTTCTATGTCATATATATCTTCTCCGTTTTTGTTTTTTCTCATTGTCATTTTTTCGACTTCTACATATATTCCATGTGGTACTTCATCTTGTAATAGTTTTAGTGCTTTTTCTCTGATTGTTTCTTCAGCTAGTTGTCTCATTGTTTGGTCTGTATATTCCTCTACATCATAATATGCAGGACCTGGTTTTAGGTTCTTTTCTATTTCATCTAATATTATTTCTTTATATTTTGGTTGATATGCTGATATTGGAATTACTGCTTCAAAATTATATTCTTTGCTATATAAATCTATCAAGTTTAATAATTTTTCTCTTTTTACTAAATCTATTTTGTTTATTATTAGTATTGTTTTTCTTTTTGACTCTTTTATTTTTTCTAATATTATTCTATCACCTTTTCCAATTTCATCACTTGTTGCTTCTATTAGAAATAATATTAAGTCTGAATCTGGTATTGTTGCAAATGATGTTTCTACCATTGTTTGGTTTAATTTATGTTTTGGTTTATGTATTCCTGGTGTATCTGTGAATACTATTTGTGAATTTTCTCTGTTTACTATTCCTTTTATTGCATTTCTTGTTGTTTGTACTTTGTTTGCTATTGCTGCTACTTTTTCTCCTACTAATAAATTTATTAATGTTGATTTTCCTACATTTGTTCTTCCTATTATTGTTACAAATCCTGATTTGAATTCTTCCATGTGTTCCTCCGATTATTTTTTTATTTTTTCTTAATACATTATACACCATTTTTATGCTAAATTTGTAGAATTTTCGAAAATTTTTTAAAAATTTTAAAAACCATATGAATTATTTTCATATGGTTTTGGTTTATTTTTTTAAGCATATGCTTGACGTTTTTTAAATGATAATAAATTTGTAATCTCATTTTCTGTATTTTTTGCTTTTTTAGTTTTTTGAGCTCTTTCTTGTTCGATTTCTCTTTTTTGTTTTTCAGCCATAGATTGACAAATTGCTTTTTGATAAGCAAAGTGTGTATCTTGAGATATTTTGCTCCAGTTATATTCATTTCTAACTTTATTTTTGGCTTTTTTTGTTATTTCTGCACATAGTTTGTGGTCATATAGTAGTTCTAATATTGAGTCTGCTATTGAATTTGGATTTCCACAATATGTTTTCATTCCATTTTCTCTGTGTTGTACTATTTCGTTTAGTCCTCCTATGTCTGATACTACTACTGGATTTTCTGATAGCATTGCTTCAAGTGCTACTATTCCAAATGGTTCGTATGTACTTGGAAATACTGATATGTCTGCTGCTTTATACATTTTTTGTACATCTTTTCCTTTCATATATCCTGCAAAGCATACTTTTTCTGATATTCCTAAATAGTCAACTTGTGCTTTTAGTTCATCTAACATTCCGCCTTTTCCTGCTATTACTAGTTTTGTATCATGGTAACCTTCTAGTATTTTTGGCATTGCTGCTATTAGGTGTTGAATTCCTTTTTCATATACTAATCTTCCCATAAATAAGATTATTTTTTCATTGTCCATTGCGAATTGTCTTCTAAAGTTATAATCTCTTTCTATTCCATTGAATAGATTTAAGTTTACACCATTTGGTATTACATTTATTTTTTCATATGGAAGCCCAAATAGTCTTTGTAATTCATTTTTCATATAATTACTGTTCACTATTACTTCTGATGCTTCATATGTCAACATCCATTCTGTATCATTTATATATCTTTGTGTTTCATCATGTATTCCACTGTTTCTTCCAGCTTCTGTTGCATGTATTGTTGCAACTATTGGTATGTTATATGAATTTTTTAATGTTTTTGCTGCATAGGCTACTAGCCAATCATGTGCATGTATTACATCAAAATTTCCTTCTTTTGCTATAATTTCATTTGCTTTTGCTACTAAGTTAAAGTTTAGTTGCATTATCCAATCTATGAAATTATTTGGATTTATCATATAATTTCCAACTCTATATACTTTTACTCCTTTGTCATCTTCAAAGTCTGGTGCATCACCTTCTTTGTATGTAACTACTGTTACATCATGCCCATCTTTTAATAGGGTTCTTGATAAATCATATACTACTCTTGATATTCCGCCTACTACTCTTGGTGGATATTCCCATGTTAACATTAATATTTTCATTAACATTGCTTCCTTTCTTTTTACTATTTTCTTTTGTTTTTTATCTTTTTCTACATTTTTTTAGTCTTATATATTCTATACAAATTTATGGAAAATGTAAATATTTTTTGACAATTTTTTTCATATTTTTAGTATAAGAAAAAAGACTATTTTCTTAAAAATTGTACTGAACCCAAAAAATTGGACATTTTTTGATTAGGTACTAAGCAACTTGGGAATGAACTCTGTATTGTACAGGGCTCATTCCTTTTAATTTGCCCTTTATCCTTTTATTATTATAATAATCTATATATTCTATTATATCTTTTTCTAATTCTTCTATTGTTTTATATTCTTTCATATAAAATAATTCTGATTTCAATAAACCAAAGAAATTTTCTGCTAATGAATTATCTAAGCAATTTCCTTTTCTAGACATACTTTGTCTAATTCCTTTTTCTTTTAATAGGTGTTGATATTGCTTCATTTGATATTGCCACCCTTGATCTGAATGTAATATTAAATTTGTATTATCAGGTATTTTTATAAATGCTTTTTCTAACATATCTATTACTTGAGCAAATACGGGATGCCTTGATAAATTAAAGCTTATAACCTCTCCGTTAAATAAATCTACTATTGGAGATAAATAAAGCTTTTCATTATGTACTTTAAATTCTGTTACATCAGTAACCCATTTTTGATTTGGTTCTTCTGCTTCAAACTCACGATTTAATAAGTTGTCGCATATTTTTCCTACTTCGCCTTTATAAGATTTATATTTTTGAACTCTAACAAAACATTGTAATCCTAATTCCTTCATTAATTTTCTTACGGTTTTATGATTAATACAAAAACCTCTATTATGAAGCTCTAATGTAATTCTTCTATATCCATATCTTCCTTTATTTTCATGATAAATAGCTGTTATTTCTTCTTTTATTTCTTTATATTTATCTGGCTCTTTTAATTTATTTAATTGATAGTAAAATGTACTTCTTGTTACTTCTGCATATTTTAACAAAGCCTCTAATTTAAACTCATGCCTTAATTCATCTATTACAATTACTTTTTCGATTGTTTTGGCTTTGTTCTTTCCTGAATTAAGGCTTGCAATTTTTTTAAGTATGCATTCTCCATTTTAAGTCTCTGATTTTCTGCTATTAAATCTTCTTCTACTTCTTTAGATAATTTCTTTTTTTTAGGTTTAGAACTCATATTCATTTTTCGTCCACGTCGCTCTTGATATAGCGATTGTGGTCCTTCCTCATAATATATACGTTCCCATTTTAAGACAACAGGTACTTCTATTCTAAAATGAATAGCTGTTTCCGTTGCTGATAAATGGTTAGTATGCATATATTCTACCACATTTTGCTTAAATTCTCCACTATATGAAGATTTTTCTTGTTTAACTAATCCTTCTATACCATGTTCTTTATATTTTCGTATCCATTGTTTTATTGGTGTTGGACTTGGAATACTAAACTCTCTTGCGGCATCATAACTGCTGTGATGTTTTTCTACACAATATTTTACTACTTCTAATTTAAATTCTTTTGAATATTTTGACATAAAATGAACCCTCCTTATTAAACTTTTTTGTCTAATAATTTGGGTTCACTTCATTTTTTCAAGGTCTTTTTTATAAATATTTTATTTTTTGGCTTCAACTTTAATTTTTTCTAAATCATCATCAAATTTTTTTGTTGAAATTAACAATGATAGTACATAAACTACTAATACAAATGGAATTGTTAATTCTCCTATTTGCATTCTTGTTATAGCCATTATTCCTAATAAAACTAGTTGTGCTAAAACAATTATTCCTGCTGATTTTAATAATACTTTTAATGGATTTAATTTATAGTATCTTATCATAAAGTATACTAAAATAATTGCTGTAGCTATTGCAAATGGTGCTATATATGGTTTTATTAAATCTCTTCCTCTAATTTTTGAATGTTCTTCTATTGTTATATTATCTGCTGATAATTCTGTTCCATATTTTTCATTTATTTTTGTTACTAAATCTGCTTTTTGTTCTTCTGTTATATCTGTTGTTATGATATTTGCGGCATCTTTATATACTTCTATTTGTTCAATTAATACTGCTTGTTTTCCAAATACTTCATTTGTGATTGCTTGCATATCTTTTATATCAAATTCTTTTCCTAAGTCTATTTCAACTTGTTTTCCATTTTGATATTTTAATTCAAAAGCTAATCCTTTTACTCCTATCATTATTGCTCCAACTATTAAGATTAAAGCAATTAAGATTACTAATATTTTTGTACTTTTTTGTTTCATCTTTGTAATACCTCCTATCTTTCTACATTTGCCTTTAATAGATATCTTGTTATTATTGCATTATATATTGCAATTATTACTATTCCCCAGAATGTTATCATTCCAAAGCTACTGATAGTTACCCATTTTATAAAGCTAAATGCTATTGCCATTATGCATATTGGTATAATTCTAAGATAGAATTTTTTATATGTTGCTCCTATTGCTTTTTTCATTACATTTTCTGCTTTTTCTTTATTTAGTTCTTCTATTTTGTTTAAGAACATTGTTGTGAATATATAGTTTAAAATTAATACTATTATTATTCCTGCTATTGATTCTATTGATATTGTTACATTTGTATATCTAACAACTAACATATATACAGCAGATAATCCTACATATGCTATTCCTGCTAGTAATCCATTTAATTTATGTTTTACTATTAATATTATTATTCCTACAACTGCTATTATTGCTATTGCTATTTCCACTTTTATTAAATCTTGTGTTGTTAATTTTGGTAATATATATTGATTTTTTTCCAAGTCATATTTTACAGGTAATTTTCCTGTGTCTAATGTTGTTGCAACACTTTGTGCTTGGTCAACATAGTTTTGTAATGTTGTTTTATCTGTTGTTGCACTTCCTACTGATAATTGAATTTTTCCTGTTGTTATTGGTTCATCAAATGATGTTGACATTATTTCTTGGTCATCAATTTTCATTGTTATTTTCTTTTCTGTTGTTGCTGTATCTGAAGAACCTTCTGTAGTTGTATTTGTTGCTTCATTTTCTGTTTCTGATGTTGTATTTTCTGCAACATTATTTTCTGTTGTGTTATTTGTTGTATTGTTTACTGATACGTAAGTTTGACTAACATTTTTTAATTTATCTTTTCCGTTTTTATTAAATTCTATTTGTAAATATACTGATGTTCCACTATTTGTTGTATTGTATAATACTTCTGATGATTTTATATCATCATTGTTTAGTAATACTTCTTTTGTTTCACTATCTAAAATTTCAAATTTTCCAACTGTATTTAAATTTCCTATTATTGTATCTGTTTGACTATTTTGTTCTGGAATTTGTATTGTTATTTCTCCTGTTGTTTCATTTACACTTGTTGTGTATTCTTCTACATTCATTTTGTTTAATCTTTTTTCGATTACTTCTTTTGATTTTTTATAGTTTTCAGCTGTTAACACTTCTTCACTATTATTTGGAACATCATCTGTTGATTCTGTGTTTACTTTTAATTTTATTGTTCTTGCTCCATTTAGTGACATTGAGTATGAATAATCTTTCACTTTATTTTCCATTTTGTTTTTGTTTTTTTGATAAATTCCTACAAAACTTATCATTGATATTAAAATAACTAGAAGTGTTATTGTTAATATTTTTACTGTTTTCATTGTTTTTTCTTTCATTTTCTTTCCTCCGTTTTTATAATAATTTTGTACCATTTATTACCAGTTCAAACCATACTTTTAGATATTTTGCTGCATATTTACTCATCATTGTTCTTTGCATAAATATTTCAAAATAGTCTAATACTGGGCATATATTTGTATCTATTGTTAAGTTTAATATTATTTTTCTTTCTTTTTCATCTATTTCTAATTCTGCATTTGTTACTGCGTAGTTTACTCTATCATGAATATCAAAGGTTGATAGATTTTTGTTTACTACTCTGTCTCTATGTACATCTGATTTGTCTGCTAGTATAAGTGCTGCCGATATGTCACTTATTGCTGTTCCTGTGTTTTCATCATGATTTCCTATTGCCATCATTATTTCTGTTCTTTCGTCTACTGGCATTTCCATTTCTTTTAAAATGTTGTATGCCATTATTGCACCACTATGTGCATGGTCTACTCTATTTACACAGTTTCCTATATCATGCATATATCCCGCTATTCTTGCTAATTCTACCGTTCTTTCTGGATAGCCTAATTTTTCTAATATGTCTCCTGCTCTTTTTGATACTATTGATATATGTCTATGTCCATGTTCTGTGTAACCTATTGCATTAAGTTGCTTTTGTGCTCCTCTTATAAGAGAGTCCAGCTCTTGGTTTTCTTTAATGTCTTTTAAAGTTATCATTTGTTACCTCCTTTGGTCTTTATAGATTTTATATTAAATGATAAAAAAAATCAACCTTTTGGGTTGATTTTTTTATTCTATTGACATTATTCTTTGGATTCATTATATATTTTCTTACCAATAAAAATCCCATATACCGTTAATATTAGAAAACATGCAATAATTGCTATTCGTGGGTACAATGAAATCTTTTTTATAAAAAGGCATCCTATACTTGCCCAAAATAAAACTCCCCAGACTAATGCAACAATCAATGCTCTGTTAGCAATATTTTTTCGTTTTTTCATGCCAATACATCCTGTAAAAATTATTTTTTATCAAAGTGCATTTATATCAACCTGCAAAACAGGAAAATGAATTTTATGTTTATATTTTATCACATTTTTTCTAAAAAATAAAGTGTGTTTTATTATTGCAATTTATATTTTCGACATAATTTAAATGTTTATATTTCTTTTCTTCTTTTTTTCTGTTATAATTATTTTTACACATAACTTACAAATCCTTTCAATGTTTTCTTGACAATCACATTGTATCATTTGTAATCTTATGTGTCTATTTTTATTTCAAAGTGTGTCACTTAATTTTACCATTTATATTTTTTCAACCAATTAAAAAGCTCCAATCCAAATTTTAATATTAAAAGAGATATCAAAATACTAATGACATCTCTTGCTACAAAAAAATCAACCAGATTTTTCTGATTGATTTCATATCATCTGTCATAACTTTTCAAAAAAGTTCGAACAGAAACGTTCTGGAGCCATTACGAAACAGGTATGCGAAAAAATGACATACTCTGTTTCAGGCTCTCTTATATAACTCGATTTATTGATTTTACTTTAACATAAAATTTATATTTTAGCAAGTGTTTTTTAAAAGTGAAAACCACCTGCAAAACAGGTGGCTTTCACTTTAAGCTCTAACAACATCATAAACGGTTGATTCACTGTACAAATGCTCTTCCTTAATTTTGAATCCATTCTTTTCAAGAAAATCATACAAGCACCATTCATTTGGTGTTTCAGCAATTCTGGGATGAATTGGCTTTGATACACCGAAGTGAATAAGCTCATACTTTTTAAATGTTTTATCATCTTTTGGGGTAAAGTGTATCAAGAAGAATCTATAAATAATATCCCCAAAATATCCAAACCAGTCAGATATTCTTCTTGAGAAACTGTGAATATATTTACCCTCAAACGAAACTTTAAAATCATTTTTTCCTTTAATAATGCATTCAATAATATAAGTACGATAGCATTTTGAACACAATTTTTTATGCTCTAGATTGTTGCTATACTTTTTCCGAGAGACTCTCAATTGATTTGCTATTGCTAATTTTTCTCTCATACTTGGTACCTCCTTACCAAATTCGGTTGAGAACTACTTTCTATATATAAACTTGCTACTTGCAAGATAATAAAATTTATATTCATATTATACTATATCTAATCGATATTTTCAATAATTTGATTAACTTTTCAACTGTTTTATCTAATTTTATAAATTCATGCTTACTTTTTTCGTATTTCATGTTTGCTCTCTTTTTCAAGTTGTTTCAAACTTTTTTTAGGAGTTGGTAAATCTTCTGGCATATTCCCACCAGCTTCTTTAATTGCTTTTCTAACAATTTTTCCAATTTTATTGTGTGTTTTGCAAGCTTCTTTTTCTGTATCTACATTGTCTTTTTTTAGTTTTTCTTCTGTTTGTGAAATTCTAAATAAATTAGCAATTAATTCAGTACTTCCCATATTATCTAAAATATCTTCTCGATATCTTAATCCTTTTCTTTTGGCTATATCATCAGCTGTTTCGCCATTGTATAAACCTTTATAGCCTGCATTATGAAATTTATCAAAATTTTTAACTCCAGCTTTTTTGGCTGTTTGGTTAAGAGAATAATTGCCTTTACGTGTTAATTTCCTTTGATAAAACCTTTTTTCATCTTCTGTTAGCATACTATATTCTTTTTCAGTAATTTCTTGTTTTCGTGTTTGAACTGCAAAATAAGTTTGGGCAAGTGCAATAACTTTTTTTCTACTATCTCCGTTTTGTGCAATTAAATAACAAGCATATCTTGTTATTTTATAATCTTGTTGCTTTCTTTTAGCTCCTGATCCTATTTGAACCATTTTACTGACGTCAATAAAATGGTCTAATACATTAACATCACTATTTTCACAAGATATTTTTGCTTTATCAATTATCTTTTCAAAATTTTGCCAATTTGAATATTGTAGAATAGGCATAAGTTCTCTAGCATACCAAAATTCAACATTATTTTCATCAATATGCTTAATATCTTCAAATGATTTATTATTTTTATCTATTTCTTTCAATAGTATCAGCTCCATTTCTTAATATTATATTTTGCCACTATTATAAAACAGTTGTTTGTGTTTGTCAATTAGTTTTTAATATTTTTTTGAATTTATATGCTATTATACAAATACATAACTACTTGATTTTGCTCTTGCTTATTCATTTCCATTATTTTAGCCATAACAAATAGAATCGTAGGATATTTTCTCATATTTACATAGCTTGCTAAATACTCATTATCTATTTTTTTTAATTTTTTATCAAATATGTTGTGTATGTGTGCTTTGTTGTATTTTAAATTTGTATAAGCACTTGAACTTATACAAACACCTAATCTTAATTTATTTTTCAAATCCATATTCTTAATTATATCTATTACATCTTTTACTTTATCATTTATGTTATTATCCATAGTCCAAATTCTCCTTTAATTCAAATTAAAATCATTTTTCTTTTTTAGTTTGTTATTTTTATTTTCATCTGGTTTAGTTACCTTTCTTAAAATGTTATTTGCAATTTCATTATCATTGTCATCAAATATACCATTTTTATATAGGTCATCACTAACAATTTTATAATTTTGGTCATTATCATAAGTAATCTTCTTATGAAAGTGACTCATTAAACTATGCCAAAAACCTTTAAACTTCTGTAATTGTGCTTTTAAATTATCTTTTTCTTCTTTGAGTTTAGTAATTATATTTTCTTTTGCAGATAAATTCTCATTTAAAACTTTAATAGCCTCATCTTTAAGTTCTATTTGATTTTTAAGAGAATAATTTTCTTTTTGTACTTCATATGCAGAATATTCAAAATCCTTAATAGCTAAATTTAGGTCATTTACACTTCTAACTGTTTTATTGGTATCTTTTACATCTTTGGTAAAATTTTTTATTTTCTGGACATCCTCGCTTGAAATGACCATATTATTTTTATTCATTAGAGTAGGTTTTAAATTATCTAATATTCTATTTATATCTTTGCTTGAATTATCTAGTTTTTCAGTTTGTTCATTTGCTTTAGCTAGTTTTTGTTCTTTTCGTTTTAGTTGTTTCTTATAATCTTTATACCCATCCATATCTTTAACATTGATATCTTGATTTCTGCCTTTTTGCTTTGTTTTAAGCCTACTATCTACATCATAGAACTTATTATATGATTTAATACAATCATTTCTCATCTTATCTTGTATTTTTGTTAAAGTCTCTTTTGTAAATAGTTGTGATTTTCCTACTTGCTTTTTCATACCTCTTTTACAATTTTCTATTACTGGAACACCTATAACATGCATATGTGGAGATGTTTCATCAAAATGTATTGTAGCATTTGCCACTTTAAAAGTAGGAAGTATTTTAGTTAAATATTGAATTTGCTCATTATATACATCAGTCATTTTAATTTTATACTCATCATCTTTATTTTGCCAAAAATCCATATCTCCAAGTTCTATAATAATTTCACAAGCAATATCATTTTGAGATTCACATACCTTTTTATAATAATTATCAATCTTTCTGTCATTTCTTGTTTGTTTATTATTATATTCTATACGAGCATCTTCAAATTCTTGTAAATACAGCTGTTTTACATCATTTACTATATTATCTGTTCCATAAATAGTGGTAATTAATTCCTTTTGATTATCATAATCTCGTAAATTATGCTTATTTACTCTAGATAAATCATTTGCATTTTGAATAGCATTATTTGATAGAGAAGTAGATCCTGATACATTTCCTTTTGAAACTTTTTTGGCTATTTTACTTTTGTTTTTATCGCTACCCAAGTGAAATGAATATGCTAATTCTTGCTCCATAAAAACCTCCTTTGAAAATTCTTCGTAGGCACAGGACTTTGACTTTGTCATAAGTCCTAACCCCC
>ENA-OOXC01000976-OOXC01000976.1-human-gut-metagenome-genome-assembly--contig:-NODE-976-length-18946-cov-2.807951_pt1 | contig 18946 bp, 21 predicted proteins | sample MGYA00241578_ERZ501325 | MGnify/ENA primary metagenome ERZ501325 (study PRJEB25962, sample SAMEA2042737) | human gut metagenome | biome: human gut; feature: human-associated habitat; material: faeces...
GATTTATTTCAAAAATAAATGCAGATACAAATGTTATGGATGATTGGGGTAAATTCGTAAAAGAGCAAAAAGAGATAGACTTAAAGAAAATAATTAAAGATGAAAATTTGAATGAAGAAGAAACTAGAAAATTTATAGATAATGCTTTTAGAGATGGACAAGTTAAAACAAATGGAACAGATATAGAAAAAATATTGCCACCTATGAGAAGATTTGGTGGAGGTAATAGGGCAGAGAAAAAAGAAAATATTATAGTTAAAGTTAAGAAGTTTTTTGAAAAATATTTTGGACTTGGAACTGCTGATAGAAATGATGATGGATTTGAGTATAGGATTACTGATGAGGAAGAAAACTATAATTTGGATATGGTAGCAGAAGAGGGAGAAAAGTATAGATTGAATGAATAAAGGGAGAAGTTAAGTATTTTACTCCAAGCAGATTTGGAAAAGAATACTCTAATGAAGAATTCTAAAAGAAGGTAAGAATTATGATATACATTACAGGTGACACACATAGTGATTTTTCAAAATTTACAGAAGAAAACTTTCCAATACAATCAGAAATGACAAAAGATGATTATGTAATAATATGTGGAGATTTTGGTGGAGTATGGACATTTGAAGAAGAGAGTAGCAGAGAAAAAGATACACTGGATTGGTTAGACAATAAAAATTTTACCACATTGTTTGTAGATGGAAATCATGAAAATTATACAAGATTATATAATTATCCAATGAAAAAATGGAATGGTGGAAAAGTACACAAGATAAGAGATTCCGTATTACACTTAATGAGGGGAGAAATCTTTGACATTGACAATAAAAAAATATTTGCTTTTGGTGGTGCTAGATCGCATGATATTCAAGATGGAATATTGAATTTAGATGAAGAAGAAAAAATATATGAGTATCGTAAAAGAGGAGCATATTTTAGAATTAGAGATTTTTCATGGTGGGATTTAGAATTGCCAATTGAAGAAGAAATGCAAAATGGAATAAGTAATTTAGAAAAAGTAAATTATAAAGTTGACTATGTAATTTCCCATTGTTGTCCAACAAGTATACAAACATTAATAAATCCAACATATAAAAGAGATATTTTAACTGACTATTTACAGCAGATTTCAGAAAAATGCACATTTAAAAGATGGTATTTTGGACATTATCATGATAATAGACAAGTAAATAATCAATATGTTTTAGTATATGAAGATATAATTCCTTTAGAATATAAGAGTATTTTTGAAAAAGGTTTGTAATTATAGGGAAAATGGTTGTATAATATAATTTAATAGCATATAAAAGATAAAGAATAGATTAATTAGTAAAATGGGGAGGTAATCCAAATGAAATATAATATATATTGTGATGAGAGTTGTCATCTAGAACATGATAATCAAAAGTATATGGTGTTAGGTGGAATAATATGTGAGAAAAGCAACAGAAAAGCAATAAAAAGAGATATATTAAATATAAAAAGTAAGTTTAATATTCCATATAGAGCGGAAATAAAATGGAATAAAGTCTCACCATCAAAATTAGAATATTATAAAGAATTAGTAGATTACTTTTTTGAAAATGATGATTTAAGATTTAGAGCATTAATTATAGATAAAACACAATTAAATCATAAATTATTTAATCAGACGCATGATGATTGGTATTATAAAATGTATTATTATTTATTAATAAATTTAGTAGAGCCAAAACAGGAAAATTATATTTACTTAGATATTAAAGATACAAAAAGTGCTAGTAAAGTAGAGGGAGTAAAAAAATATTTAAGCTTTAAATTAATGGATTATGAATTTAATGTAATAAAAAACATACAATCAATGAACTCAGAGGAAAGTGTAATAATGCAGCTAGCTGATTTATTGATTGGTGCAATAGGGTACAGAAATAGAAAAGTTTATGATGAAGAAGAATTTAGTTGGGCTAAAAAAGAATTAATGATGCATGTTATAGATAAAAGTGGATATTCATTAACTAAAAATACAATGTTATCAGAAAAAAAGTTTAATTTATTTTGTATTAACTTGAAAGCTGGTGATAACATTGGATAAGTGTAAGTGGTTACCTGAAATAGTGGAATGTAAAGATTATGCAAAATGGAATGAATATTTAGATGAAATTTATAAGATATTTAAAAATGATTTTATAGATAATAAGCCTATATTTGAAGGAAAAAATGTTAATTTCAGAAGAGCTCCAATGGATGGAAAATATGAACATACATTTATACACTTAACTCATAAAGATGAGTTCCATAAATCGGACGACCCAAATGATAGAATACCTGATCCAAGAAGAGCTGAAAGAATAGGATGGAATAAAGCAATTATAGATAATTATAAATGTAATGAAAATTGCACTGATTGTGATAAAGTACTATATTTTGAAGAATACTATAAAAAGAATATTAGATCATATTTCCTATTTAAGGATGCAAGATTTTTAGTTATATTGGAAAAAAGGAAAAGCTATAATTTATTAATAACAGGGTATTACATTGAATACGATAATGCAATGAAGAAATACATAAAAAAATATGAAAAATATAAAATGCAGAAAACGCCATTGACTTAGTTATCAATGACGTTTCCAGAATCTCCTACTACAACTTGGTAGTTGAGTTGTAATTATTATACTATAATATAATAAAAATTGTCAACAATTCTAGTAGTATTTTATGCAAAAAAGTGCAAAAAGATACTGAATATATGAAATTTTAGATGTTTACAAATAATAACAAGAATAAACAAAAGTAAAATTTTATGTTTTATATGAGTGTGGCTCTATTTTTTATTATGTTATGAATAAAATGAAAGCTTCAAAAAAATGAAAAAAGTTCCTAAAAATAACAGGTTTTTTAAAAAAAATGAAAAAACTTTGCCACACAACAAAACATTAACAATAATAAAAATTAAAAATATCAATATAATTTGAGAAAAAATCTCGAAAATATTGATATTTTTTAAAATTTAGCATATAATATATAAAGTAAAGGAGGAATCATAAATGTTAATAAGATTTAGTTTTAAAAATTTCAAATCATTTAAAAATGAAAACTGCCTAGACATGGAAGCAACATCATTAAAAGAACACGAATATAACATTGCAAAAACAGAAAATGGAGACTATCTAAAAATAGCAGCTATTTATGGTGCAAATGCAAGTGGAAAAACTAATGTATTACAAGCATTTAGCTATATGAAAAAGAAAGTTTTAGTAAGTGACGATTCAAGAATAAACAATAACTTAAGTGAAGAAAACATTTTTACATTTATGATAAATAACGAACCAATCAGTCTAGAAGTAGAAATACTAGCTGAAAACAATAAAATATATAAATATGGATTTGAAGTATTAAATAATGCAATTATTTCAGAATGGTTGTATGAAAAAAGGGTTAATAAATTCTACGAAATATTTGATAGAATAAATAATAACATAGAAGTAAAAGACAATAAAAATAAATTGTTGGGTTTGGCAAATGTAGATGAAAAAACTTTATTTTTAAATGTATTTGCTAAAATAGATAAAAATAATGAAGACTTTAATAATGTATATAATTGGTTTATAGATGCAAATTATTTAGATTTAGGAGATCCAAATTTTGAAAATGCATTAAACAATAGAATATCTTTAAAAATAATTGAAGATAAAAAATATAAAGAAGAATTATTAAAGTTTATAAAAACATTTGATGCAACAATTGACTCAATAAATATATCTCCAAATTCACTAGAAGAATTAAAAAATACAAATGGAGTAGTAAAGCCAGAATTAGTTCATAATGGAGAAGACGGTAATAAAAAAGCACTACCACTTGTATTAGAATCAAATGGTACTATGAAAATGTTTAATTTATTTGACTTTTTAATGGATACATTAAGAAATGGAAGAGTGTTATTTGTTGATGAATTAGATGCAAAATTACATCCATTATTAACAAGATATATTATTAATTTATTCCACAATAGTGAAAAAAATATAGGTAATGGTCAGTTAATATATTCAACACATGATACAGTAAATTTAAATAAAGAAACATTTAGAAGAGATGAAATATGGTTTGTTGAAAAAGATAAAAATGGAGTTTCAGAATTATATTCTTTATCAGATTATATTATAGAAGATGAAAATGGAAATGCTAAAAAAGTTAGAAATGATGCAACATACAATAAAGATTATTTGACTGGAAGATATGGTGCTATTCCAGTATTAGAGGAATTTGATATAATATGAGAGACAAAGAATATTCAAGAAAAAGCAAATTAAAAAGTAAAAGGAACAGGAAAGAATACAACAGAGTTAGTAAATTATACGGATAAATTTGTTAACTATTCAAATAAAAGATATGGACAAGTTTGGGGTTGTATTTGATAAAGATGATTATTCAAATGATTAATTTGATAAAGCAATTAGAACTTGTGATTATAATGTTGCTTGGTCTAATCCTAATTTTGAGCTTTGGATATTATCTCATTTAAAAAGAGTAATTAAATATATATCAAAAGATGATATTTTAAAAGAACTGGATAAAGAATTTCAAAAAAATGGACTTGGAGAATATAAGAAAAATGATGAAAAAGTTTTTGATGAAGTTACAATTGATGGAAAAATACATATGGCAATAGATAATTGCAAATTAATGGAGAAAATTAATGAAAACGGACAAGCATCACAAAGAAATCCTATGACATAAGTTTATAAGGTAGTAGAGAGATTGAAAGAATATTTAGAATAAGATATTACAGAAGAAAAGCAAAATATTAAAGTAATTGAGAGTTACAGAAATATTTTGCTTTTTTGATAATAAATGACAAGTTTCGACAAAATATTTGCAACAAATATGATATATATGAAAAAAGAATGGAGTAAGTAAATGAATGAAAGATTAGGAATTGATTTAAAAGTGTTGAGAATTCTAAAGGGAGTATCACAAGAAAAAATGGCTGAAGATTTAAACATAAGTCGATCTAAGGTGTCAAGTTGGGAAACAGGTAGAAGAGAAATGAGTTTATATGATGCTGTAATAATTAGTGATTATTTTGAAGTTAGTATGGATAATCTATTTAATAAAAAAGAATTAAATTCAGAACAAGTCTTACAAATAGTAAAACGATACTTTGATAACGATAAAATATCATTAGATGAAAAGAAAGAAACTTTAAAAAAGATACTTTATTTTAAAAGTGAAAGAGAAGCAAATGAAATTATATAATGATACGAATTGACTCAAAAAATTCAAAAAATTATAATTTTCTAGTCAGATTTTATATAGAATTATTAATTCAAAAAATTTATAATAAGTATAACGAGTACTTGTAAATGAAATTATGGAAAAGAGGTAATAAGGGATGGAAACACATATTTTTTCAATCATAACTGCATTAATAAGTGGTATTATAACATATCTAGTAGCTAGGAATGGAAATAAGAAGGACATCGAAATTCTAAAAATTCAAAATACAGCTGATATGGAAAAGTTAATGAATCAACATAAAATAGATATTGAAGCAATGAAGGAAAAACACAAATTAGAACTTGAATTAAAAGAAGTTGAACAAAAATATAAATTAGAAATACTAAAACTAGAAAACGAAAATGAAATAAAAAGAACTACAGAGATTGCTAATAATGAATCAATAAATACTGCAACAAGTCAAATATTTGAAAGCATTTTTAATAAAGCAAGTGTACAAGAACAACTAGATAAGGCAATAAAAGAATCATTTAATAAGTAAAAAGGAGAAAAATATGTATATTAGTAGAGTTATAATAAAAAATTATCGTTCAATAAAAGATTTAACATTAGGATTTAATTCAGGAAAAAATGTTATAGTTGGAAAAAATAATTCGGGTAAAAGTAATATTATAAAAGCAATAGACATAGTCTTAGGGGAGAGCTCTCCAACATATGCTAAATATAATAACATAACAGAGAACGATTTCTATTCTAGCAATTCAGAATCTGCTGATAAAATAATGATTTTTTGCGAACTTCAGAAAAATGAGAATGAAAAAATAGATGTTGAAGAAGTAAAAAGTAATAAATTTTATGGCAAATATATAGATAATTTATATGAAGAAGATGATATTATAAAAAATAAAGAAATTATTTATAATACTTCTGATTACTATGATAGAGAAAGAGATGGGAAAAAAAGATGGTCAAATTTATATTTTAAGAATAGTAATTTTAAAGATGAATTTGTTCAAAAGATAGGAGATAAGAATAAGTTTGCTTTTCTTTTTACAGCTAAAATTAATGGAGAAATTATCGAAAAAGACTTGAAATTTCTAGTATATAATGAAGTGATTAACAAATGGACTGTATTTTTTAACGGACAATTAAGAAATATATTATTACAAAGTGCTATCATTCCGGCTTTTAGAGAACCATCTCAACAATTATCATTAGGACAATGGTCTTGGTATGGAAAGATGATGAAGGCTCTTACTAAAAATGTATCTGAGGAGAAGTGGAGAGAATATGAGTCTGTATCAAGTAAAGTTACAGAGGTATCAAATGATATGTTTAGCGAAGTAACAAAAGAAATAAATATGGGAACTTTAAAAATTGCATTTCCAAATACAGAATTATATTTTAGATTTTTAGAAGGAAAAAAATCAGAATTATATAAAAATACAAAAATCTTTGTCGATGATGGATTTTTGTCTGATATTTCGCTTAAAGGAGCTGGAATACAAAGTGCGATAATTATTGGTTTATATACATATTATGTTAAAAATATATCTAAAGTAAAAAATGCATTATTATGTTTGGAAGAGCCAGAACTGTATTTGCATCCACATGGAAAACGAATGATTTCAAATAGAGTTAATGAATTTTTAGATGCAGGTGAAAATCAAGCCATAATTGTAACTCATGCAGAAGAGTTCATAGAATTAAAAAATAAAAATTCAAAGATTATTAAAATTACTAAAGATAATAAAATTGGAAGTGTTGCGCATGAAATTAATTTAGATCAGTGTAGAGAAGTGATTCTAAGAAATGACAATAAAGAAATATTTTTTGCGGATAAAATTATTCTATGTGAAGGAAAAGAGAAACTATTATTAGAATTTTTAAATTTAAATTATTTGGATGGGAAATTTGATGATAATAATATTTCAATAATTAGTGTAAACGGAAAAAATAATTTTAAAAAGTATATTCAAATTGCTCAAAAAATAAATGTTAAAGTGTATATAATTGCTGACTTTGATTATTTATTGAGAGATAATAAAACTGAAAAATTAAAACAGTATGACAAAAAATATGAAGGAGATATTAGCAATTTAAATTTAGCTAATTTGCAGTATATAACTCAGATTAAGAATAATGAAATACAAAAATTTATATCAAACTTAAGAAACGAATTGATTAAATATAATGAAGAAAAATTTTATAAATCAAAGAATATTGAAGACTATGAGGAGTTTATTTTTGGATATGAAAATAATAAATTTACGATAAGAGATTGTATTAATAAATTACAAGAGAATAATATTTTTATTGAGGATGCAGAAATAGAGAACATTTTTAATAATCTTACACATTCAAAAATGAAAGAAGAAGATATATATAAATTATATGATAGTGAAGATGTTGACAATGAATTCAATAAAGAAAAATTAGATAGATTATTAGACTTTTTGAAAAGAATATAATCTAAAAAAGCAGAAAATTCTTCTGCTTTTTTGCTATTTATTCTATACATTTACCAATTAACTGCACACCATCCACAAACCCATTCCTATAATACTTCTCATTCCAATAATCCAGATACCTCATAAAATCATCATACAACATATCAAGCTGAGACTGAACAAACTGCCTACTATCCTTAGAAACATTACGCAAAATCCTCTCACAAAACTTATCAAAATTCAAACCATGCTTATAATCCTCGTCAGAAAGCTGACAAAGCAAAGTATCCTCTCTAAAGATCAACCAATCCTTTAATATATCATCATCATTAACCTCTCTAAAATTAACCATATTCAAAACCTCCTACACATATATAATATCATTCAAAACAATTTCTTCAGCCCTATTTTTAAAATTATTCATAGCCTGAACCCACTCCATTTGATGATGTTCTTTCAACAACTCATTAACATTTCCATCTTCTGGAAAACTCTTTATAAGTAAATTAACCTTATTACTAGCAACATTATCTATATCTAGCAAATGCTGTTTCAAAGTACCACTGATAAGTAATTCAGTATAAAAAGGTATATCAAAATTCTTTAAATAATTTAATCTTAATCTTCCATACTTTCCAATATGCCCATCAGGCTGTTTAGGCAAACACAAATCCGGAATAAAATAATCTCCTTCTCTATGATAAGTAATCTTATTATTCATATCAAAACCTCCAAAATAAATTTTTAAGTTTCCCATTCTAAATTTGCGATAAAAAACACAAATTAAATTTGCAATAAAAACTATAAACTAATTTTGCAATAAAAATCACAAAATATATCTAAAATCTGTCAAAAATAACTGGGGAAAAGTTGGGGAAAAACTCCTCCAAAAAGTTCCAAAAAATGCACAAATGTTCTAAAAACCATTTCCCCAATTTTTATTGAAATATCAGCTAAAACCCTTGATTTCACTAAATTACATAAACGTTTCAAGCACATCTCATAACCCGAAGGTAATTCCCAAATCCAAAAAAATATTTATTTTTTTCACTCAAAATGATATAATAATAAAAAACAACAAGGAGGAAAAAACAAATGTGTACAGCCGCAACATACAAAACCAAAGACTTCTACTTTGGAAGAACACTAGACTACGAATTCTCATATGGAGACGAAATAACAATAACGCCAAGAAACTACGAAATAAAATTCAGACATCAAAAAGAAATAAAAAATCATTATGCCATAATAGGGATGGCATATGTAACGGAAAACTACCCATTATATTATGATGCAATAAACGAAAAAGGACTATGTATAGCTGGGCTAAACTTTGTCGGAAACGCCAATTATAACGAACAAGTAGAGAGCAACGACAACATAACCCAATTCGAATTCATACCATGGATTCTTAGCCAATGCACAACAGTAAAAGAAGCAAAAAAGTTAATAGAAAATATGAACTTTATAAATGAACCATTTAATGAAAACTTACCACTAGCCCAGTTACATTGGATTATTTCAGATAGTACAGAATCTATTACCGTAGAATCTGTAAAGGAAGGAATAAAAATATATAATAATCCAGTGGGAGTATTAACAAATAATCCACCATTTGATAAGCAAATGTTTGAACTAAATAATTATATGAACCTGTCTCCAAAATCACCAGAAAACAAATTCTCAAAAGACTTAGACTTACAACAATATAGCAGAGGAATGGGAGCTATAGGACTTCCAGGAGACTTATCTTCTCAATCTAGGTTTGTAAGAGTAGCTTTTGTTAAAATGAATTCAGTTTCAGGAGATACAGAGAAAGAAAGTGTAAATCAATTTTTCCATATACTTAATTCTGTAGACCAACAAAGAGGATGTTGTCAATTAGACAATGGAAAATTCGAAATTACAATATATACATCTTGTTGCAATGCTACAAAAGGAATTTATTATTATACAACATATGACAATCATCAAATAAGTGGAATAGATATGCATAAAGAAAATTTGGATTCTACAGAACTTATTAGGTATGAATTAATAAAAGATGAACAAATAAAAATTCAAAATTAATATTATAAACAAGGAGGAAAAAATGAAAGTATTAATAATTTCAGATATTCATGGCTCAGGCTATTATGGAGAAAAAATAAAAGAAATTAATGAAAGAGAAAATCCAGATAAAATAATTTTATTAGGTGACTTATATTATCATGGTCCAAGAAATGAATTGAGTCAAGAGTACGAACCAATGAAAGTTGCTAATATTTTAAACTCATTAAAGGACAAGCTTTTAGTAGTAAAAGGAAATTGTGATGCGGAAGTTGATGAAATGATTTCTGAGTTCAAATTTCAAGACCATATTTTAATGGAAATAAATGGAACTAATTACTATTTTACACATGGACATAAATATAATATAGAAAATATACCATATGAAGATTTTGAGGTAATGATATATGGACATATACATCAAGGTTTTATACAAGAAAAAGAAGGTTATGTTTTTGCAAATCCGGGGTCAATTTCTTTACCAAAATGTAATACAGAACATAGTTATATTATAATTGATGGTAATAAAATTATTTTGAAACGAGTAGATGGGAAGATATTACAAGAATATGAGTTAAAGTCAAAAAATTAAAAACTAATACTAAAAAAGAAGCATATTGGAATAACAACCAATATGTTTCTTTTTAGTTACAAAAATTAAATTATAAAGTAATAAAAATCTATACTTAAATATCATTATTATTGTATTTAATAATATAATAATGTATATCAAAATAAGTAACCTGTTCAGGTAAAGCATCCTTTAAAGGCCTTAATTTTTCAATACCAATTAGTTTAATAGCATTTAAAATTATATCTTTATATTGAGTTTGTACATCTTTTTCTAAATCAACATCAATTCCAGCCTCATAACATTTAAGCAAATGATTTTCAACAGTTACTCTAGTTAAACCTCTAATATTACAAATTTCATCAATGGATTTTCCTGCTTTATATAAATTACAAGTTATAATTTTCGTATCTTCTTTAGACTTTTTAGTCTCATTTTTAACTTCAGTTTGAGATTTATCAGAAGCGGAAGATGATGAAGCTTTTGATGTAATATTATCAAGTTTTTCAGGGATTTTTATATTATTTTCTTCTACATATTTTGAAATAGTATCAATAAAAATTTTACCATACTTTTCTAATTTAGATACCCCAACACCAGTTATTTTTAGCATATTTTCCACATTTATTGGAAAATATGTGGACATCTCCTTTAAAGAAACGTCTGTAAAGACGATAAATGGTGGAATATTATTTAATTGAGCAATTTCCATTCTAAGTTCTTTCAAAATTCCAAATAAAACTTTATCATAATCAAGTTCAGATTTTTCATCTTGCAAAGTTGATTTTGGTAATATTTTTTCAATTTTTCTTTTTATAAAAACTTTCTTATCATGAAATAAAACATCTTCTGCGGATTTATCTAAAACTAAAATAGGATATTTATCTCCAACAGAATTTATATAGCCTTCAGTAATTAAATAATAAATCAAATCTTTTATAGTGTCTTTTGAATAGTCACTCATTATTCCATAAGTTGATAAGTTATCAAAACCTAAAGTCTTGATTTTTGCTGATTTTGTACCTTTTAGAACATCAGTAACAAGACCAGAACCAAATCTTTCATTCATTCTTTTTATACAAGATAATATTTTTTTTGAATCTTCTGTGATATCAGTCATCTCAATTTGAGATAAACAATTACTACAATTATTGCAATTTTTAAATTCTGGATTTTCACCAAAGTATTCCAAAATGTATTTTCTAAGGCATTTATCTGTGTTACAATAATCAATCATATCATTTAATTTATCATATTCAACCTTATGATTTGTGTCAGATGAAGTTTGTTCTATTAAAAATTTATTAGCAACTATGTCGGCTCTACTAAAAAGTAAAATACATTTAGCATTATCGCCATCACGACCTGCACGTCCTGCCTCTTGATAATAACTTTCTAAATCTTTTGGCATATTATAATGAATAACATATCTAATATTAGATTTATCAATTCCCATACCAAAAGCATTTGTTGCAATCATAATTGAATTTCTATCATATGTAAAATCATTTTGTGATTGTGTTCTAGCTTTTTCACTCATCCCACCATGATATTTACAAACAGAATAACCTAAAGATGATAATTTATCAAATAAATTATCAACAGTCTTTCTAGTTAAACAATAAATAATACCAGATATATCAGAATTATTTTTTAAAAAATTAATAATAAAATCGTTTTTATTCTCGGGTATTTCAACAGAAAAATTTAAATTTGCTCTATCAAATCCAGTTGTTAATGTAAAAGGATTTGATAAATGTAATAAATTAATAATATCATCTTTTACAATTTGAGTTGCTGTTGCAGTAAAAGCAGAAACAATAGGACGTTTTTTTAGATTTAAAATTACATTTGCAATTTCTCTATAACTAGGTCTAAAATCATGTCCCCATTGAGATACACAGTGAGCTTCATCAATACTAATCATAGAAATATCAATATTGTTCAAAAGATTAATAAAAGTATCTGAATTCAATCTTTCAGGTGCAACATAAATAATTTTGTAAACGTTATGAACAATATTTTCGATGGTTTGTGAATATTCTGAATTTGAAAGTGTACTATTTATAAAAGTAGCAGGAATTCCAACTTCATTTAAAGCATCAACTTGGTCTTTCATTAAAGAAATTAAAGGAGAGATAACTATTGTAACTCCAGAAAAAATTAATGCAGGAATTTGATAACATATTGATTTACCAGCACCTGTAGGCATAATACCCAAGCAATCTTCACCATTTAATATGTGAGAAATTATTTTTTCTTGACCAGGTCTAAAATTTTCATAACCAAAATGTTTTTTCAATAAAATTTGTGCTTCGTTCAAAATTTAACCTCTTTTCTAATTAAAATTATTTCATTTTTTAGTTTCTTTTGTAAAATTTTCCTTGCCATAAATCTTGAGTACGTAATATTTTATCTAATCCATTCATAACCCATTTTTTGTGCAAATTCCATTCAGGGGCAATAAGTAAATCTTTTGGAGCATCACCAGAAATTCTGTGTATAACTATTTCAGGACTAATATGAGTCAAAATATATGTAAGACACTCTAAATAATAATCCAAAGAGATTGGAATATATTCACCTTTAAAATACATATCAGCTAAAACAGTATTTTTTATTACATATGTTGAGTGAATTTTGATACCTTGAATATCATGAGAGTTAATAAAATCAACACTATTTTTAATGTCATCAAAATTCTCATTTGGCAAACCCACCATTAAATGAGTAACAACATCAATTTTATATTTATTTAAAAGCAAAACAGCTTTAGTAAATTGAGCGCTTGTATAACCTCTATTAATTAACATACCCGTTTTATCATTTGAAGTTTGTAAACCAAGTTCAACACAAACATAATATTTATCTGAATAAGATTTTATTAACTTACAAACTTCTTCATTAATACAGTCAGGTCTTGTGGCTATTTGAAGCCCCACAATACGAGAGTCGATTAAGGCAGAATCATATTTTGATTTTAAATTTGAAATTGTATCATAAGTATTTGTGAAATTTTGAAAATAAACAATGAATTTATTTGCTCTTTCACTACGATAAGTTGTGAAATAATCCTTTACTTGATTACTAATATTTTCACATTTAAGATGTTCCCCAGAACCTCGTTCACCACAAAAAATACAACCTCCTGTTGAAAGTTTACCATCTCTATTAGGACAAGTAAAACCTCCATCAACACAAAGCTTTAATGTTCGTTCTCCAAATTTATTTTTTAAATATTTATTTAAATGATTATATCTTTCTTCGTTTTCCATAGTGTATTTAGTATAGCAGAATTTTTGTGAAATAGCAATAAATATTAAATGTTAGGGCATTAAATAAAAATAAAAATCATAAAGATTAATATAAAAATTGACAATTTAATAATAAGTGCTAAAATATATGCAAATGCAATTTATAAATTAATGGAAGAATAAGGAGAAAAAAATGAAAGAATGCAAAATAAAAAACTTATATAATTTAGATGAAACAATAGCATCAAAAATATTCGAAGGTGCAACATACCCTTGGGAGGTATTACCAAAAATAGAAGAATTTATCAAAGAATTAGGAAATACATTAAGCAGTGAAGAATATGAAAAAAGAGGAGAAGATATATGGATTGCTAAAACAGCAACAATAGCACCAACAGCATATATAAAAGGACCTGCAATTATAGGAAAAGATGCAGAAATAAGACATTGTGCTTTTATAAGAGGAAAAGCAATAGTAGGAGAAGGGGCAGTAGTAGGAAACTCAACAGAATTAAAAAATGTAATATTATTTAACAAAGTCCAAGTACCACATTACAACTATGTTGGAGACTCAATATTAGGTTATAAAGCACACATGGGAGCTGGGTCAATAACATCAAATGTAAAATCAGATAAAAAATTAGTTGTTGTAAAAAATAAAGAAGAAAAAATAGAAACAGGGCTAAAAAAATTTGGAGCGATGTTAGGAGATAATGTCGAAATTGGGTGTGGTTCAGTTTTAAATCCTGGAACAGTAATTGGAAAAAATACCAATGTTTACCCACTATCTTCAGTAAGAGGAGTAGTTCCTTCAAATAGTATTTATAAAAAACAAAACGAAATTGTCGAAAAACAATAAAAAATATGTCAAATATTGCGATGAAAAAACGTTGCATCTTCTAGTATTTAGTAGTAAAATAGCAAATGTGATTTTAAACATAAGAAAAAGAAAAGGAGGATGCTTTTGAGAACGTTTTTTGGGAGTACATTTATTGAGAAAGATAAACTAGAAGAAGCAGAAATATATCACCCAATAAAACTAGAATATTATAAAGAAATAAACGAAGATGATATTCAGAAAATTGATAAAGCTAAATATGGAATTACAATAGTAAAAACTGAATATAAAGAGAACAATTTAGAAGTAGAAACAAAAAATATAAAATATATAACAAATGATGAAAAAGAAGAAGATAGAATATTAAGTATTTTTAAAGAAAATAAGGTAACACCAATAAATTCAGAAGAAGTAATTTCTGATATTTGGGGACACCCTTTTTCGCCTATTAATTTTATTTAAAAGATTAATAGGGAAAGAGGGTGTTTTGTTACTAATAATGATTTTTTGTGATGTGATGGGTGTGATTGCTATAAATATTTGTTTTTTCGGCTCAATACATAATTTAAGAAATTCTAAATTGATTTTTTGGGACCCTTTCACTTAGTCCTCGCTAGAGCTCGACGTGAACATTCCCCTAAAAATCAATTAAGAATTTCTAAAGTTATTACGGGCGCACTCAAAAACAATAATTTCAACATATTCAAATCCCAATTCATCAAAACTTCACTCTAACTAAAAAAGGAGAAGAAAGTATATGTTTTTAGAAATAATAAAATTTATAATTTATTCAGCCTTAATAGTCTTAATATCAAAATATATTTTAGTAACAACTTTAAGAAAATTAGCTGAAAGTTTAAAGTTAAAACCTAAAACAGTTGGAAATATTGCAGGATATGCAACATCTATACCAGAACTTTTAACAATAACAACATCAAGCTTAAGAGGACTATCTGGCGCAAGTGTTTATAATATAATAAGTTCAAATGTAATAAATTTTATTCAATATATTGGAGCAATTTTATTAAATAAAAATGTTGATAAAATAAAAAATAGAGCCATTATTACAGATATAATATTAGTAATTTTTACAATTTTGATTCCAATAGTTTTGTTAAAGATGAATATTGAATTAAATATAATGATTGTACCAATTTTTGTTATTTTGTATATATTATTTAGAGTTATTAATGATAATGTTCATAAGATGTATTTAAAAAATGAAGATGAAAAAATAGAACATGAAATTGAAGTTGAAGAAGAAAAGGAAAGCAAGAATGGATTTCAAACAATAAAATATATTATTTATTTAGTAATAACAGGATTTTTATTATATTTTGTTGGAGATAAACTAGGAAATACTTTAGAAACGTTGTGTAAATTATTTAATATATCAGAGGCTATTATTGGAATATTGCTAGGTTTTATAACAAGTATTCCAGAGTTAATGACATTTTTTGAATCACAAAAACATTATAAAAAGGAAGATGATGATATGCTTGGAGTTGTAGAAGCAACTAATAATTTGCTTACTTCAAATATTTTAAATCTTTTTGCAATTCAGACAATTGGAATATTGATAACAAGTATATTATAGAAGTAATAAAAAAATCCGACATAAGTGTACTGAAACCAAAAAATATTTGATTTTTTGGCTTCAGTACATAGTGTTGGATTTTTTTAAATTATATATTTGCAATTTTTCTTATTTTATAGCAAATATATTGAACTGCACTAGGACTTAAGTTTTCCAAAGATATTAATGAATAAGAACTCTCAGGAATAATAGTAACCAGTGCTACGTTTCGATTGCAAAACCAGAAAAATAATAATCTGCGTTTTATCGTATAATCAAAACCGTTATTGGAGCGTTCAAATTTGAACATTAGTATATAAAGTTTAAATATTTTCATGATGTCAATGTTCTCCTTTTTCTATTCTATATTTTTAGCTTATGTATTATATCATATAAAATTCAATTGTATAGATAAAAAAACAAAATTCACAAAAAATTCACAAAAAAATTAGCACAATGTATTGACAAGTGCTAAAAAAGATTATAATATATATAAAGATTAGCAATCAAACATAATGAGTGCTAAAAGAGGTGAGAAAATGCTAGATGATAGAAAAAAGAAAGTATTAAAAGCAATAGTAGAAGAATATATCAATACAGCAGAACCAGTTGGTTCAGTAGCCTTGACACAAAATGAAGACTTGAAGTATAGTAGTGCGACAATAAGAAATGAAATGGCAGACTTAGAAAAAGCAGGTTACTTAGAAAAAACACATACATCAAGTGGAAGAATACCATCAGAAAAAGGCTATAGATACTATGTAGATGAATTACTAAAAGATGATAATATTAGCTTAGAGGAAATCAAATACATAAGTGATAAATTAGAAACAAAAGTAAATGAAATCGAAGATTTAACAAAAATTGCAACAACAACAATATCAGAAATTACACATTATACAACACTTGCAATAGGACCAAGTACACAGGATTTGTTAATAGAAGAAATAAAATTCGTACTATTAGGCCCAAGAATGTTAATGGCAATAATTCTTACAAATACAGGAATGGTAAAAGAAACAATAATAAAATTTGATGAGGACATAACAGACAAACAAGTCGAAACAATAAATTATATGTTCAACAAAAAATTAAAAGGTCAACCATTAGAAATTATAGATGCTCCATTAGAGGAATATTTGATTAATGAAATGAAATACAGTGTAAAGGTAATAAAACCAATAATAGAACAAATAAAAAAAGTAATTTCAAAAGATAGACAAATATATTTAGAAGGAGCAAATAAATCATTTGACTTACCAGAATTTAATAGTTTAGCAGTTGCAAAAAACTTCGTTAATATAATAGATGAAAAAGAATTAATGACAGATATATTAAATTCAGGATTCGCAAAAGATATAAATGTTTATATAGGCGATGAAAATGAAAAAGAAGAATTAAAAGACTTTAGTGTAATAACCTTTAAACATAAAGTTGGAGACAAAGATATGGGAACAATAGGAATTATAGGACCAAAAAGAATGGATTACTCAAAAGTCATTTCAGTTATGAAATATATAAACAAAAAATTAAAAGATAAAGGAATATAAAGAAAGAGGCGATAAAATGGCAGAAAATGAAAAAAATGAAAATGTAGAAGAAACAAAAGAAGTAAAAGAAAAAAATGAATTACAACAGAAACAACAAGAATTAGATGACTTAACAGATAGATACAAAAGAATATTAGCTGAATTTGAAAATCATAAAAAAAGAAGTCAAAAAGAAAGAGAAGGATTATATAATTCGATATTAGGTGATGTTGTAGAAGTAATGCTTCCAATATTAGACAATCTAGAAAATGCAGCTAAAGTTCAAACAGAAGATGAAAATTACAAAAAAGGAATTGAACTTGTATTAAAACAATTTCAAGATGTACTTAAATCAAAAGGCGTAGAAGAAATCAAAACAGTTGGAGAAACTTTTGATCCAGAGTTACATGAAGCAGTTAGCAGTGTACAAGATGATACAAAAGGTGAAAAAGAAATTGTTCAAGAATATAGAAAAGGCTACAAATTAGGACATAAAGTTATTAGACATTCTATGGTAGTAGTCGCAAATTAGTTATTAATTTTGTTAAAAGTTGTCAAGTGGGACGGGGAATATTGACAACTTATGATTAGAAAAATATATTTATAAAATTTTAAAAAATTAAAAGGTGTCAAAAAAGTCCGTCCCTTTTGACAGAAGAAAGGATGATAAAAATGGGAAAAATTATAGGAATTGACTTAGGAACAACAAACTCATGTGTAGCAGTTATGGAAGGAGGAGAACCAGTAGTAATACCAAATGCTGAAGGTAATAGAACAACACCATCAGTAGTTGCTTTCTCAAAAAATGGAGAAAGATTAGTAGGACAAATAGCAAAACGTCAAGCAGTTACAAATCCAGATAATACTGTTATATCAATAAAAAGAAAAATGGGTACAGCTGAAAAAGTTAAAATAGAAGGAGATAGCTTTACACCACAAGAAATATCAGCAATGATATTACAAAAATTAAAAGCAGATGCTGAAAATTATTTAGGACAAAAAGTAACTCAAGCAGTTATTACAGTTCCAGCTTACTTCAATGATAGCCAAAGACAAGCAACAAAAGATGCTGGTAAAATTGCAGGACTTGAAGTATTAAGAATTATAAATGAACCAACAGCAGCAGCTTTAGCTTATGGAATGGACAAAGAACAAGATCAAAAAATATTAATATATGACTTAGGTGGTGGAACATTCGATGTTTCTATACTAGATATTGGTGATGGAGTATTCGAAGTTTTATCAACAAGTGGTAATACACATTTAGGTGGAGATGATTTTGATAACAAAATTATAGATTACCTAGTAGATGAATTCAAAAAATCAAATGGAATTGATTTAAAATCAGATAAAATGGCAATGCAAAGATTAAAAGAAGCAGCAGAAAAAGCTAAAATAGAATTATCAGGTGTTCAACAAACACAAATCAACTTACCATTTATTACAGCAGATGCAACAGGACCAAAAC
>ENA-OOXC01000989-OOXC01000989.1-human-gut-metagenome-genome-assembly--contig:-NODE-989-length-18761-cov-3.528814_pt1 | contig 18761 bp, 15 predicted proteins | sample MGYA00241578_ERZ501325 | MGnify/ENA primary metagenome ERZ501325 (study PRJEB25962, sample SAMEA2042737) | human gut metagenome | biome: human gut; feature: human-associated habitat; material: faeces...
ACACGCCGCGCAACCCGGCAGCCAGCAGATAATCGGCAATCCCCATATCCAGCAGACGATAGACCGCACCAATGGCATCGTTCGTGTGCAGCGTGCTCAAAACCAAATGACCTGTCAGCGCAGCATGCACCGCCATCGCCGCCGTTTCCTCATCTCTGATTTCACCCAGCATGATAACATCAGGATCCTGACGCACAACAGAACGCAGTCCTGCGGCAAAGGTAAGCCCGCTCCTGCGGTTCACGGCCACCTGATTAATCCCCGGCAGCTTATATTCCACCGGATCCTCCAGCGTTATAATATTGCCAGCCGCAGCATCCAGCTCCTGCAGCGTGGCATATAGCGTCGTTGTTTTACCGCTGCCAGTAGGTCCTGTCAAAAGCACCAAGCCGTTTGGCTGATGAAAAAGCTGACGGTAACGCTGCAAATTACTTTCGCTGAACTGCAGCTGCTCCAGCTGCAGCAGATTATCCTGACGCTGCAGAAAGCGTATAGCCAGCTTTTCACCGTTCACCGTAGGCAGGCTGGCTAGGCGCAAATCCACCTCGCTGCCTTCATGCTCAAGCAAAAGACGCCCATCCTGCGGCACTCTTTTTTCGGCAATATCCATACCGCTCCACACCTTCAGCTGCGTCAGCAGCGTGCTTTGCTGCGTACGCGGCAGCACACACAGCTGTTGCAGCAGGCCGTCAACACGGATGCGCACACGCACTCCCTGTTCATCAGGTTCGACATGCATATCACTCGCCCCCTGCACCAATGCAAGATGCAGCAAATTCTCTGCCAGCTTATTATTACGCAAAACTTCCATTGCACCACCTCATTTTTTCTTATGTTGCATTCATTGTAGCATAAAAAAAGCGAAATGCAATACAATAATTTAAAATTTTCTCTATTTTCTAAATTTTCACTTGAAATTATTCTCTGCTTGCGCTAAAATAAAAAATGAAATTTACTATGCAATGCTTGTTGTCGTCATCTTAACGGATAACACTGAAAGGAGCCATTATGCTAAAACGATTTTTCCCGTTAATACTCAGCAGTCTGCTGCTTGCCATAGCTCTGCCCTGCAACGCTCAAAATAAGCTCACCAATCCCTTTTTGCCTTCTCCCGCCAACGTCGGCCAAACTGTTGCAGTAAACATTCCCGCACTGCCGCAGCCCGTCAGCGAACACCTGGCCTGCTATTCTCTGAGCTACGCCCGCGCCAAGGACGTGCAGGAAGCGTTGACGCCACATTTCGGCACCAAGCTGGGGCTAGATACTATCACCAACAGCCTCATCCTTTTGGGAGATGAGCAAAGCCATGCACGCTTAAGGCAGCTGCTGCCCAAGCTGGACGTAGCAACAAGACAGGTAACGTTAGAAGCCAAAATCATCGCCGTCAGCTGCGAGGACAGCAAAAACCTTGGTGTGCGCTGGGACTGGGATACAATTCCACAACGCAAGCAGGAAACAAACGACAGTGACAGCGACAACAGCAATTATGACGGCAGCTTTAAATTTTGGCGCGGATTTGCCTTCCGCTTCAACGCTACGCTTAATGCCCTCATCAATAGCGGCAAAGCGCGCATTTTGGCAACGCCGCGCATCATCACCATACCCGGCAAGGAGGCCAGTATTTTCATCGGTGACCACATCCCCGTACAAACAGAAAAGCATGACAGCAGCGGCAGCTATACGGCAACGGAATATCTGGACGCCGGCATCAAGCTGCAATATGCGCCTATCATCAGCGAGGACGGTAAAATGGTGACTGCCAGTGTCCACACTGAGGTGAGCACGCCTGTACTCATCAGCGAGCTGAAAAATTACCGCATCACCAGTCGTACCGCCGACACCAACGTGCGCATGTACAGCGGCGAAACGCTGGTTATCGGCGGATTGATAAGCGAGGAACAGCAGCGTACTATGCAGAAGGTGCCCTTTTTGAGCAAGATTCCCCTTTTGGGCGAGCTTTTTAAAAACCGTTCGCGTTCACACAGCAAGACAGAGGTTTTGCTGCTTTTAACGCCGCACATTACGGAAGCAGGCGCTTCACCGGCGATTTATAATGAGGGGCTGAAGAAGGAGGAAGGAAAGTAGCAGACAGACACGTTGGATGCTTACAACCTGTTTTCGCTGTAATCTGTATTTTGTCAACCACCATTCCTCAAAAAGAGCAAGTAAACTCCATGTCGCTCTCACATGGAGTTAAGCCTGTAGACAGTAACTCCAGATGCTAGCGGAAAAGAGTATATCCGTAACCAGAAATTCCACAAAAAATAAGTGATTGAGGCAATTTGTTTACCCGCTAATGTTGATCAAAAGCAAAAAAAGACCACCGCCAGTGGTCTTTTTTTCATGTAGGCACGTTTTAACGGTTGACTGTTTGACGCTTACGAAAGGACTTAATTATACAAATCAGCCAGCGTCACAAGCGTCACTTCGCCACGCTGCGCTGCTTGCAGCAAGCCCTCAGTGAAACCGCCTTTAGAAAAAATATAAAAATAATACTTTTTTCCCTTGCCAAAAACTCTTGCGTAATCGCGTAAAAGCTCCAGCTCATCTAAACCGATTTTCTCATTACGATATTTACAAGAACCGATAATATAAGCATCCGGTGTAATTCCTGTTGCGACAATATCAATCTGCACCTGCTTCTTCTTTTGCGCATCCGTCCCCCACCATTGCCCGATATCAACAAGCTCAATAGGCAAGCTCTTCGCATAATACAGCAAGTAATCCTGACACATTTTTTCAAAAACAAGGCCCATGTAATCTGAAAAATAGCGTTTTACCGTTTGCGAATAAATCCTAGCAATCCTGCCAGAATCAATGGCATTCGCATTATTCGGCACAAACTTATACCAGAAACGGAAAAAATTATCTGCTAAAAGATAAATCGTCTTGCGCCCTGCTTTTTCTGTGAGCGGCGTTTCCTTTTTGACTATTCCTAATTCCATCAATGTTTTTAAGTACTTTAAAACAGTTGTGCTTGTCTCCTGCACTTTACCGCAGATATCAGCAGCCCGCGATGAACCTTCAGCAATAGCTTTAATAATAGCATTATAAATTGCAGGCTCACGTAACTCCTGCTTAAGCAAGTTAGCTGGTTCTTCATACAAATAGCCCGAACGATCAAATAAATTGGTCAGCAATGCTTCATCAATATCTTTCTTTACGCCCAGCTTGTTAATATAATGCGGTACACCACCAGTAATGCCATAAATCAAAGCATTGTCTTCATACGTCAGCTCAGGGTGGAATACAGCTGTCTCTTTATAATTCAGCGGCTCAATTTTAAACTGACCTGTTCTTCTGCCATATAGCGGACTTTCCTGCCCCAGCACCTGATTTTCCATGAAGCTCATAGATGAACCACACAAAATCAAATAAAGTTTTCCCTTGCTCCATTGGTGATCAATTAAATGCTGAAGCATTGCTGAGATAGCAGGCTTGGCTTTTGCTAAATAAGGATATTCGTCAATAACAAACACAAGCCTCTGCTCACGCGCCAACTCCGTTATCTCTGCTAAAGCATCATCATAACTTTTAAACTCCGGCGCAACCACAGCGTCAGGCTTTTCGTAACTCATAATTGCTTTTGATAAAGCCTTTAAATTTTCTTTCCCCGTTGTATTGAGCGCAGAAAAAAATATCGTTGGCTTGTCTGCACAAAACTTGTTAATCAAGGCTGTTTTGCCGACACGACGACGGCCATAAATAATCAGGCACTCAAATTCTTCATTTTCATAACGTGCATTAAGCTTGCGCAATTCCTCTTCACGGCAATAAAATTTTTCCATCTGCTTCACCACCATTCAAAATCATATAACTCACGATTATGTTACTCATAAGTATGTTACTTAAGAGTATTATAATTTAGAATAGAGAAATTTGCAAGGGGTGGACTTTTAAATTTAAAACTTGTGCACGTGATAAAGGCAGGCCGGTTCATACCAGCCTGCCTTTAAGCATTATCCTCTGAATATCTGTACCCAATAATATTCATACTCAGTATTTTCATCACAACAATAGCCAACACCAAGCTCCTTAAATACAGGATTTAAAATATTATCCCTATGTCCTTCAGAATGCATCCATTGATCAACAACACCTTCGGGAGTACCTCTTCCCGCGGCAATATTTTCACCTAGAGTATTGTTTTTATTTTTTACAACAGAAAAGCATCTGCTGCCGTCAGGTCTTGTATGCGACATAAGCTGCGTTATTTCAACAGCTCTGATTGCCGCACTATCCTGCAAATCAGCTGCAAGACTTAAGGGAGCAGCCCCAACCTTGCTACGTTCGGTATTGCACAGCTCCAATACTCTTACAGCAAAAGCAGGAGCATTCAGCGCCAGTTCGCCATGAAATTTTTTATTCTTATGATGAGCAAAAAGCTCAGCCAGCGGATTACGTCTTTTCTGCCAATCTCTCGCCTGCTTTTCCAAGGCATATTTACGCTGATTTACTATGCGGTCACGTTGAGCAGCCTGTCTTTGTCTGGCTGCCATCGAATGCTTGGCAAAATCATTACTGCCTGCTGCCGCAGCACTATTTGTCATTGATATGACAGCGATAAAGCAAAACGCAATTAAACATATTACAGTAAAATACTTTTTCATTTCTCTCTCCATAAAATAAAATTATTATTCTGCAGTATAGCTATGATTGTCCTAAATACCCCATTCATCAACGGAATATAACAGGAAATCCTTTTCTGCATCTTCCTTACGGCTCACGCGCCACAACCATTGGCCGTCAGTAGCCAGACGCTCATATTCTTCTGCCCAAGCATATGCCGGTGAATATTTTCCGCAAATACTGTTTATACGCTTTACTGTCTTTGCAGCCGCATCATAGTCCTGCAAAAGCACATAGGCCAATAATCTCGGTAGCAAAGTATCTGCTTCACTATATTGGTTTTTATTCTGTTCCAACAGCTTTAATGTCTGCTTCGCATGTAAACAAGCTCTGCTTTTATAGTCCTCATAATCAGGATAATAGCGGGCATCACCGGCATAGCAGGCTATGGCATACTGCAAATTTAACGTTACGCTGTCGGGATAATCTTCAAGCTGCTTCTCATATAGCGTGCATGCTTGTGCAAAGTAATTTTTTGCGTAACTCAAACCGCCGCGATGACGATAAATCTGTGAAGCCAACAGCCTATATTCCGCACTTTCCGGAATAATCGCCAACGCAAGATTAATATTTTTTATTGCTTTCGTATATTTTGCATTTGCAGTCCGTTTATCTGTTGTCGCTCTGGCCTCCCTGTAAGCTGTCAGCGCCGCCCCTGCGTATTCATACGCTTTATTGCAGCCGGAAGCATAAATTACTCTTCCCTGAGCATTGTACAAGCAATTATAGGCTGCAGCAGCTTCAGCATCCGCTTCGACATTATCAGCAATATTATTGGCCAAGCAAGTATTCATAGCGCAAGCACAGGATAAAACCAATACCAACTTTTTCAGCATAGCTCTCACCTTCTATCATTAAAAAAGGAATGCCCTTTAATGCGAGCATTCCTTTCGTCATTGCCGTTTATTTTACAAAGGCAACTGCTTTATTTTCCAGCATACCGGATTTTTCATTAGCATATAAAATTTTATCGCCATCTTCTACACTAACAACAACGTTAACCGGATTTACGGAATTAGCACCACCGCGAACGCTCACAGCCTTCACAACCAACGGATTTGCACCGGCACGAGAATTAACGGTTGCGATCTGCAACTCGTTATAGTATTCTACCATGCCCTTGCTGATAGCAAAGTCCTTATCAATATTACGCATGCCATAAATCGCACGGCCGTTAACATCATAAATAACCGGAGAGAAGGTACCCTCCAAGCCTAAGCCGGCAGCATCTACAACAACACCGGTATAGGAAGCAGCTTCAGCCTGTACCTCCGGAGCAGGGGTGTAATCTTCGCTTATTGCAGGCGCTTCTTCAGGCAGAATGGTTTTTTGAGCTTCAGGTACAGCAACTGCCGCAACACTCTTCACGCCATACAGAGGAATAGCCATTCTGACAGTGTAGCTGCCGTCATCATTGGCAGTTTCTTCAACTATGCGTGCCCCCTTTACCAATGCGCTGATTTTAGTATTTACAATATCGCTTTCAATTGCTAAATCACGCATAGAGGTTTCTGCATCAATCTGAACGCCTTTAATAGTTTCTGCCAGCTGACGATAAGCATCAACAATAGCAGCACGACGCGCAAGTGCAGTACCGCGGGCAGCAGGCACGTTTTCCGGAGGCAGTCCTACACCCCACGCTTCAACATCAGCCTCAGCACCCTTTTCCCAGTTTACAGAGCCTTTAACATTTTGCTGCACATTTACCTGTACGGATACATCATCCGCACTTGCCATAGCAGGTGCAATACCTGTTAAAGACATGGACAGACCAAGTACGACAGCAGCGAGTAAATTTTTCTTCATTTTAAATACATCTCCTTAATATTGTTTACCACGTTTCATGTGGATGGCTATTTAACCATTGAATAGCTTCCTTAGAGTATAAGTCTCTATCTGAATGTTTTTTATTAGCAGTAATACCATTAGTAGGATATGAAAATTTATATTTATCTCTAAAGTATTTCCACGTATTCATATTCTGATCATTAAATTTACTTATTGCAAAATGCAAATGTGCTCCAGTGGAATTACCAGTATTACCACTTTTACCAATAGTATCACCTTGAGAAACAGTTGCTCCTTTAGATACATTTATTTGACTAAGATGACCATATAAGCTATACACATCATTATCATGCTTAATAATCACTACTTTTCCATAGCTTTTTTTATAACCCATATCGTATGCATGAACTACAGTTCCTGCTGCAGTAGCTCTAACACTATATCCTACAGGTACAGCAATATCAATTGATTCATGATGATCAAACTGACCTGCTCCTTCTCCTTGACTCCACCCTGAACTATGTTTATAATCATCTTTGGCATTAACAGTTAAATAATAATATAAAGTTGATATTTTATACGAATCAACCGGCCATATATAATTTTCTTTTTTTACTGCTTCCACCGCCTTATTAACACCATACATAGCACCATCTGCTATTTTTTGAATAGCAGATTTCATTACATATCTTTCTCTTGGATCACCATTATCTGTCCAATAACGAATAAAGAAAGATTTACTGTTTTCTGCAAGGACAACAACATCTGATCCAGCAGTTACCCAGCCAGCTCTCGCTCCGCTCAAACTTTCATTGTTATAAGTATTTGTCCTATACTTTGCTTTACCACTCCATTGAGAAAATGAACTAGAATTATTGTTATTATTTATAATCTCCTTGTCTTCATTAAGCCCCTTCACGGCAGTTCGTTCTACGTAGCGTTCTCTCTTCGCACCGTTGTCGGCCCAATAACGAATAAAATAGGACTTCGCATTTTCTCCCAATACTTCTATATCGGAGCCGCTGGTTATCCATCCTGCTCTCGCACCTCGCAAATCAGGATTGTCGTATGTATTTGCTGTGTATCTTGCTGTAGCTTTCCATACACCGTAGGAGGTTTGCTCCTGCTTTTTATCCTCTCTTTGCACAGGCTTCACAATAGGATTAGTGTTAATCGTATTGTTATTTACCTGTTGTTTTCCGGCCTGCCTTGCATCCCAGCAATCCCAATACGGAGCCCAAGCCATTTTATAGCCACCACTGTTCAACTTATAAATAAACTGCCTGCTTTGGCCAGAATCAGATACGACTAAAATAGGCTCATTATCATTGAACGAACCAAACTGTTTATTATGATTGGGATTAGTATATGTATAAGTATTAGCTTTAGGCGAGTAACGCTCCTGATTAGCAAAACCAATATTGTTAACTAAATCATCTGCTCTGAACCATCTGCTGACTCTGCCGTTGCCGACAGGATAAGAACCATACGCCCAGCCATCGCTTCTGATTTGCGTTACCACAACATAGTCTCCGGGATCAATCCAGCCTTTTTGTACACCGTTAGGCTGTAAATAACAATTCATTTTTTTTACGGCATAGGTTTGCAACGGTACTCTGTCGGCAGGAATACTTCCGGCTTCAGCAACTACGCCAAGAGCCAACGCCAAGCCTAAGGCCAATAAGCCTATTTTTTTCATCTGAAGCAACTCCTTTGCAAATTATTCCAACGCACTTACCAGGTATGACGATAGCCGGCGCTGATAGACCAAGGCTTTTCAACCCTGCTGCCAAAATCTTTTTCCAAATCAATATAATAACTGTTATTCTTGCCGACTTTAGCACTAGTGCCAATTGCACATTTCAGCCAAGTACCACCCATATCGGTATAAGCGTTAGTTGTAGTACCAGGAACGTTAACGTGCATCTTGCCGTCAAAATCATGCACTAAGTTCATGCGGTAATAAAAATCGCGTTTATCCATCTTCTTGCCAACCTGCATACCCAAATTAGCAATCTTGCTGGTAACACTGTCGCCATGAATATTAAAGCCACGAGCATCTTTAAAATCTACATCACTAATCTTGCCCCAGGTTAAGCCTGCAAATGGTTCATAGTACCAATCATTACGCATTTCGTAACGTCTGCCATATTTAGCTGCGATGCTCAGTACATCTTTAGAATAGCTGCCAGCAGCAAAAATATTATTTATATCAAGACCGGCATAAGTTTTATCCATTTTGCCATATTTTAGGATAACATCAACATAATCGTTATTATCTTTGCCTAACCAGCTACCGTACAGGTTGTAACCAGTGCTCTTCGTGTCGCCAATAATACCTGTATCACATTTGTTTACAGAGTGAGTAATGCCAAAGCCACCAAACATAATTGCTGCATTACTTTCATGCTTCCAATCATGACCACCGCTGGTCATGTTGTAATCATAGCCATAGCCATCAATCTTCATTTCGCCGGTTTCACCGCGAATCCACACGCCAACCTCGCTGGGATCATTGCGGATATCCATTACACGTTTAAATACGTTATCAATCTCATTAGTGTTAATGTATGGTTCGTTAGACGGGAGCTGCTGGTCAAGGATATCGCCTGCAGCTTTGCTGCCCCAACCGACAAAATTATAGTCACGGCCGGTAATAAGAGCTCCGGAAGTAAGAGCTTCTTCCTTAATGATAGGAGTATACAAGCTCAAGCCATCATCACCGCCTGCAATTTCTAAATTATAAAACATCAGACCGGTTTTCAGATTAACCTTGTTATCACCATCCACATGCACAACAGTTACACTATGACCATCGGACTCTTTAATGGGCACGCCTCCGTTGTCATCCTTGTTCTTAATTCCTAACTGCAGTGCAGCAGGAACAGTACCGGTTAAAACAACCTTATCACCTACATCATTAAGCAAATCTGTTGATACACAAATAGCACTCTTCTCATTAGTCTGCAGGTTTGCGAAGGTGACAGTTTGGTAATTTGTATTCCAAACATCGCTTGAACCATAATCATAGTAGTTAGGTGTATTTACATATACCAAGCCACCATTCAGTTTTAAGCCATAAACTACATCTGTCTGATTTGCAGGTATACTCCAAAAGGCATTCTCTCCTAATGTCATATGAAAGTTTGCATCACTGCCCTTTATAGCCCCCCAAAATGCACCTTCTAATACATGTGATAGATTGATATTTGTCTGTGCACCGCTAAAATGCTCAATATCGCCATCAATATAAATTTCCCGTGCATTAAATGTAAAATCACCTTTGTTGCTAATAGCATTATAGCCGGCAACGTATGGTGTATCTGCTGAAAAATAGTCAGGCTGAAGAGAACATACTACTCTTCCATTTATAGTCATATTGCCTTCGTTTTCTATAACAGAACCAGTAAACACATTGCCAGAAGATGTATCTGATGATATAGAAACATCCCCAATTATATTTAATGTGGCACCAGCTTCATTTCTAAAAGCGGCGGTCTTCAGTATCTTATTATTAAGTCCAATTTTCAGGTTGCCTTTTACAGTCAAAGTTCCTGCTTCATTTTTTATAGCATATTGAGATTTAATAGCATCTGCACTAGCATGTCCGGAATAAATATTGTTTACAATCCATATATCTCTGTCACTGTTTATCCTAACATCAGCATCGGCACTATTATTCAAAATACCGATACTGTTACCGATACCGGTATTATAATCAATCGTCAAGCCTGATGTTTTGTTGTCGCTTCCGTTAAATATAAAATTGATGTTTTTATTATTATTACCAAAAATGTTGATTGTAGCACCTGTATCATTAGTATCCGTAAAGCTGGGAGCAGTTATTTCACCAACCTCAGGAGATGCACTCGTTCCAGAAAAATTTGATGTTTTATAAGTAATGTCTTTATCGGTGTTAATATCAATCTTAGAATGAAAAGCTGCCTGCACTCCCATATTTATAGAGCACACACTCAACAATACACTTGCAATCAACGCTTTCTTTTTCATCATCACAACAGTCCTTTCCTTATTAAACATAATTTGCAGCCATTTTTCCTGCTATATCTTCGGCAGCTTTAGCAATAGCATTATGTACACTATCCATTGTTACATTAACAGTACCGATTTTCAGCACCTTCACTCCTGTAAGCCCATTACCGGCATGTAATTTAACAAAGCTACTTTTAGATTTGCCGTCGCCTTTGACAGCCATAAGAATATCACTGGTTTCTACATCCATAACTCTGGCAATAACATGCGCCTTTACCGTGCATACATTAACGCCGCCGCCAATATGCGTCAAAATCTGTGTTCCGGTATCACTAATGCTAACATTAGTAACATTGCCATAAATTATGTACCGTGTATGAAGTAAATCTCCTATGCGTTTAGCTGTGTCCGGATCAATCAAACCTACAGTAGTTAAATTCTCTGCTTTGAGCTGCTGCATTACCATATCTTTATCCATAATATTAAAGCAATGCTTATTCACCAAGCCATTAATAATATATTCACTCGATGCATATTCAGCATTATTAATATTAATTTCAGATGGTGTAGCTCCAGGACGTGTACCAAAATCCATAACAGCTACATTAGCATCTTTAGCTATAGCCGCAGCAAAACACTGGCTACTGAATAACACGGCAAAAAATAGTGCTAAAATTAATCTTTTCAACATAATAGCCCCTACTTAACAAATATCTCACCTGCATCAGCATCAGTAATAAGAGTATCAGCAATAATCTGAGCTGTATTTTCCATTGCCTTGTAATACATATCGTTGTTCAGCTTATCGCTACCAATTTTTATACCACCAAACAAAGATATCTGCTTCTGTGTATCCTTACCAACAACTTCTTTTTGCCAAATAACTTCGCCGGTAGAAACTTTTATAACCTTCAAATCAGCCTGCACGCCAATGCCTGTCTTTTTAACATTAATAGAACTTGCTAAAGAAGATAATGGTCCTAAAGGTCCCATCATATTTGCAGCACCTGATCCACCCATCATACTCATTGCCGTATTTGCATATTGTGCTGCGTCTGCAATTTTATTTTCCATCCAGTCACCACTGCCAAGGTTAAGAATAGTTCCTTGAATTAAATATTCAGCATTATGCTGTCTGCCAATACTGCTTACAATGACAGGGCTTACAATTTGTCCTAATCTGGCACTAGCAATGCCTTGTGCCCATTTTTCGTTAAAGCCTTGTCCTTCAAACAATGTATTATAATCACCATAGTTCATAGCATAACGCGCATTTTGAAAAACGGCAGCCTTTTCATCATATAGCAGCTTTTCCAAATTCTTGTCTATTACCTTGGTTTCTTTAAAATTAAACTTGCCGCTATTAAGCAGCTTTTCCATAACTAAATCAGATAAGGTTGCTGCTGATTCAACCCTGTCATAGCGAGTGTCATCTGTAAAACGCATTAGCACACAAGAGGGATTAGCAAAAGCGGTTAATGTTACTGTACTGCTGAAAACCAGAGTAACCATTGTAGAAGCTAATACTTTTAAACTCTTTCTCATCAGTTCTCACCTTCATCTTTCTTAGGCTTTTTGGTAGCATCCTTTACGCCCGCAGGTAAACTTAAATATTCTTTAGCTGGAGTTGGTGAAAATTCGTTAACTTTAATAATGCAGCGTCTTGCCTGCAATTTACCTTGATCATCATAAATAAACTGCGCCGAAGCAATTTTTGTCAAAGTGTAACCATTAAAGTAATATCTGATTGCTTCCATATTCTGCCCGTTAGATTGATAATCTACGTAATTCAAACCATTAGACAACCAGCCAGAGCCTACTTGTCTATAACTTGGCATCTCGGAGCTTTTCATATTATCAGGCAACATGGCATTTAAAAGACGTGTCATATCACCGCCACCAAAGGCATCACCTTGCAGCATATAAGCAACATTATTAGTCTGGTTAGCAATGACAGTATTTTTCTTTGTACCCCAAATAGAAGTTTTTTGTCCTTCATTATATTTGGTGTACACATAAGTACCATTTTCATTTTGCAAACGACAGTTAACAAAACCGTTATAACCAACCTCTTCATAACGATTACTACCATCACTTACAACAACGCATTCTAATGGTTTATACATTAATTTGCTAACATTACCATTGCTCATAGTGTTATTACCTGTCAGAGTAATTTTATCTTTATTAGTTATACGCTCCTCCGGGGTGATATTTACGTATTTGATTGTATACTTCTTATTCATTAACAAATTACGATACGTATCAAGATTACTTGCTTCTGCAATAGCAGAAAACATTGACCCTACAGCAACACAAGAAACTGCTAAAGCTTTCCACACTTTATTCATCGTTTATTCCCCTTTCTTGCCATAGTCTTCCACTAAAACTTGCTTATCAAGCAAATCATCCATATCACCAATACCAGCTGCATACACCTTGCAGCCATCTGGTATTTTCAAAGCGTTTTCAGGTAACTCCTGCGTAATTTTTTTCACCTTCATAGTATTAATCAATTCTTCTTCACCATTACCACTTTTTACGTAAGTCTTAATGGTTTGCAATTCGCCATCCTTGTAATACATATAAAAAATTTTGTCAAAAAGCACTCCGCCAGCTTTATTTTTAACAGAGAAAGAGTATTTATCGTAATCTAAAGGAGCTTTATCGTCAGCAGTTTTACCACTGCCCACATAGCTCGGAGCTTTAAACTCCGTAAAGGAATTAAAAACATCGTTAGGTGCAAAAGCTACTAATTCTTCCGGTAAAGCCAAACGATAACGCACACTACTCCATCCCTCATTAGGGTCAAGGTTTTCATCATCAAGTTGATTGTAATAAGCCATGATTGCTTTCTTTTTGCCCTGGAACTGATAATATTTACCATCAGCATATAGCGCAGAAGGTTCTTTAGTATCTGATTTGATAAAGAATGAAGCTAAACCAATAATCGGTACAGCTGCTAAAAACGGATTACCCATAGATGTATAAACAGTGTAATCCATGCGCTTACCATCTTTTACAGCCAAGCATTTTTTTACATCATTCAATTCATATTCAACATAAAAATTGCCAGATGACATAATCTGCTTATATTCTGCTGCCTTAGGCTGCTCTGCAAAAGCAGAAGCCACAAAAGTGCTTAAAGTTAGTGTCAGTGCTAAAATTTTTTTCATCGTTTCTCACCCCACAAATATTTTAGAAGCCTGTTTTGATTTTCAGCTTTTTGCCGTTGTTCAAGGTTGTCATAATACCCATATTACCGTAAATAGCATCACGCACAGCCTTACTGATTGCATTACGCACCTGAATATCAGAAACCTCAATAGTACCAATCCTAATGACATAATCTAATTGATCACGTTCATAATAAATATTCTTATTATTTGTTAACACTGTATTAACGTTATCTGCCTTATTAATTGTTTCATCAACAGAACTATTGCGCTCATTAGAAGAGTGTTGTGTTTCCGTGGTTTCATTTTCATTAGTTGAAGTTACATTGCTTGAATTACTATTTGTATTAGAATCTGTACTTTCATCTGTTTTACTATCAGTCTTTTTACTTTCAACAGTACCGCTTTCTATTGTACTATCTGATATAGAAGTATCTTTTGTTATATCATTCGCAGTTTCTAAATTCTCACTATCCACAGACAAACTCGGTTGCACAGAACCAGTATATTTCCCTTCGATTATTAACCGCAAATCACTAAGATCTGTACTAGTAAGTTGTCCATCACCATTAATATCAGCATTAGTAAAATCATAATCAAACTCATAGTTACCAACGATAACTTGACTCAGTATATCTAAATCTCCTTTATTTACTACGCCATCACAGTTAACATCACCTGTAAGATTCCCATTAGCACTTTTATCAGTAGTAACTTTTTTACTAGTATTTTGTTTGTCATTACTTTGGTTATTTTTTTCTTTATTTATTGTATTAGTGTTTGTAATACTATTTTCTTTTTGATTAGTTACTTTATTTTCTTTAGTAGTGGAATTACTAGAGTCGTCAGTCCTTGTAGTATTTTGCGTATTCTTCTTATTTTTGTCATAGGTACTGCTTTGGCTGTTTGTAGTATTAGTATTCTTACTATACTCATTTTTCCGGTCATGATTAACAGTATTGAAAATGTCCTCGGTTTCTATTTTTCTGTTACGATATTTAGTGAAGCTCAATTCGTTGTATGTACTTGTCGAACTGCCCTTGCCTAAACCAGCAACGATAATACGACCTGTTTTTATATCAACAATACGTACAGCAACATTTGCTGTAACTACATGCTGTGCATTGTCAAAGGAGCCTTTATCACCATGCTGGTAGCCCAAAACATTTTCTTTAGTTGTCAATCCGGTAAGATAGCCTACAACCATATATTCCGCACCGGCAAATTTGCCAATTTCTACTGTGGTAGAAGGGTCAACCAGTCCGGACATATTTATGCTATGCATATTGGCAATTGTGCTCAGCTGCTCATAATCTATCAAATCAAACCAGCCGCTGGCAGAAAGCTGATAAATAGCATATTCTGTAGCAGAGCTGAAATCCTGATCTCTTAATCCTTGGCTGGTAATAGCCTTATTACCAAAATTCATAACAGCCACACGAGGAAAATTCTTAATATCCGTAGCCTGTGCAACAGAAGCACCAACCAGTAAGCTGACTAAAGCAACTCCACTGAACAATCTTTTAAAATTCATCTTTATTCCTCCACATTATTCCGCCGTTATAACAATATTATTTGCGGTAATATTTTTTATAAACAAATTGCATTTGCATTTCTCTTTGAGCAATCTGAAAACTGTTTGCGGCTTAAGAGTTGTTTCAATGGTCACCATTGCTTTTCCGTTACTGAAATTTTTCTCTTGAACACCGCTCACGCCTGCGGTATGCTTCAAAGCTGTGATAATTTCTGATACAAATTTATAATTGTCCGTTTCAATCTCTACCTGTATTTGATTATCTGCAGCCGAAGCCTTATTTGCTAAAACAGACTTTATTTTTGTCGCAACAATTTCGGAAAGCTGAACTACAGCAGTATTCTCAGAGCTATTATTGCTGTTATTTATAGACTTCGTTTCACTTCTAAACGTATTGACTACTTCACCGGTAGCAGCCTTGACAACCTCAACATTGATTTCCGCAACACTATTTATCAAATTAGTAGAAAAACTTTCTACTAAGTCACCACTGCCCAAATCAGTATATCTCGGCAGGCTTATATTACCGGTATGCAAATCTAATTTACCTATAATAAGGTAATCCATCTCCGAATTAGGCAGTAAAGCAGAAGCGTCCAAAGCCATACCTCTGTCAAAATTTTTTTCATTATATATCAGCGCCGAATCAATAACATGAGAAAAACCCAATTCTACCAGTTTTCTGTTTATAGCAGCCTCGCACATTAAAGGATATTTTTCTTTGGCTGCGTTATCTGCATCACTATAATATGTAACCACTACACCAATCCGCGGATCTCCTAAGGCTTTTATCATTTCAATGCGATTCATCAGCTCAGAATTCGGGTTAGTATTAACATCAATCTTCGCACGGACATAATAGCTGCCATTTCTTTTACCTTCATCAATTACACGCACATCCGTAATGAAGCCAACGGATTTAGCATAAATTTCATCACTTACCACCGAAGCCTGACTCACCAATGTTTCGGAATTAATATATGTACCGACAACCTGCTCCACTGCATTACGTTTGGCATCGCGCAACGCACTGTCCCTGTCTTCACCGACACCGGAAACATCAGCAATCTGCGCATATGTAATATTATTCAATGCTAACAAAAGCATAGCTGTTACAACCTTCCATCTCATTATAAATCTCTCCCTCCGATGTATACCTCCAATACCCATTTTACCCCCCCCACTACACAATAGCGTTTCTACGAAGTACTTGTCTATTAGTTCGCAAAGCATCGCCATATAGGGGTATCTCTTATCAATGCTCGTATATATCATTATGAAATTTCCATTATACTCTTAATTTTAACCAAATTGACATACATCTGACACATGTGACAACTTTTGTGACAGGCTTTTTGCATATTCAAGACTTTATTATTGTCACAAATTCATCTATAATATAAATATTGACGATGAACTTTTTTAGGAAGGGTTTTGCTTATGACATTATTTGCAGATACGCTTAAAAAGTATCTAGAAACTAAAAATACAACAATTTACACTATCTCAAAAATTAGTGGTATAGACAGAACAATGATACAGCACATGAAGGTTGGTAAGCGTATGCCTGCAAATGTTGCAGACGTAACTGCTATTGCCAAAGCCATGATGCTCAACCCCAGTGAAACAGCAGAATTGCTGCGTGCCTATCATATATCACATATGGGTGAGGAAAATTATTTCCGTCGGGAGCATGTCAGCAAAATCATCTCCAGTTTTTACGATATGAATTCTGCCGACGAGCTTGTGATTCCCACAGGTGTACAGGATATGCTTGAAATGAATGAAGCTCTGAAAATAATCAACGGTCAGGGCAATATCAATCGCATTTTAAAAGCTGTTTTAGAGATTGAAGCCAATAAAAAATCAGGCCATATCAAATTAATGGTACAGCCTGAATATCAATATATTTTTGATTGTCTTACTTCCATTGATTTTAACCGCAACAATACGCTTGTGGAAGCAATTATCGTTTTTGATAAAAACGAAGGACATAAAGGCACAACCTACAATCTGAATATCCTGCAAAAGCTTGTGCCGATTTTATTCCAATGTGAAGTTTTCCATCCTTACTATTTTTATGACAATGTTGATACATTGTTCAACAACACCAGTATGCTGCCGTTCAAAATTATCACCAGTGATTTCGTGCTGGCAGTGTCCTATGAACAGGATAAGGCTGTGCTTTGCAATTCGCAGGATATGGTAGCACTCACCGGTGACACCTTTCAAAAAAGCCTCAGTGTTGCCAATCCTATCTGCCACACCTTCCATCCTACGCCAGAGGAATATTTGCAATCTACCTTCCTCAGCGATGAGGAAATAAACGCTGAAGAAGTGCATGAGCTTTTCTACCAGCCTTGCTTCCCCAGCTTCTGCCCGGAAAGTATCCTCATGGATAGATTGAACACTGACATTATCCCGCCAGAAATGCAGGGAGTTATTGCCGATTACTTTGCTAAAATCCGCTCAAAATATAGCTCTCACAACATTTCCTTTACGCTTGAAGGCTTAAATCTCTTTATGGAAACAGGACGCGTAACAGAAATCCCTGATTTTATGTACACCTACCTGACGCCGCCGCAACGCCTGGCGCTTTTAAAGAATATTATCAACAGCGTTGATGATGGCAGCTTCACGCCAAGGATTGTACGCAGCGGAAAACTCTCCGTGCCTTCGCCTATTTGCATTTGCGCACCGAGCGAGCAAAAGGTTGTTATTTATTACTTCAGTCCCAATAAAGGACAGTATATCTTCCATCTGCAGGAATTAAGCCTGGTACATGCATTCCATGATTTTCTGGTTTACCTGCCGGAAAGCAGTATGGTTTATTCTGAAGAAGAAAGCAAAGAGCTGCTGCATTCTGTCTACGAGAAATACAAAAATCTTTATAATTGATAAGTAACATCAACGAGGTTGAGGCAAACCAACTTCACAAATTAAAGAATCGCTAGAGTTAAGTATTTTTTTATTTTTTGCACTAAAAAACCAGTGGGAATTTACCTGACGGTAAACCTCCACTGGTTTTTCTGTTCAAGGCTGGTTTTGTCCCAGCCTCGTTTACTATCTACTCTTAAATTTTACATTTCCGAGAATTGGTCCTTGCCTACGCCACAAAGAGGGCAAACCCACTCTTCCGGTACATTTTCCCAGGCAGTGCCTGCTGCAACGCCGTTATCGGGATCGCCAACCTCAGGATCATACACATAACCACAAACATCACATACCCATTTTGCCATTAGTTTCGTCCTCCTCTTGCCATAGCCTGCGCTTTTAAGAAAGCTAAGCGCGAGCTACATAATAATTATTATTTTTGACCTATAATTATTATAGCATGTTCTACGAGGATATTCTGCAAAATAGCTGTGAACCTTTTTACTGCAGCGCCTGCTGCTTTTCCGGTAAATCCAAGCGGAAGAAGTCGTACAAAGTCTGCGCCGCCGCATGGTTCATGCCTTCTACCGCAGCAAGCTCTTCAACGCTAGCTGCCCGCATAGCGTCAAGCGTTTTGAACGCCTTCCACAGCTCCTGACGTCGCTTGGGCCCGATGCCTTCCACATGGTCGAGCACGGAAACAAGGTTGCGCTTACCGCGCAGCTTGCGGTGGTAGGTAATAGCAAAGCGGTGCGCCTCGTCGCGAA
>ENA-OOXC01000996-OOXC01000996.1-human-gut-metagenome-genome-assembly--contig:-NODE-996-length-18688-cov-6.208877_pt1 | contig 18688 bp, 13 predicted proteins | sample MGYA00241578_ERZ501325 | MGnify/ENA primary metagenome ERZ501325 (study PRJEB25962, sample SAMEA2042737) | human gut metagenome | biome: human gut; feature: human-associated habitat; material: faeces...
ATACATGATCTGGTGCAATTCCAAGAACATCTTTAAAAATGTCACATATCTGGCCTGTGAGTTTAGAAAAGGCAGACGGATTCTCACTGCCGTAAACGCTGACCTCGACCATAGCCATAGGCTCGGCATTGCTTCCTCTAAAGTAGAGCTTGTAGTCAGGCTCAAAACCAACCATGAGCCAATTTTCTGACTTGCCAGGAATTGTCTGGATAGCCTGACCTAAACGTGTTTTGATTTCAGTTTCCTGTGCTTCTGTAAGAGAAGTGCTTATCTTAGAATTAATAAATGGCATGTGTTACCTCATTTCTGCGCCGCAGGCGCGTGTATTCATGTGCTGATTATAGCACTTTACATATGTCAAAGAAACATATTAATTGTCAGAGCCGTCAATAATGCCCACCAGCAATTTAAACGTCAGGCTGCGAAAAAAATATTTTTCTTCATTTAATAAAACACCTTCATTGGTGTAGTTAATAAAAATTATAATATAGGCTGGGGAAAATAACAATGGAAAGGGTTTTTGGGGTTAACCTTAACATGTAATTTAACTAAATTACATGTTGACAAAATAATCTAATGTGTTATCATAATAGTGTAATTTAACTAAATTACAGAAAGGAGCTGCGATGAAATTAGAACAATTAAGTGATGTAGTTAGCTTTACAATAGGTAAAAATCCTACGAGAATTAAAGAGCAGGAATTAATTTTGTATTCGTTAGAAGATTTCGAAAATGATTTGTATGGAATAACAGAGCAAAGTAATAAATCAGAATGTATCATTAATCTTATAAAATCAAAAGTAGCTCCAGTTTCAGTTGATAATAAAGATAAATGTATTACATCAAATTTTCTAAAATGTGAATTTAATGAGCAAATACTGGATAAGTGGTATTTTTGTTATCAATTTAATGAAGGAAAAGATTTTGAACAGCAAATAGCAATGGTTCATCAGGGAACAACATTAAGCGTAAAGAAGCTTAATATGAAAATAGTAGGAGAACTGAAAATAAGATTGCCTGATATAGAAACACAACATAAGATTGGGGAAATATATAGACAGTCTTTAGTGCAAAATCGCCTAATGATAAAGCAGGCAGAGAATATTAAAAAATTAACTCTTACAATTATAAGGAAACTCGAGGAGGATTAAAAATGGCAGAAAGTAAAGATTTATTGCAGGTATTATGGAGTGGAGCAGATGTGCTCCGAGGAAAGATGGATGCGAATGAGTACAAAACATATTTATTAGGATTAGTATTTTATAAATATTTGTCTGATTCATATTTAGCAAAAGTGTATGATTTGCTGAATGATGAGACACCAGATGATTTACAAGAAGCACAGAAACAATATGAAGAAGTAATGAAAACAGTGGATGCAAAGGATTTATTACAGGAATTAAGAGAGTCAATGCATTATACACTTGATCCAGATATGACATATGTAAGTATATTAAATGATGCTAAGGAAAATGCATTTAATAGAGAAAAATTGCAGGCTGCATTTAATCGTATTCAGGAATCAGATAAATTATTTAATGGATTGTTTGCTGATGTGGATTTATATTCTAACAGATTAGGAACAGGAGATCAGAAACAGAGTGCTACAATTGCAGAAGTAATAAAAGTGCTTGATGGAGCAGACTTAATTCATGCAAAAGGAGATGTTCTTGGAAATGCATATGAGTATTTAATAGGACAGTTTGCATCGGAAACTGGTAAGAAAGCAGGCGAATTTTATACTCCACATGGACCTGCACAGATTCTTTGTAGAATCGCAATGACAGGGCAGGAAAATAAAAAGGGGCTTCAGGTTTATGATCCATGTATGGGTTCAGGTTCTTTAATGCTTAGTTGTAGAAATTATTCAACAGAACCAGATTATATTAAGTACTATGGTCAGGAGCTTATGCCATCAACTTACAATTTAGCTAGAATGAACATGTTTTTACATAGGGTTCATCCTGAAAATCAGCATTTAAGAAATGGAGATACATTAGATGCTGACTGGCCTACTGATGAAGAGACAGAATTTGATGTTGTTACTATGAATCCTCCTTATTCAGCTAAATGGTCTGCAGCAGAAGGATTTAAACAAGATGAAAGATTTATGGATTACGGGGGAAAACTTGCACCTAAGTCAAAAGCAGACTATGCATTTTTACTTCATGGTTTTTATCATTTGAAGCAGACAGGAACAATGGCAATCGTACTTCCTCATGGAGTGTTATTTAGAGGGGCTGCTGAAGGAGCAATCAGAGAAACCTTACTGAAAAATGGTTCTATATATGCAGTAATTGGTTTGCCAGCTAACATGTTTTATAATACATCAATTCCAACATGTATAGTAGTTCTTAAAAAACATAGAGAGGGTAGAGATGTCCTTTTTATAGATGCATCTAATCTCTATGAAAAAGAAAAAAAGCAAAATGTAATGAATGAAGAACATATTGATAAAGTATTAGAACTCTATAATAATAGAAAATCTGTAGATAAACTTGCATATCTAGCCTCATATGAAGATATAAAAGCAAATGATTATAATCTTAATATCCCTAGATATGTAGATACAAGTGAAGAAGAGGATGAAATAGATATAAAAGCACTTACAGATAGCATAAAAGAGACCAATAAGGCTATTAAGGAAAGTAATACAGCCTTAGTAGATATGCTTAATGATCTTACATTTAGCTCATCTGAGACAGAAACAGCAATTAATGAATTTATAGAGATTCTTAAGGAGGTGTAAGAATGGGAAATACACCTAATATTAGATTCAAAGGATTTACTGATGATTGGGAACAGCGTAAGTTGAATGAAGTTGCAGAGTTTAATCCAAAATCAGAACTTCCTGATGAATTTGAATATGTTGATTTAGAATCTGTCGTGGGAACTGAAATGATATCGCATAGAACTGAAACTAAAGATTCAGCTCCATCTAGAGCTCAAAGATTAGCACAGCCAGGGGATGTGTTTTTTCAAACTGTAAGACCTTATCAAAAAAATAATTATCTCTTTTCAAAGCTTGATAATAACTATGTTTTCTCTACTGGTTATGCCCAGATGAGACCAAATATTGATACTGCTTTTCTTATGAGTTTTTTGCAGACTGATAGTTTTGTTAAGATAGTTTTGGATAATTGTACAGGTACAAGCTACCCAGCAATAAACTCCAATGATTTATCAAATTTAGAAATATCATTGCCCAAATCATTTGAAGAACAGAAGAAAGTTGGAAAGACAATTATAAGCATTGATAACCTCATCACTCTTCATCAGCGTAAGTGTGATGAAACAAAAAAGTTAAAAAAATTTATGCTTCAAAAAATGTTTCCGAAAAAAGATGCAAATAAACCAGAAATCAGATTTGCTGGATTTACTGACGATTGGGAACAGCGTAAGTTGGGGGAAATCTGTCAGAGAGTAATAAGAAAAAACAAGAATAATGAATCTGATTTGCCACTTACAATAGCATCTCAATATGGGTTGATAGACCAGAGAGACTTCTTCAACAAGGTTGTTGCAGCAAAAGATATGAGTAATTATTATCTTTTAAGAAAAGGCGAATTTGCATATAACAAAAGTTATTCTAATGGATTTGAATACGGCTCAATAAAAAGGCTTAATGCCTACGAACAAGGCTGTTTATCAACTTTATATATATGTTTTGAGATAACATCTGATGAAGTAGATTCAGACTACTTAGAGTGTTTTTTCGACACATTAAAGTGGTATGGAGATTTATCTATGATATGTGCTGAAGGTGCAAGAAATCATGGATTGTTAAATGTAGATATAAAAGCTTTTTTTGCTGATATTAATGTTAGTACTCCAACGAATCTTAAGGAGCAAAGGAAAATAGCAACATATCTAAATAATCTCGACCACCTCATCACTCTTCATCAACGTAAGTGTGATGAACTAAAAGAATTTAAAAAATATATGTTACAGAATATGTTTCCGCAGAAAGGATAAGTGATTATGGCAGAATTAGAATCAGTGATTGAAAATAGGCTTATACATCAGCTTTGTAGTGGCGAATCTCAATGGACATATAGACCAGACATTAGGACAGAAGAAGATTTGTGGAATAATTTTAAATATATTTTGGAACAGAATAACAAAGCTAAATTAGACGATATTCCACTTAGTAAATCTGAGTTTGCAAAAGTTAAAAATGATTTGTCACATGCATCATTTTATGATGCAGGAAAGTGGCTTGTTGGAGAAAATGGTAAAGTTTATGTTCATGTTCAAAGAGGAAATGAGACGCTTCATTTAGTTGTTATGAATAATGAACATGTGGCAGGCGGTTCAAGTGTTTATGAAGTAATTAATCAGTATCAGGCATTTAAAGATGATAATGATGTTAATGCAAGAGACAGGCGGTTTGATGTTACTCTTTTAATTAACGGAATCCCATTAATTCACATTGAATTAAAGAATAAAGAACATTCTTATATGGATGGATACCGTCAGATAAAGAAATACATAGCTGAAGGAAAATTTCATAGCATTTTTTCAAATGTGCAGATGTTTGTGGTTAGTAATGCTGTTGATACAAAGTATTTTTCAGCAGCAAGAGATACTGAATTAAACAAAAAGTTTTTAACAGGCTGGATAGATAGAGAAAATATGCCAGTATGTGATTATATTGATTTTGCTGAAGCTGTCCTCAGAATACCACAGGCTCATGAGATGGTAACAAAATATACAGTTTTAGATAATGACAAGAAAAAATTGCTTATTTTAAGACCTTACCAGATTCATGCTATTGAAGCAATGAGAGAAGCATCTAAAGCTGGTAAATCAGGATACATCTGGCATACAACTGGTTCTGGAAAAACAATGACATCATATAAGGCTACAAGAAATCTTTTGATGGATATACCATCAATTCAAAAAACTGTTTTTTTAATTGATAGAAAAGATTTAGATTTACAGACAAAAGGTGCTTTTCAGTCATATGCAGATAACGATACAATTGATGTAGACGATACTGAACATGTGGGTAGCTTGATAAAAAAATTAGCAGATGATAACAGACAGATGATTGTAACCACTCGTCAGAAGATGCAGGTTATGATTAACAGACGACTTAAAGAGGGAACAAAAGAATATAATAAAATAAAGGCTCTTAAAGTAGCGTTTGTAGTAGATGAATGTCACAGAGCAGTAACCCCTCAAACTAAGAGAGATATAGAAAAATTTTTCAATAATTCAATCTGGTTTGGGTTTACTGGAACACCTATATTTGAGGAGAATAGATACGAACAAAAAGGTGATTTAGCGCAGACAACAGAAGAGTTATATGGACCATGCCTTCATAGTTATACGATAAAAGAAGCAATTCACGATGGAGCGGTACTAGGGTTTAATGTTGAAAATCTTGGACCTAGAGATATTCCAAAGGATGATGAAGATAAATATTATCATAGTGTAAATCACATGAGAAATGTTTTGAACATAATTATTAATCAATCATTAGCTAAATTTGGAATGCAGAATGGAAGGGGAAAAACCTATGAAGCTATGCTTACGGTTGAATCTATAGCTATTGCTCAAAAATATTATGATATGATTTTGAAAATTAAAGCAGGGGAAGATGAACTTAAAATAAGTGATGATGTAAAAAGAATCTTACCAGATTTTCCTAAAGTTGCTATTACATTTTCTGTATCAGAAAATGAAGAACAATCACAAGTTAATCAGGATTCCATGAAGAGATATTTAACATATTATAATAAACTTTTTGGTACAAAATATGCTATTGATGGGCTTGGAGCATATAATGGTAATTTAAATGATAGACTGGCAAGAAAAGAAAAAAGATATGCAGATAGGGAGCAGCAGGTTGATATTGTAATAGTGGTAGATAGGTTACTTACAGGTTTTGATGCTCCATGTTTATCAACATTATTTATTGACAGACCTCCAATGAGTCCGCAGGGGTTGATACAGGCATTTTCAAGAACAAACCGTCTATATGATCAAAACAAGGAATATGGTCAGATTGTTACATTTAGAAGTCCTAAAGAATATAAGGAAAAAATAAATGATGCACTGGTGTTATATTCTAAAGGTGGTATAGGACAAGCGATTGCTGAAGATTGGGAGACTGTACTTAATAATTTTGTATTATCATTAAAGACAATACAGACATTTGCTCCTACACCAGCAGATGTAAATGGATTATCTAAGAAACAAAAGAAAACATTTATTAAATTGTTTAGAGACTTAGATCATGATTATGCACATTTAAAATCATTTTCAACTTTTGAACCTGAAATTTTGGATGAATATGGATTTAGCCAGCAGATATATGAAGATTATGCTGCAGTTTATAATAATGTTATTGAAGAATTAAAAAAGGATCCACCAGATGATACAGGAGATGAACCAATTAGAGATGATTATGATTTAGTGGCATATAGTAAATTTAAAATTGATTTTGAGTACATTGTGGAATTGTTACAAGGTTTTGTAGATTTCTTGGATCAAAAAGACATAGAATTTAATGAGGCAGAATTTGAACATAAATTACTGGAATTAAAAGAGATTGTAAAAGATTTCGCAGAGGATAATCCTAAATTAAGTGACTTATTATTACAGGTACTAGATGAAATTGAACAGGATAAAGCCAAGTTTATGGGACAAGATATGTCTGTTATTATTAATCAGATGCGTTATTCTGCCATAGATAAGGAAATAGAAAAATTCTCGAAAAAGTGGTATGTTCCGTTTGAAGCTGTTAAATATGAGGCTTATAATTATAAAGATGGAGAGCTTGCAAATGAAAATAAATTGAAGGAACTTGCTGATTATGCGACATATAAAATGGAAACATCTGAAGCACTTCCTAAATTCAAATTTAATGGAACCCTTATTAGAGAATTTAAAGAAATACTTATGCCAGAAATTGGTTCACTAATTGAATAAAAGTGAAGAAAGCTTGTAGTTTTTTGCTACAAGCTTTCTCCATTTATCTATAAATTAGCGTGCGTATTGTTATTATTAATTTAAATTAGATAATGACCTCATAATTAAATCTATGTCTTTGCTTTCTAGTTCTTGAATGATATGTAAGTATGTTTTTTGTGTTGTTGTTATGTTTGAGTGTCCTAATCTACGGGCAACGCTTGCTATAGATACCCCAGCAAATAACAAGAGCGATGCATGAGTGTGTCTCAATCCATGAATTGAAATTATAGGTATATCAACTTCTTTGCAATGTCTTGCTAGAACACTGTTGATGGTAGAATTATAAATTCTTCCATTTACAAAAATAGGTTCATCTTCAGGTAATCTTTTTACAAGTTCGGCAAATTGCATAACAGTTTGCCAATCTAACGGTATCTTTCTGATAGAAGATTTGTTTTTGGTAGGAAGAAAACCGGTATGATTTTTATAATCCCATGTCTTAGAAACTGAAAGCATCTGACGAGACAAGTCAAAATCTTTAGGTGTAAGTGCCAGTGCCTCAGAAAAACGCATTCCTGTTTTAGCAATTAACAGGATAAGCCAGTCTAAATTAACCTCTGATTTTAAATCAAGATTATCCAATAGTTTGTGAAGTTCATATTGGTTAAGATACTTAGGTTTCTTCTTACGAGGCGTCTTTCCTTTAATAATTGCTTTTCTGGTAGGATCTCTTAGAATAAGCCCTTCATCAACGGCATCAAGGATTGCACATTTGAGGTGATGATGAAAATCCATTGTAGTTTGTCGTTCGTGGGATATTGCATAATCATTAAGAAGCTTCTGATAAGAAAAACGATCAAGTTCGCCAATAGTTAGGTTAGGAATAAGTTTTTCAAGCCATTGATGAGCCATATTATATTTGCTCATGGTAACAGGTCGAATAGCCCCCTCCTTATAGACTGTAATCCATTGTTTGTAGTAATCACAGAATAGCATAGTGTTGTTGGTTGTCGTTGTGTACATTTGTAAGTCCTCCTTTTTTATTGTAATACGCACGCCGATGAAGAGTGATGAGATTGTCGAGATTTGAAAAATACTGTCCAATTTTCTGCTGTTCTTCATCACACGGAACAAAAATTTCAGCATCTTTAATATTGTTAGAATTTAATGATTCAAAAGTTGAACCACTTGATAATTTCTTCCAATATCCATTGCTATCCATTTTCACAAGTGATTGATAAATAAATTCGTTTCCCTTAATTGCAGCAACACCACGTCCTATTACCGCATTATAAGCGGTTTTCCCCATTGCTCCAGCAGGTGCACGAACACTCATAATCAAATCACCTGCATCTGCTTTCTTTGTCATTTGTGAAGTCCAAACTCTTGGTGATACCCATCCATCTTTCAAATCAGCATTTCCTTGTACAAGGATATAATCACTTGGAGTTTCTGAATATGTACTTCCATCAGGTGATTGACCCATTGTAATTTGAACTGTATCCCCCAACTTACGCTGTTCCCAATCATTTTTTTTTACAAAATTTAAAAATAACTTACGCTGATGAAGAGTGATGAGGTTATCTATACCAAGAAGGAAATCACCAATTTTCTCTTGCTCTTCCTCCTTTGGCACACAAAAGCTATATGCATTTAATTCATCTCTGTTAATTTTAGGCATACCTGAGCGCTTTGATACAGAGATAGAATACTTAAAGAAATCTTTAGTTTGTAATACACTATATAAAAATTTTTGCGTTATACCATTCTTACCGTTAAAAACATATGCATCGGCGCTGGTAAGCCCGTCGATACTGGCATAGAAATATTTTCCTAGTTGTGGATTTATTTTTCCATACACAACATCATTTGGTCTAAAGCGGAACTTGCCACTTATCAATTGCTCTTCTTTTACTGTCTTAACATTATCAAGAATTCTACCTGTAAAGGGTTCTATATTTCCTGGAGCAATATGAGGCATATCATCATATTCACCAGTTGTCGGGTCAACCATTTCAGTAGAGATATCAACAGTATCTATCCACTTACGCTGTTCCCAAGTATCTGTATTTGTTGATACTAATACAATAACATATTAACCGTGAGTTAAATATAAATAGTATCCTTGCCTTTTTAAGGTTGATATTGTATATTATAGATACTAATTGGGGTATGCATTTGCGGATGCATACTTGAGAGGGGCAGAGGAATCTGTCCCTCTTTTTAATTTTGAGATGATTTTTTAAAACATTTATGCAACCAACCACAACACAATTCCCACTTTTCTGACAACTACAATTGGTGGAATCCACATTTTACAAGGATTATAATACATACATAACAACAGAAAGGACTGACATTATGCTACAGGAGAATCTTATTATGATGAGGTCGCTTGCGGGAAAGACTCAGGAGGATATCGCAGAGGTTATTGGAATATCGAGGCAGGCGTATGCCAAATGGGAGCGTGGTGAAACAATTCCTGATATTGAAAAATGCGGCAGACTTGCAGAATTTTATGGCGTGACGATGGATTCCTTAATAAAGGACGATGTGCAGCTTGAAGAGCAGAAGATGGCACCAGCACCGAAAGGCAAACACATGTGGGGGGTTGTCACAGTGAATGACCGTGGGCAGATAGTTATTCCTAAAGAGGCTAGAGAGACTTTTGAACTTGGGAACGGCAGCAGGCTGGTTGTGCTTGGCGATGACAATGAAGGTATAGCACTTGTTAAAGCAGAGCAGTTTGAAGAGAAACTTAGCATGGCAATGTCGGTTCTTAGTAAAGATATTAAGGAATGAGGTGTTATATATGATTTGTCCAAAATGTAATAAGGAAATGCGGAAAGGATACCTTTTTAGTAGCAAAGACGGAGCATTTAGCTTTGCCGACGAAGTGCTGGGAGTATTCACAAATGCGAAAACAGCCAAAGGATTTGTTGAAATCACACCGCTTAAGGCGAGCCACAGAACGAAAGTGGAAGCATGCATATGCGAGAATTGCAGGATAGTAGAATTTGAATATTAGATAAATAAAGGAGCACACACATGAACACCCAACAATTCACCATATCACCAATTCCAGACGACATATTTGCAAAGATGCAGGGAAAATCATTTAAGGACAACTGCACTGTGCCAAGAGAAGATTTGCGGTATCTTAAAGTTTTGCATGTCGGATTTGATGGGAAAACGCACATAGGTGAGCTGGTTGTGAACAGGCTGATTGCTTATGATGTGCTTGATATATTTAAGCAGCTTTACGAGGCTGGCTATGAGATTGAAAAAATCAGACTTATTGATGAATATGATGCTGATGACGAGAAGTCGATGAGGGATAATAATTCTTCAGCGTTTAATTTTAGATACATTTCCTATTCAACGAAGCTGTCAAAGCATGCGTTAGGGCTGGCGGTTGACATCAACACGCTTTATAATCCTTATGTGAAATATGTTGATGGCAGAAGAAATGTAGAGCCTGCCAACGCTGAAAAGTATACGGACAGAAGCATTGAATTTCCACACAAAATCGACCATGACGATTTGTGCTATAAGGTGTTTGCAGAACATGGATTTGAGTGGGGCGGCGACTGGGAACATGCAAAAGATTACCAGCATTTTGAGATGCCAGATGAGTGGATTGAGAAAAGTTAATACAGAAAAATGTAACATAACACAAAAGTTCGTACATAAAAGTGTGGTAAAATACATTTTTACGTCCATAAAAATGTTGACCATACACTCTTAAAGGAATAAAATATTATACACAGGTTATAGTATTTTTCAGGAGGTGTCTGATGAAGCGTTTTGCAATTGAACAGTTAAAGCAATGGAAAGATAAAAAAGACAGAAAACCTCTTATTATCAGAGGAGCAAGACAGGTTGGAAAAACATGGCTTATGAAGGAGTTTGGAAGAACATGTTTTGAAAATGTTGCATATGTGAACTTTGATAGTAATGCAAGAATGAAGAATGTTTTTGATGGTGAAATTGACATTCCCAGGATTATTATGGCAATAAGTATAGAGACAGGAATGACAATTGACAGTCATAATACGCTTATTATATTTGACGAGATACAGGAAGTGCCTAAAGCACTTTCGTCACTGAAATATTTCTGCGAAAATGCACCGGAGTATGCGGTTGTAGCAGCAGGTTCTCTGTTAGGAGTTGCACTTCACACAGGCACTTCATTTCCAGTTGGCAAGGTTGATTTTATGGACCTGTATCCCTTAAGCTATCAGGAATTCTTATGTGCATTAGGGGAAGAGCGATATGTAGATGTACTTAAGGGAGAAGATACATCAATGGTAAGTGTATTTAGTTCTAAATATATAGACAGACTTAGAGAGTATTATTATGTTGGAGGAATGCCAGAAGTTGTGGCATCATATGTAGAGAATAAGGATTTTAACAGGGTTCGTGAGATACAGAAGGATCTGTTGAATTATTACAGGCAGGATTTTTCTAAACATGCAGAGATTAGTCTTGTTCCACGACTCAATCTTGTGTGGGATTCAATTCTTATGCAGCTTGCGAAAGAAAATAAGAAATACATTTATGGACAGGTCAGAGAGGGCGCGAGAGCCAAAGATTTTGAACTTGCAATACAGTGGCTGCTTGATTGCGGACTTATTCATAAAGTAGCAAGAGTTAGCAAGCCGGCACTTCCATTGAAGGCATATATGGATTTAGACTCATTTAAAATGTTTTTGCTTGATATAGGGCTTCTTATTGCCATGACGGACTTAGATGCGAGAGTTATTATTGATGGCAACAGGATTTTTACAGAATTTAAGGGAGCGTTGACAGAGCAGTATGTATTGCAGCAGCTTATCAGTGAAGCAGGGATTGTGCCTTATTACTATTCTGCACAGAATTCCAGAGGAAAAATCGATTTTCTTGTGCAGGGTAAAACATCTGTTATTCCAATTGAAGTAAAGGCAGAGGAAAATCTAAGAGCCAAGAGTTTAAGAGCATTTTGTGATAAATACAATCCTGATTATGCAGTGAGAACATCTATGTCAGATTACAGGGAGCAGGACTGGATGACTAACATACCTCTTTATAATATCGATAGGATAACCACTTTCACATCAAGGTAAGTGACAATATGAATTACTTAAAAATGCGGCGTGTCAGAAAAACTGGCGCGCCGTATTTTATTAAATTCCCTTGTTAATTGCGATTACTAGTGTTATTATCATAGTATGGTTAGCGAGAACTAACGGAAGCGAGTTGTGACTACAGCAAAGACTGGCCGCTATTATAACAAAAGTTGATTAAAGCTGAAAAAATGATAGGAGGAAATATATGTTTATAGATATTAAAGATGCAAGAAAACATTATGGCGAGGGTGAGACACTTGTCAACGCACTTGACGGCGTGAGCCTGTCTTTGGGAGAAGGAAAGATATATGTAATTCTCGGACCTTCAGGTTCAGGAAAGAGTACGCTTCTTAATATGATTGGAGGTCTTGATTCACTTGATTCAGGCGAAATTACAATTTCAGGCAGGAACATAAGCAGAAGTGACAAGAAGAAAATGACAGACTACAGAAGGGAAGATGTTGGATTTGTATTCCAGTTTTACAATCTGATTCCAGACCTTACTGTGCAGGAGAATATTCAGGTTGTCGCTGATATTGCAAAGCAGCCAATGGATATAGAAGAGGTAATGAAAGCACTTGATATTGATAAATACAAGAATCGTTTTCCTAAGGAGCTTTCAGGTGGACAGCAACAGAGAGTTGCGATAGCAAGAGCATTAATCAAGAATCCTAAGATTCTTCTGTGCGATGAGCTTACGGGTGCGCTTGATTCCAAATCATCAAGAAATGTCCTGAAATTCATAGAGAAAGTCAATGAACAGTTTAAGACTACAATTATAATCATAACACATAATGAAGCGATAGCTGATATGGCGGACACAGTCATAAGAATTAAAGATGGTCAGGTTGCTTCTTGCACAGATAACAACAGTAAGCGCAGCGCAGAGGAACTTGAACTGTAAAAGAACAAGTATCTGAATTATAAAAAATGTGATTATGAGGAGGCTGGTTATGACTCTTAACAAGAGATATTTAAGAAATGTTAAAGAGAATCTGTCGTTTTATATAGCTGCGGCAGTTCTTACCGTAGTTGCCCTGCTGCTGTTCTATCTTTTTTACATAGCAGGAACAGGAATTAAATCATATGGAGATCAATTCTTTATAGATAATAAGTTAGAAGACGCCACATTTACAACATATGTGGAGATACCTGATAACGAAATTGCAAATATTGAGAAGAAATATAATGTTACATTTGAGAAAGAGCATTATGTAAATATTAATGAGGACGGATATAAAGTAAGGGTTTTCAAACGCAATAAGAAAATCGACCTTTATGAGGTGATTGATGGAAATGACATATCTAACGATGATGAGATAGTTATATCAAAGGGATATGCTGAAAGTGAGCATGTGAATATTGGCGACAGGCTCACAATTAAGGGGAAAGAATACAAGGTTACAGGTTATTTCTTAAGGCCTGATTACCTGTATATGCTTGAAAATGCTGATGATTCATACAAGAATATCACATCATTTTTCCTTGCATACATGACAGATAGTGCATACGATGCGCTTGAGGCCAATTCATGCCAGTACAAGGTCGTATACAGTGACGACAGTGATGTTAGACAGTTCAGAAAAGATATGAACGAGCAGTACAAGATAGACAGCTATCTTGCTAAAGACAACAACCAGAGAATTACAATGGTTGATGATCAGGCAATGATGTTTTTTATTATGGCATTTGTATTTCTGTTCACACTGCCGCTTATTACAGTTGCACTTATAGCTATTATAATAGGCAGAAAGATAAAGCAGGAACAGAAAATGATTGGTACACTGTCAGCACTTGGCTACACAAAAAGACAGCTTATGTGGCATTATAGTGTGCTTGCAATGATTCCGGGACTTGCCGGCGGCATTATTGTTACAATTATTACCAAGATAATACAGCAGCCATATGGCGAAATGAGCCTTGCAGATTATGAGCCAATGCCGGTCCATTTCACACTTCCAATTTCGATAGCGGTTATAGGAATAATAATTCCTACGGCTATCTATATGCTTGAGGCAGCACATAAAGTGTCTAAGCTCTTAAAGAAAGACACTGTAGAAATGCTTAATGGCAATGCAGATGGTGACAGCAGAACAAGACATGTATTAGTCGGTAAGAAGGGCAAGGTAAGAAATAAGTTCGCATTAAGAAGCATACTTGCCAATTCAGGAAGAAGCTTTGTTGTATTTTTAGGTGCATTTTTAGGGGCATTGATGATAACGGTTGCATTTATGTTTATAGATTCTATTAACAATGTAATTGACAAAGGTTCAGACAGCATGGGTAGTTTTAAGTACGAATATGTGCTTAACCGCCTAAAGACAGATGAAGTGGCAGGCGCAGATGAGCTTGTTATAGGAAAATACGAGTATGATGGCTCATCATTTTCACTGATAGGCGCAGACACAGATGTGAAGTATCTGAATATTGATACTGAGGATGGCAGCAGGGCAGACCTTTCCAATGGATATTATGTTACAAATGTAATGGCATACGCCTACAAGCTCGAAGTTGGAGACGAATTTACATTTGTTAATCCTGTTACTATGGAAGAAAAGAAAGTTACAATAAGCGGAATTATAATGAATGACAGCCAGAAGTTGCTTGTGTGCAGCCAGAACAATGCAAGAAAACTGCTCGTATGGGATGACGGAACATACAACGGACTGCTTTCAGAGAAAAAGCTTGATTTAGGTGATGAGATATCTAAGACGGTGACATCTGATGACATCAGGGAACAGATGCAGACAATTCTTACAGAGATGGGCGCAATTATATATTCACTTGCGGTAATCGGTGCGATTATATGTATTGCGGCATTGTATGTATCTGTAAATATGCTTATTTCAGAGAACCGCCACAACATATCAATGCTTAAAGTACTCGGCCTTAAGAATCGTGAAATTAACAGAATGATTATTGATGTAAACCATATAATAATACCGTTTGGCATAGCAGTCGGAATGCTTACAGGGTATTTTATGATGGTTGTGGTATTCAGGATATATTCTGGAATGGAGGGGGTGCTTTACACACCGGTAATAACAGCACAGAGCATAATACTGACTATAGTAATAGTGATTGCATGCTATGCAGTATCACTTCTTATAGTGAGAAGAAAGGCTGACAGGGTTGATATGGTTGAAAGCCTGAAAGATAATAGAGAGTAATTTATTAATGACAATAAATCAGTTCTTAAGTAAAAATGTATTAAGAAAACGGTATATTTCAGAACTAACTATACAAAATGCACAAACACTTGCGTAAATCTTTGTAATTTTAAGCCATTTCATTTTTATCCTTATTATGGTATTTTTAGCATCAGAGGCGATTTATTTTGCATGATATCGGACACTGCCAGCAAAATAACGCCTCTTTTGCTATTTAATCTATAATGTTTGGGAGGTTAATCATGATTAAGAAGGCAAGAAGGGTTTTTGCAGCTGTTGTTGCGGTATTATTAGTATGTTTTACAGCAGCACCAGTGTTGTCAGCTAATGCGGCAACACAGAATTCATGGAATTTCAAGAATTCTAATTTTAAGAAGTTAGGAACTATTAAATCAAGTACTACAGTAGACGGACTTGGTCTTATGGCAACAAGCAGTAAGAATATGAAGGTTAAGGCGGAATCTGTAACAGTAGATGGCACAGCATATACATATTGTCTGGCTCTTTCTGGTACAGGCACTCCATCATACCGTTCAGTTAAGGTACCGGTGTCAGGTTCTGATACAATAAAGGTAGTGTTAAGAAGCAGTGGAAGTTCTACCCGTAATTTAATTGTGGCTGATTCTAATGGAAAGAAGCTTGGAACTATTGCAGCTAATAAGACAGCTTCTTTAGGAACATATTCATATTCAGGTTCTAAGGGATACATATATCTGTATTCAGAGAACAGTGGAATCAACATTTATAAGGTTCAGGTTGATTCTAAGGGCAGCTCATCATCTGGTTCTTCATCAGGAAGTTCATCAGGTTCGGGCAGTTCTTCATCAGGAAGCAGCTCATCAGGTACATCATCAGGTTCATCTGTATCAGGTGATTATGTGGTTAAGGCAGGTGGAATGTCTTTAGCAGATGCACTTAAGGAGGCTAAGTCAGGACAGACAGTAGTTATTGATGGAACAGTTAAGTCCGGAGCTGTTTCACTTCCAGCAGGTGTTAATCTTACAGGAAAGAATAATGCAACAATAGATTTCTCACAGACAAGCGGAAGTTCAGGAAGAGGAATTACAATATCAGGTAATGGCAGTACACTTTCTAACATTACAGTTAAGAATGCTTCTGATAATGGAATCTTTATTTCAGGTTCTAATAATACATTGAAGTATGTAACATGCTGCTATAATGAAGATGCAGGTTTTCAGGTAAGCAACGGAGGAGCTTATAACAAGTTTTATAATTGCAAGTCTCATCATAATGCAGATGCCAAGGGTGAGAATGCTGATGGTTTCGCAGTAAAACTTCATTCAGGTGAAGGCAATTATTTTGAAAACTGTGTAGCTGAATATAATAGTGATGATGGCTGGGATTGTTATGCAGCTCATGGAGCAGTAACACTTGTAAACTGCCAGGCTAACTACAATGGATACTGTGATGGAATATATGGTGATGGTAATGGATTTAAGATGGGTGGAGTAGATAATAAAACACCAGGAAAGGCAGCTCACCTTGATCCTCTTAACCATAAGCTTATTGGATGTACAGCTAAGGGAAACTATGCTAATGGTTTCGATAGAAACAACCAGAGTGGTGTTGTAACAATGAAGAATTGTATTTCAGATTCTAATAAGGGTAATAATTATCACTGGCCACTTACAGGAAAACCATCTGCACTTGGTTATAAAGTAACATTTGGCAAGGCTATTATTGAGGATTGTACTAATATTAATGGAAAAGTTAATATTACAGGAGCAACTCTTAAGGGTAACTGTAAGGGATTCTAGGATAATGGCTGATTGTAATAATATGGTTTACAATACAATATTATAAATTATAACAAAATAATAAAACGCATGTCCGATTTTTTCAATCTGGCATGCGTTTTTTATCGTTAATCCAATTCGTTAAGATCAGTCAATTATATGATGATTAAGCCATCTGCGGGAGTGGAAACGTATAGTGAACACGATACCGCGTACAGTCCAATCGGCAAACATTCCAATCCATACAGCAATAGGACCAAAACCATATACACGGCATAAGAATATAGTGAAGCTTACACGACATAACCACATGCTTGCACATGATGTTATCATTGAAAATTTCACGTCTCCGGCGGCACGCATTCCGTACGCCGGAATAAATGACAATACCCATGATATTGGCTTGGTTATTGTTATGAAAAGAGTCATCTCAAAACACATTCTTGCACTTTCTGCTTCCATTCCACCGAGTATGGTAATCGGCCTGCACAATGCAAATACAACAAGACAGCTTATAATAATGGCAGCTTCAGCCATTTTACTGAGCTTCTTTATATAATATATGGCTTCATCTTTTCTTCCGGCTCCAATGCACTGGCCAACTATAGTCATAAGTCCGATTCCTACACCCTGTGCAGCAACTCCGTTAAGGTTTTCAAGAATATTGGTCACAGCATTTGCAGCGATGGCCGCAGTTCCAAGCGTTGAAACTGTTGACTGGATTGCCAGCTTTCCAAACTGGAACATGCTGTTTTCAATACCTGAAGGAATACCAATATATAAGACTCTCTTAATTAAATCCCAGTCGGGACGGATTGTGTAATATCTGTTTACGCAGATAGTCTGAGAAGGGTTTCTTAATTTAATAATTACAACAACTGCACAGAAAACTCTTGATGCAAGTGTTGATAGTGCAGCCCCTGCAACACCCATGCCAAGTCCGAATATAAGAATCGCATTACCACCTATATTAAGGAAGTTGGATATTATTGATATTGTCATAGGGCTTTTGCTGTCCTTCTGGGCTCTCATAATGGACGCACCAGCGTCATACAGGCCAATGAATGGAAATGACAACAGGGTAAACAGGAAGTACGCCTGTGAATCAGCCATAACCTCAGCTTCTACAGAACCAAAGATGAACTTAAGCATTGGTACACGAAGAACGAGACATATTGCTGATATGAAAAACGACAGCACTGTCATGACAAGAAATACCTGTCTTGCAGCGCGGTTGGCACCTTTAGGGTTGCTGCTTCCTATGTACTGGGAACACAGGATTGCACCTCCGGCAGCAAGTGCTGACAAGGCCTGTATTACAAGAATATTGATGGAATCGACAAGTGACACAGCAGAGACGGCAGATGCACCGACATTACTTACCATCATAGTATCAACAGTTCCCATAAGTGAAGCCAAGAGATTTTCCAGCATGATAGGAATAAGAAGTTTCCTTATATCTACATTAGAAAAAATGTGGTCAGAATTATTAGTCATTGAAATTACTCCATAATATTTTACAAACTAAAATGCAACTAACATAATTTATTCCTAAGAACAGATAAAGTCAAGTATATATGTTGATAAAACATGTCAGAAAGAACATATTGGCATAAAATACTTGACTTTATAATATAATTATGATATCTTAACAAAGCACTGAGATATCAGTGATTATGCGGGTGTAGTTCAATGGTAGAACACTAGCCTTCCAAGCTAGATACGTGGGTTC
>ENA-OOXC01001002-OOXC01001002.1-human-gut-metagenome-genome-assembly--contig:-NODE-1002-length-18622-cov-2.027630_pt1 | contig 18622 bp, 18 predicted proteins | sample MGYA00241578_ERZ501325 | MGnify/ENA primary metagenome ERZ501325 (study PRJEB25962, sample SAMEA2042737) | human gut metagenome | biome: human gut; feature: human-associated habitat; material: faeces...
TACGGCTACGGCTACGGTCAGTCATCGTCAAAAAAATAATTATTGAATGGCATACAAAACCTCTTTCGCATATTATAAAGCGAAGGAGGTTTTTTAATGCGCGAGCTTGAAAAAATGATTGAAAAATATCGGCAGGAGCTTGTTGAATTTTCAAAACAAAAACCGATTGCCGATGAGGAAATTTTCGAAGCCGAGGAAGAGAATACTGTTCCGGCAATGGCAAATGCTTTGCCTTTTGTAAGCAATGCGGGTGCAAACAAGGAAACGGATTTTTACAAGAATTTTGAGGATTTCCAAAACAAAAACCCGTCTAAGGGCAGTATGCGCGTTCAGGTCTCATCGGGAGGAAGAAGCTACCCGATAATCAATGCAATCGTAAAGATAAGCGTTCCGCTCGAAACGGGGGACCGTGAAATTTATTCGGGATATACGGATATAAACGGGATCGTGGACAATATTGTTCTGCCTGCTCCCGACACGAGCTATTCCCTTGATGAGAAGAACACAACCGTTGAGCCTTATGCAACTTATGAGGTCACGGTCACTCACCCGGAATTTGCAAAGTCAAAATTTTTTAATGTTCCTGTTTTTGCAAATATCAAGGCAATTCAACCGGCAAGACTTGTTCCGCTGACGGAAACGGGCGGGGAACCGGGCCCGGTCAATATTGCAGAACAGCCTATGGGACTTTACGGAGGTGACTTCTGATGCCTGACAGACCTATCGTTCCCGAATTTATTACTGTTCATCTCGGCAAACCGAATGCGGCGGCAAGAAACGTCCGTGTGCCGTTTGCACAGTATATAAAAAACGTTGCATCAAGCGAGATTTATCCGACATGGCCGGAAAATGCTCTCCGAGCAAATATTTATGCCGAGATAACTTTTGCACTTAACAGAGTTTATACAGAGCATTACAGGTCAAGAGGCTATGATTTCGACATAACAAATTCGACTCAATTCGACCAATATTATGTTGAGGGCAGAGATATTTTTGAAAACATAAGCCGTGTGGTTGATGATATTTTCAATGATTACGTTGTCAAACAAGGTCAGGTACAGCCGTATTTCACCCAATACTGTGCAGGAACCTGCGAGGGGCTTTCGCAATGGGGTACGGTTGCGCTTGCAAATCAGGGCTACACACCGTACAGAATACTTCAGTATTATTACGGAAACGATATTGATATTGTGAAAAATGCCCCTATAAAATCAAATACGACGACCTACCCCGGAACGCCGTTAAGGCTCGGAACCGGCGGCGAAGAGGTTATTGAAATTCAGCGTGAGCTGAACCGAATTGCCGCAAACTATCCGTCAATTCCGAAAATTTCGGGCTCAAGAGGATATTTTGAGCAGACGACTCAAAATGCAGTCAGACAGTTCCAGCAAATTTTCAATCTTGAGCCCGACGGGGTTGTGGGCAAGGATACATGGTACAAAATCAAACGAATCTATAACGGCATAAAGGGTCTTTCGGAGCTTTATTCCGAAGGGATCACAATAAGCGAAGCCGAAAGAAAATACGAGAAAGTTCTGAAAAAAGGCAGCAGAGGTCCGTCCGTAAAAATCCTGCAGTATTATCTTTGCTTTCTCAGCTACTTCAATCTGAAATTGCCGTATGTTGCGGTTGACGGGATCTTCGGTGATGAAACGCGTGACGCCGTGCTTGCATTTCAGTCGCTCTACGGACTTGACGTTGACGGAATAGTCGGCAGAGACACATGGGATATGATTCAGAACGCATATGCAGGTGTTCTCACTTCACTGCCCGATGAATACAGGAGCTATTCGTCATTGCTTTACCCGGGATATATCATCACAACGGGTGCGAGCGGTAAGGTAGTCGAACAGCTACAGACTTATCTCAAAACGATTGCCGCCAACAATCCGTCAATACCGGATGTTACGGTCGACGGCTATTACGGCGAAGAGACGAAAAAAGCAGTTCTTGCGGTTCAGAAGCTTGAGGGTATTGAGCAAAACGGTCAGGTCGGTGTTCTGACATGGAATGCAATAGTAAATCTTTACAATCAGTTTAGATAATAGGTATATTTTAACTCAGTCCGAAAATAATAACATTATCAATTTTACGGAGAAATGCTGATGGATAATGTGTTGTTTTCGGATATTTTTGATTATAACGAAAAGCTTTTGGACAAGTATTTCAGAATCGGTCTGAACTACGATGTCGTAGCCACAAAATTCAATGCGGGCGGCAGGAAAGCGAAGCTCTATTTTGTTGACGGATTTATCAACGGTGAAACTTCCGAGCGTGTGATGAACTTTATGATGCAGGCAAGCGGGGTTGATAAAGGTGTCGCCAACGCCGAAGAGTTTGCGCAAAGGCTCATTGCCTATATGGAAATTGAACTGAGCAAGGATATTGAAAAAATTGCCAAAGTTGTATATTCGGGAGCGATGCTCGTTATTGTTGACGGTTTTGACACAGGGTTCCTTGTCAAGACGAGGAGCTATCCTAAGCGCAGTGTATGCGAACCCGATAACGATAAGGTGCTCAGCGGAGCGCATGACGGTTTTGTAGAATCTATCCTTATAAACACGGCGCTTATCCGTCGCCGAATTCGTGACCGTGATTTGGTAATGGAGGTCAGAGAGGCCGGTGCGAAATCAAAGACAGACATTGCAATATGCTATCTCAAGGGAAAGGCGGACGAAAAGACCGTTGACGATCTCAGACAGAGAATTGATAAAATTGAGGTCAATACGCTCAATATGAGTCAGGAGAGCGTGATTGAATGTCTTGTCAGAAAACAGAAATGGAATCCGTTTCCAAAGGTCAGATATACGGAACGCCCCGATGCTGCGGCGGCGAGCATTGCCGAGGGAAGCGTAATTCTTTTTGTTGACAATTCGCCGACGGCAATGATAATCCCGACCGGCTTTTTTGATTTTTTGCAGGACACAAACGATTATTATTTTCCGCCATGCGTGGGCACATATCTGCGCTTTGTCAAGGGATTGATTTTCGCTCTTGCATTGCTTCTTGCGCCTGTATGGTTTTTGCTGATAAAAAATCCCGATCACATTCCGGCATGGCTGAGCTTTATTCAAATCAAGGAGTATTATTCGCTGCCCATCATTGCTCAGCTTTTGATAATTGAGGTAGTTATTGACGCTTTGAAGCTTGCTTCGCTGAATACCCCAAGTTCGTTGAGTAATTCATTCAGCGTCATCGGTGCTCTTGTTCTCGGTGATCTCGCCGTCAGTGCCGAATTGTTTTCGTCCGAAGTCGTGCTGATAATGGCATTTGTCGCAATTGCTAATTTTGCTCAGCCGAACTTTGAATTGGGCTACGCCTTCAAGCTTTCGCGGATATTCATAGTTGTCATGACAGCAATATTCAATCTGTATGGCTTCATTGCAGGACTTTTGACAGTTGCCCTTGTTATCGCCTTTACGAAAACGGTAACAGGCAGGGGATATCTCTATCCTCTTATTCCCTTCAACGGAAAGGCAATAAGCCGACTGCTGATCAGGGAATCCATCAGTAAGGATAACACTTGACAAATCTCCTGCGATAGGTTAATCTTATCTATGGTGATAAGATGAATAATCGTTTTTTGAAAATATTATCTTTGCTGACGGCACTTTGCGTTGTCATCTCGCTTGCTTCATGTAAAGGCAAGACAGAAACACCGACGCAGAATGTTGAACCGACATATGAAAAATCCGTAACCGAGAAAACGGTCAAAATTGCGAACATTCCTACGGATAGCAACGGATTGACGGATATGCTCAATGCTGCCGTCAACTATGTAGACAAATACTGCTATAAATACAAAAAGGCGCTCAAGTGTGAGGCGAGCGTTGACAGCCTCGGCTCACTGTCCTCGGCTTCAAATGCCGCAGAAGCCTTTGCTTCTGTTTTCGGTGAAAAGGATATAACAGCCGATTATGATTACAATGCCGATAAAAAGCTTTTTGCAGATAATTTTATAAGCGGTAAGTTTGAGACGGAGGAAATATCTTCAATTACAGCCAAGCAGGAAGGCGATGTCGTGGTGCTGACGGCTCAGTTCAACGGCGAAAGCAATCCGACAGACGAGAACGGAATACTTCATCGCCTCGGCGGAGATTATGTAAGCGCCGAAGCCGTAAGCAAGTCTCTCGGCGAATTCAAGTCATCCGCAGCCTCGGTCAGCGTCTCGGCAGATTCAATCAGCGTAGTCGCAAGAATCAGCGTAGAGGATTCAAGCCTTCAGTCCATGACGGTAAGCTACACAGAACGCTTCAATCTTTCAAACGTTACTCTCGTTAAGCTCAGCGGAGGAGCGGTCAGCGGCTCGGCAAAAACGGTGATTGAATATACAAATTTCAGCCTGTAAAACGTGTTCGGATTATCAAAAAAAACAGTGGAAATTTTATTTGAAATATGATAGAATAAATATAATAAATTACGGGAGAGTGTAAAACCCATGAACAGAAGCTGGAAAAGATTTATTATAACCGTTTCGGTCATGCTTGGCGTTATTATCGGCTGCACGGCTTGGAATGTTGCGCTTGATAAGATTACGGGAAGTATTGGACCTGACATAAGTCAGTCGAATAATACTGATAATTCCTCCGGCAACGTTAGCAATAACGGCTCTGCGGGCACAGTTCAGAACAGAACGGGTACTGTTACAAATGCGAACGGACAGACCGTTACAACCGCCAACGGAACGGGCGTCGCTACCAATAACGGAACGGGCACAGCCACAGGCGGCACAGGCACGGGCGGTTCGGCTCAGGCGGCTGCAAATGTTCTCGCATATAACAAAAATCAGATTGTTGCCTATTATAACACCTGTCTCCAAAGCTCCTATGCACAGGCGAGGATGACTGACAAAAAGACCGAGCAGGTAACTATCGGCGTTGATTCGGTAACAATTAACGGAAAGCAAAACGGCGCGGTAACAAGCATCGCAAACAGCATTGCGAGCGGCAATCAGAAGCAGACCGAGGACAGCAAAAGCTTCTCAAACGGAAGATCTTCTGACGGCACAGCGGCAAGCACCTTTATTCTTCCTACCAACCTTTCCTCGGCAGGCGTTAAAAGCGCAAGCATTTCAAGGAACGGAAACGGCTACAAGGTTGTTATAACCCTCGTTGCCGAAAGCTGCGGACACAACAGCAAGCCGCCCTATAACGCATCATGTGCATGGCCGCTTGATATCAGTGAGGTTGCAGGTGCTTTGAACGGATTTGCAGAGATCACAAAGGCTCAGTTTAATTATCCAGGCACAATGCTCACGGCGAATATCGACGCCGCAGGACGTGTTAGCTACGTGAGAGTTGATATGCCCCTCACCGTTAAGGACGGCACGGGCGTTGTTACCAAGAATATTCCGGGCGTTAAGGGCATGGTAGTCACAGCGTCGGCACACGGCAAGTGGATATGTACCCATACAATGAGCTTCTGATAAGAATAAAAAAATACGGATTGTTGCATAAACTGCGGCAATCCGTTTTGTTATATATTATCATTGACGGCAATTTGTAAAAAATGTATAATTATATAAAGGGGGTATAGCATGAAGATTAAAGAAATTATCGCGCCTGCCGATTATACAACTAAGCTCGGCGAGCGTGTGAGCTACTGGACGTATTTTATCGGACAGAATATTTTCTATAATGTTGTAACGACATTCATGGCAACCTATTTGATGATGAACGGAATTGACCTTGGCAAAATCGCTCTTGTTACGTTGATTGTCAAGATTTGGGATGCCGTGAACGACCCGATGTTTGGTATAATTTTCGATAAAATTAAATTCAAAAACAAGCAAAAATGTATGCCTTGGATTCGTATTTCCGCCGGACTTGTTCCGATTACTACGGTTCTTTTGTTCATAATTCCGAGCGGCATGGCACAGACGGGCAAGCTGATATGGTTTATGATAGCTTATCTGCTTTGGGATTCGAGCTATACGGTTTGTGACGTTCCGATTTACAGCATGGTAACGACGATGACAGATAATGTCAACGAGCGCAATACACTTATGTCCATCGGCAGACTGTTCAGCAGTGCGGGCATGGGCATTTCGGGATTGCTTTGCACACTGCTTGTCAGCGAAAAGGTCGGTATGAGCTTCAGCCCGACGGTTATTCTTCTCTCGGTAATAGGGCTTCTTTTTATGATCCCGATTTGCTTTACCGGCAAGGAGAGAAACTATCACGGCGAGCTTGAGGATGAAGCTTTCTCAATCAAGAGAATGCTGACATATCTTGCGCATAACAAATATCTTCTGATTTATTACCTCGGTTATCTTTTTGCCAACGGAATGATGACGAACAATGCGCTTGCGCTGTTTGTTTCGTATTACCTTTTCGGCAGTGCGAACTTCAATATAATTCTCGGAATTCTCGGTGTTGTGCCGTCGGTTATTGCGGCTCTGCTTATTCCTGTTATTTCAAAGAAATTCGACAAATTCAAACTGTTTTTTATCTGCAACACCGTTGCGGCAATACTTGGATTGGCAATGTATTTCATCGGCTGGCAGAACAAGATGCTTTTCATTGTGCTTACGGTTGTCAGAGGAATTTTCACCAGTGTAACGGGTACGCTCGGGTTTATGTTCACTCCCGATTGTGCGGAATACGGTCAGTATAAAACGGGCGTTGATGCAAAAGGAATCACATTCTCAATTCAAACGTTCACAACGAAAATCGCAGCGGCAATTGCCTCTTCACTCGGTCTTGCGATTCTTACGTTTTTTGATTGGACAAAGATCGAAGCCGAAAGCTTTGCCGATATCGAAAAATTGCACATTGTTCAGAGCGCAACGGCGCTTAACGGTCTCTGGGTAACGTACATACTTGTTCCGAGCATCGGACTTGCAATAACGTCATTTATCTATCTTTTCTATAAGCTAAGAGACAAGGATGTTCAGGTCATGGCAAGATATAACGCAGGCGAGATCACAAGGGAGGAGGCGGAAGCTCAGCTTCCGAAGGCGCTCAAATGCGGCATTACGCCGAAGCTCAAAGAGACGGAATAAACTATAATGAAAAAGAGGTTCAATCTGAACCTCTTTTTTATATGCCTTAAATTATAATCTTGTCTCAAGAATTTTTACATTTCCGTTGATTGTGAACTTGCCCTTGTTTGCGGGAATGAAGATGCTTTCTCCCTTCTTCATCATAAGCTTTTCGCCGTCACATTCAATCTCGGCGCTGCCATCAAGGCAAAGGAGTGATACAAACGACTGCTCATCGCAAACCGATGAATATTCCCCGCCGACGCTCAGTTCGTACATTGTGAAAAGATCGCATGATGTGAGCTTACTTCTGCTTGCGTTGTCAAACTTTTCAACCTCACGCTTCGATGAATCGGGAATAGACGGGGGACAGAGCTTTGTAACATCAGCGGCTTTGTCAACGTGAAGCTCACGGGGCTTTCCGTCCTTTCCGAGACGGCCGTAATCGTAAATTCTGTAGGTTGTGTTGGAGTTCTGCTGAACCTCGGCGAGAAGTATGCCCTTGCATATTGCGTGCATTGTGCCCGACTCGATGAAGAAAACATCGCCCTTCTTGACCTTGACTCTGTTGCATATGCTCATCATCTCGTCGCCCTGAGCGGCTTTTTTGAATTCTTCAACCGTAACATTGCGGTTGAATCCGAGGATAAGCTCTGCGTCGGGCTCACAATCAAGAATGTACCATGCTTCGGTCTTGCCGTATTCGCCCTCAACGCGCATTGCATATTCGTCATCGGGATGAACCTGAATCGAAAGATCTCTCTTTGCGTCAATGAATTTAATAAGAAGCGGGAAAAATTCATATTTTTTTCCCTTTGTGCCGCATATGCTCTTGTCGGCGAGGTAAACCTCCTGCAAGGTCTTACCCTGATACTTTCCGTTGAGAACCGTTGACGGTCCGGCAGGATGACATGAAAGCACCCATGCTTCGGCGGCAGGGTCTTTATCTGTCTTGATACCGTATTCGGTGATGAGTCTTGTTCCTCCCCAGATATTGTCGGCAACAAAGGGGGATAATTTAACCATTTCCATGTTTTTAAACCTTCTTTTCAATGAAAAATTCCAAAAATATTATACATTATCGCGTTTCTATTGTAAAGTAAAAAATTTACTATTGACAAAACGAACAAATGTTCGCTATAATATACATGATGCTATGGGGAAGCAGAGGAGATACGAAATGGTTAATTATGATTTAAGAATCGAAAAACAGCGAATCTTCGGCGCAGAGAAGATTGCAATTGCCGCCAATGCGAACGAAACAATTTCACTTCGCTTTCATTTTGATGCGAACTGGAGAATCTTTGACGCAAAGGCTGCGATTTTCAGAACAGCAAAAAACGAATACTACATTATCGAGATAAAGGAATCGTCGGCAAAGGTGCCTTGGGAGGTACTGGCTGTCGATCACGATTTTGAACTCTCGGTTATAGGCTATGACGGGTCTATGGTGCTCACGGCAGGCAAGGTTGATGTCAGGGTTGTTTCATCGCTTTTGCCGGACGATTATAAGACGTTTTCGCCGAGCGAGACTCTCTTTGACAGATTCAAACAGGACAGTATTGACGAGGCATACAAAAAATACGAGGATGAAATTGAGTCGCTTAAGTATGCCTATGAAAAGAAAATTCTGGAAATGGGAGTAAAAATTAACAAAGCAAACGAGAACACAAAAAATGTTGAAAAAGAAAAGGATGCGGAGATTGCGAAAATTCGTCAAGAGCACGCAGAGGAAAAGCTTACTTTCAACACAAAAATTGCCGAACTCAATAAATCTCTTTCCGCTGCGCAGATCAAGGCGGATAAATGGGATCTTGTCGATGCGGCTATGGAAGACAAAACGAGGAGTAATTTTGCACTGTGGACAGGCGGCACAAAGGAATACAAGCTTCCTTTTTTAAACACAAAGAACATGGCAATTTTGTCCTCGGGCAACTTTGACAATAATGTTACCGAATTGGGACTTGATTTGACCTCGGCAACAACACTTTCGCAGATGTTCACCCAGAAAAAGAATCTGCGAAGAATTGAACTCAGAAACACGGATCAGATAACGACGATGATAAACTGTTTCTCAAATTCCCCCTCGCTTCGAGAAGTAATACTCGGAGATTTGACAAAATGCAGCAATGCAAAACAGACTTTTTATAATGATACTTCTCTTGAAAAAGTTACATTCGGGAATTGTGAGAGAATGCAGGACTGGTCGGAGACGTTCTTCGGCTGTATTTCACTCAAGGAAATAAATGCTTCGTTAAATATGAGTGCGGCAAATTGGATTTCGGGTACATTTGATAAGTGCACAAGTCTGCAAACTATAAGATTTAAAAAAGAAACCATCGGCATGGATATTTCCTTTGCATCGTGCAAGTCACTTTCAAAGGAGAGTATGGAGAGCATCTTTGACGGACTTGCCATCTTACAAGACGGAGTTATTACTTTATCAACATACGCTTTTGAAAACAATTATCCGACTGCCGATGAAAGGAAGATATTTGAAAACAAACTTGCCGAAAAGGGCTGGACGCTGGTTCTTGCATAAACAATCATATTTGTCCCTTTGATTTCATATAATCAAGTGAAATAAAAAAAGAGAGGTTGATTATATGAGCATCGAATTGACAAAGACCGACATAGGAACGGCGGAGGTACTTTACGATAATTTTGCCGAACAAGGCATTGATTGCGATATTTCTTTGCCGGATTACTGCCCCGACATAATGAGAATTCTCAGGTGCAGCGTGACGAACAGCATAACAAATTCAAAGATATCCGGCGACCGCGCCACCGTTGACGGCAACGCAAAAATACGAATAGTTTATGCCGACGACAAAAACGGAATTTATTGCTATGAGCAGGACTATCCTTTCTCAAAATTCAGCGAGCTTCCGCAGACTTATGACGGTGCTGTGCTTTGCTCTTCGGCAAAAACCGAATATGCAAACTGTCGTGCGGTCAGCAAAAAGAGAATTGATATTCACGGCGTTGTGAGCATCAGATTTAAAATCGTCGGAATTAAAAATGAGTCCGTTATCACAGACGCCGAGGGTGACGGAATTCAGCTGAGAAAAAAGAAAATCGGCACGGATAGCGTTGCTGCTGTTGTTATGAAAAAATTTCAGCTTTCTCAGACCGAAGAAGCCGACGGAGGAGAGATCGGCAAAATCTTTTATGCCTGTGCTTCTCCTGTTTTGTCCGAGACTAAAATAATTAAAGGCAAAATACTTCTCAAGGGTGAAGCCGTTCTCAAGGTTATGTATTGCTCGGCAACAGGTGAAAACGAAAGCGTTTGCGTTAATTATAACCTGCCTTTCAGCGAGATAATTGATATCGAAAGTATTGACGATAGCTGCAAGGTAAGTGTCGGCTTTAATGTTGATCAGGTTCAGGCCGAGCCGAAGACCGACAACGACGGCGAGTATAAATATCTCAATCTCGGCTGTGATATTTGTGCTGTTGTGACGGCATATAAGACGGAGGATATTTGTGTTATAACCGATTCTTATTCAACGCAAAAGGAGATAGATGCAAAGTATAAAACAGAGACATTTACTCAGATTTTACGAAATCTTAATGACAGTATTATCTGCCGTGAAAGCGTCGATCTTTCCTCAATGAATCCGCAGAGGATTTATGCCGCCATTGCACAGTCGCCCGAAGCAAAAAGCCGCTTCGATGCGGACAAAATGACGGTTACGGGAAAAATTCCGTTGAAATTTATTCTCATTGACGGAGAGGGAACACCGACCTTCTGTGAGAGAGAAGCCGAATTTGAATATTCACGGTCAATTGATGCCAAAGGCGGCAATCTGCACTGTGACCCGAAGCTTTTCTTAACAGGCTATAGCTGTACACTGACAAGCGACGGTCGGGCTGAATTCAAAGCGGAGATGAATATCAGTGCCGATATAACCGAGACGAGCGAATGTCGCACGCTTGTAAGTCTCAAGACAGTGGAAAATTCCGAGTTAAAAAAGAGACACTCATCGCTTGTTATCTGTTTCTGCAACGGCGGTGAAAAGATTTGGGACATCGCAAGAAAATATAACACGACCGTAGAGGATATTATGAGCGAAAACGAGTTGACCTCTGATGAAATCGGTGAAAAAATGATGCTTATGATACCCGTTAAATAACGCTGCACTATTGAAATAATTCGCAACAGATGGTATACTAAAACTACCGCTGACAGAAAAAGGTACGCATACGGCGGAACCGGCTGTCGGCGGTAATTTTTTGATAACCTCCGGTTACATGAAAGGAAGTTGTATTATGGGATTAAAAAACATTGATAAATCCGCAGAGCAGAAGGGCTCGGGAATCGTTACTCTTTGGCAGTTTGTTAAATTCATAGTTGTAAGCCTGTTGGCTTGCATAGTTCAGTTCGCCTCTTTGAATCTTATCATGCTTTTGCCGCAGATAAAGGCGATAATGAATCAGGATTTCACATGGTTTGTTTTCAGCTATGTCGGCGAGGGCAAGGGTTTCGGATATTTCCTTGCTTTCAATATTGCAAATATTCTTGCACAGATCGTCGCATTCTTTGTAAACCGTGAAAAGACCTTCGGCTCGTCGAGCAACATTGCAATTACTCTGCCGATTTATATTGTTTTTACGGTTGCACTCATCTGCTTCTCGGCATGGCTTGCTCCGACAATTCAGGGCTGGCTCATCGGTTCATTCGGCCTGTCTGCTCAGCTTGCCGCAAATATTTCAACGATGGCTTGCTCGGCAATACAGTTCTTCATCTATTTCCCGGTTGATAAAATTCTTTTCCATAAGAAAAAAGAGGAAAAATAAGTCAATGCCGCACAAATTGCGACGCAAGCCTTAAATGCTATGATTGGGTGAGTGTATGTTCTTCAGACAAATATTTGATGTCAGAGCTGCCGAACCGCTGAATATTTTTTCGTCGGGCGGCAGGAGGTATAAATCGGTTTTGAAAATTCTGAGCATTATCGCGATGGCCGTAATGCTCGGAATACAGATTTATGTTTTGCTGACTCATAAGGTCGTGCTTGCTTCTGACTCTCAGCGATATTTTGAGCTTGCGACTAATGCGGTAAAGAACGGCGTTTGGTATCCGTCATCGCTCAATATTCACGACACATATATCTTCGGCAACGGTCTTATCAATCTTTTGATACTTTCGATAAGGCTTACAGGATCAATTGAAGCGATAAAATTTGTCAATATTTTTTGCATTTATGCGATTTTGATTTCTTGCATATATATAATCAGAAAAATATTCGGTGATACGGAAATTCAATATTGGTTCACGGTTATTTTCTGCTCTACGGGCACATTTTGGGGTGAGGTTGCACAGGCGAGGACGGAGCTGATTTTTATGGCTTTTGCCTTCGGCGCAACGGCATTGCTGATGACGGGGAAAATATACACTTGCCTGATTTCGGGAATCTTCTTTGCTTTTGCAAACTGGACAAGGCCGCTCGGTGTGGTTTTTCTGATAGCGGGAATTTGGCTTCTTGCAACGCAGAGAGCCAAGCTGAAACAATATCTTTGCCTTGTGCTCGGCGCAGTACTAACGGTTTGTGTCATCGGCGGCATAGCTTACTTCAATTGCGGATATTTTGCATACCAGGCAACGACGGGCGGCTACAATCTCCTTATGGGCGCTTCGGAGGGCGCAGACGGAACATCGAAGTTTGAGGTTTTCGGCGAGGGCGGAGCAGGCTATCTTTCCGAGAAACAGAAAAGCGAAATGACCTTCAAGGAGAAGGACGCTTTTTATAAATCCGAAGCGATGAAATGGATAAAGGAAAACCCGGGCGATTATATTAAGCTTATGCCGAAAAAAATGCTTGTCACGCTCTATTCCGAGGGATATTCGCTCGGCACCTTCTATAACGATGCAACGGCAGGCAACGGCGGTGCGTTCTACAGAGGACTTATCGGCAGAATGACGGGTCAATCCGAGGAGAAGCTCTCGTCGGCGGATATAATCGTTATCTGGACGCAGGCGGTTTACATGATAACGCTTGTTCTTGCGTTTGCGTGTGTTGTGTTCCTGATCGTCAAGCGCAGAGCGGCGAAGCTTATGCCGTTTATATTTACCGTAGCCGGTGCAATCGGAGTAACGATGCTTTTGGTCGGAGGACCGAGGTATCATTTCCCGATTTTACCGTATATTATAATGGCGGCGGCAATTCTTATTCAGTCAGTCGCAACCATCAAGGAGCATAAAAATGAAGCTTAAAGAATATATCAGGCTCATAAGGCCAAAGCATTACATAAAAAATATATTGCTTTTTCTTCCGATAATTTTCGGCGGAAGCCTGCTTCAGAAGGACAGACTTTTGCACGTTATCGGCGGTTTTGTCGTGTTCAGCTCCGTTGTTTATATAATCAATGATATTTGTGATGCCGAAAAGGACAGACACCACCCGACCAAATGCACAAGACCTATTGCTTCGGGGAAAATTCAAAAGAAAAGTGCGGCTGTGCTTGCGTGCTTTTTACTTGTCGCTTCCGTTGCGATAAACCGGTTTGTCTGCGAAAAAAATCTTTACGGCTGGCTGTTGATCGCACTGTATCTTGTGCTCAATCTCGGCTACAGCTTCGGACTGAAAAATGTTGTGCTTCTGGATATTCTGATTCTTGTTTCGGGATACCTTATTCGTATCCTTTACGGTTCCGTGATCACCGAAATTCCGGTTTCAAGCTGGCTTTATCTTACGGTAATGGCGTTTTCATTCTATATGGGTCTCGGAAAGCGCCGCGGCGAAATCGTAAACAGCGAGAAGAATACAAGGAAGGTGCTGAGATATTATAACAAGGATTTCCTCGATAAAAACATGTATATGACGCTGGGATTGGGCATAGTGTTCTATTCTCTTTGGTGCGTCAATTCGGGAACGATTGCGATTTATTCCAATAAGATTGCGTTCACGATTCCGCTTGTTATTATCATTTGTATGAAGTACAGTCTGACCGTTGAGGGCGATTCCGACGGCGATCCCATCAGCGTTATTCTTAAAGACAAGTGGCTCATGCTTCTCGGCGCACTTTACGGAGCGATTATAATCTGTCTTTTGTATGTTTTTAAATAAATTTATCAAAATTTATTGTAATATTTTTTGCTATGTGATAGAATAAACAAAACACATCTTAGGAGGTTTTACTATGAGTTTTCCTGTTGCTTTGCAGCTTTACTCCGTCCGCGACGCTATGGCGGAGGACTTTGCAGGTACAATAAAAAAGGTTAAGGACATGGGCTATGACGGAGTCGAGTTCGCAGGACTTTTTGATCATTCGGCAGAAGAGGTTAAAAAGATTTGCGCCGAGGTAGGCGTTGAGCCGATCTCCGCTCACGTTCCGTATGACGAGCTTGATGCAGATCCCGAAAAGACAATTGCAACTTATGCCGAGATCGGCTGTAAGTATATCGCAATTCCGTATGCCGTTGAGGAAAGACGTCCCGGCGCAGAGCTTTTTGACGATACTGTTGAGGGAATCAAGCGCTTTGCCGCTATAGGTAAAAAGTACGGTATCACATTCCTTTATCATAATCACGACTTCGAGTTCAAAAAGGTCGGCGATGTTTACGGCCTTGATCTTCTCTATTCAACGCTTACTCCGGATGAGCTTCAGACCGAGCTTGACACCTGTTGGGTCAATGTCGGCGGCGAGGATCCGGCAAAGTATGTTGAAAAGTATTCGGGCAGAGCACCCGTTGTTCACCTCAAGGATTTCCACATGAGCGGCAAGGGCAAGCCGGCAAAGCTCTATCAGCTTATCGGCATTGACGACGGTGCGCAGGACGCCGAGGAGGAAGAAGCATTCGGATTCCGTCCCTGCGGCTACGGCGTTCAGAATTTCCCCGAAATTCTTGAAGCTTGCAAGAAAGCCGGCACATCGTGGGTTGTTGTTGAGCAGGATCAGCCCGCTCTTGACAAGACTCCGCTTGAGTGCGCAAAAATGAGTATTGATTACATTAAAGAAATTAACAAATAAAGGAGATTAAATATGTCTGACGCAGTATTGAACCAATTCACCCAGGCCGTTGAGGAGGAGAAGGTCTCGACGGGCAGAAGATTCAAGGTAGGCATTATCGGCACAGGCTGGATTGCAGAGGCACACATTGAGAGCTATCTCGACATGGACGATGTTGACATTGTTGCCATGGCTGACCTCATTCCGGGCAAGGCTGAGAAGTTTGCCGCAAGGTATAACAAGGATGGACGCCTTGACAATGTACATTTCTACAAGAATCACGAGGAGCTTATCGACAACGAGCCTGAGCTTGATGCCGTAAGCGTTTGCACATACAACATGACGCACGCCGAGTGTACTATTTATTCACTCAAGCACGGCGTAAACGTTCTTCTTGAAAAGCCGATGTGCGTTACGACAGAGGAAGCAGTTGAAATCTGCAAGGCTGAGAAGGAGAGCGGAAAGCTCCTTTCTATCGGCTTCCAGCCCCGTAACGACGAGAACATGAAGATGGTTAAGAAGATCGTTCAGTCGGGCGAGCTTGGCAAGATATATTACATTCAGACAGGCGGCGGACGCCGTCGCGGTATCCCGAACAGCACATTCATCGAGAAAAAGACCGCAGGTATCGGCGCAATGGGCGATATCGGCTGCTATTCACTTGATGTTGTTCTTAACGCTATCGGTTATCCGAAGCCGCTCACAGTTACGGGCTATACCTCAAACTTCTTCGGCACAAATCCGAAGTACAATAACCCGAAGGATGCGGCAAGATTTAATGTTGAGGATTTCGCAGCAGCATTTGTACGTCTTGACGGCGGTATCGTTCTTGATTTCCGTATTGCATGGGCTATGCATCCCGACACACCGGGTGACACGATTATCTTCGGTACGGAGGGTGCGCTCAGAATTCCGTCAACAGAGTGTTGGAACGGAGAGATGTCCGGTCCGATGACGATTTATCACGACGTTGCGGGCGAGCAGGTTCAGACGGTCGTTCCCCTTATTGAGAACAGCGGCAAGGGACTTTTCTATAAGAAGTGCCGCTCATTCCTTGATGCAATTGCTAACGGTGATCCAGCTCCGATTCCGTCAAGCCAGATTCTCTACAACCAGGCAATTATCGACCATATCATTAAGTCGGCAGAGCTTGGCAAAGAGGTTGAGGTTGTTATTCCCGAAATATAATTTCACAAGTCAGAGAAACCGCCGGTTCAACCGGCGGTTTTGATTTATTCTTCCGAATCCTTTTCAAATGCTTCTGCAACATCGGCCAAAAGCTTGCGAATCGGGAGATGCTGCGGGCAAGCCTTTTCACATTTGCCGCACTTTATGCAGTCAGACGCTTTGCTGCGACCTTCCGAGGTGTGAACGTCGTTATAATAATAGTCTGCGTTCCAGTCGTGATATATCTGCTTGGCATTCATATCGGCAAACAAATCGGGGATTGAAATATGCTTCGGGCAGCCGTCCGTACAATAGCGGCAGACGGTACACGGTATCAGATTTTTGCTTTTAAATATTTTCTGAACCTTTTCGACGGCTGCAAGCTCTGTTTTGTCAAGCGGTTTAAAATTCTTCATAAAGCTGATGTTATCCTCCATCTGCTCCATGTTGCTCATGCCGGAGAGAACAGTCATTATGCCCGGAAAGCCTGCGTTCAAGAAAGCATCAACCATTTCCTTGGTCTCTTCAATATTAACTTTTTAGCCGTTCATCGGCAGCCTCATCATCCCAAATCCGAAATTTTTCTTGATTTTATCCATTTGGGGTTGCTCCCTTTCTCTTCCAATATGTTCATTATATCACACATGGATTCTAAGTCCAACAATTCCGATTTTCTCTTGCTTAATGACGGTTTTTATGATAAAGTATAATCAGAAAACGAAAGGAAAAGCACTATGGATATTAAATTTAACAACCCGATTTCCGAGTCTTGGCATGCCGACCCGGAAGCAAGAATTTACAACGGAAAATACTGCATTTACGTTACGAGAAGTCTCCCTTATGAGCAGCAGCTCAACCATGATATGTTTGTCTCCGACGATCTTGAGCACTGGGAGAAAATTGAATCGATTATTGACATGTCCGGTTTTCCTTGGGTGAAGAAAGCCGTTTGGGCACCGACAATTATCGAAAAGAACGGAAAATATTATTACATCTTCGCCTCTAACGATATCCATGAGGATAACGAGGGCGGCGGCCTTGAAATTGCCGTTTCCGATTCGCCGACAGGTCCTTTTAAAGGCTACCTCGGCAAATCACTGATAGGTACAATAATCAACGGTGCTCAGCCGATCGACGCTCATCTTTTCAAAGACGATGACGGTACGGTTTATCTTTATTACGGCGGTTGGAAACACTGCAACGTTTGCAAGATGAATGAAGAAATGACAGGCTTTGTTCCATTTGATGACGGAGAAACCTTCAAAGAAATTACTCCGTACGATTACGTTGAGGGTCCTTGCATGATGAAAAAGGACGGCAAATATTATTTCATGTATTCCTGCGGAAGCTGGGGAGAGGGAACATACCGTGTTGACTATTCAATTTCCGACAGCCCTCTCGGCCCGTTTGAGAGCCTCGGAACAATCCTTTCGTCTCAGCCGGGAATTGCCGAAGGTCCCGGACACAACGGCTATTTTCTGCTTGAGGGCGGCGAGATGCTTATGGTGTACCACCGCCGCCGTGAGAATATCAAAGACCGTGACGCAAGATTTCTTTGCATTGATAAGGTTGAATTTGACGGCGATAAAATCATGCCGATAAAAATGACCTGAGGAGCAAATTTCATGGAACCGAGAAAGCTAATTGAAACGCTTGCCGTTGCCGAACGGCTCAAGGACGCAACAAGACATTGCTATACCTCGGGCGGACGCAGGGAAAGTGTTGCCGAGCATTCATGGCGAATGACTCTTATGGCCTATTTTGTCAGTGACGAGTTTCCCAAAGCGGATTTTGAAAAAATATTTAAAATGTGCCTCATACATGACCTTGGCGAAGCATTCACAGGAGATATCCCCACATTCGAGAAAACCGCAGAAAATGAAAAGCAGGAAGAAATGCTTCTTTTTGATTGGGTAAAATCTCTGCCCGAACCGTTTTGTACGGAACTGGCGGCGCTTTACAGTGAAATGGAAGAAAGAAAAACTCTTGAAGCGAAAATTTACAAGGCTATGGACAGCCTTGAGGCTCTAATTCAACACAACGAGAGCGACATCTCAACATGGCTTCCGCTTGAATACGACCTGCAAATGACATACGGAAACGACAAAACAGACTTTTCGGAATATATGAAGTCCTTGCGTGAGCTTGTACGAAACGACAGCGTTGAGAAAATAAAACAAAAAGAATCATGAATGAAAAAACAGCAATGTATTGTGACTGATACATTGCTGCTTTTCTTGTCAGTTTATAATTCTTTGCTCCGTTTTCGAGCCGGGGTTGTCAGCAGGTAGAGAAACGTAAACCGGCACATTTTCTTTATCTTCTCATAAGCTTGCTCGTGTAGAGCTTATGTATGCCGAATTTCCAACAAAGGAGCATACCGAACACTGCGCCGACAGCCGCCTGAAGAATCTGGAACGGAAGCTTTAATATTGCCGCCTCGGGAGTGCCGTAGAAAAATGCTCTGCCGATTGAATAGCCGACAATCATTATTACTGCGCCGACAGCGACGCCGATTCC
>ENA-OOXC01001005-OOXC01001005.1-human-gut-metagenome-genome-assembly--contig:-NODE-1005-length-18607-cov-8.887721_pt1 | contig 18607 bp, 10 predicted proteins | sample MGYA00241578_ERZ501325 | MGnify/ENA primary metagenome ERZ501325 (study PRJEB25962, sample SAMEA2042737) | human gut metagenome | biome: human gut; feature: human-associated habitat; material: faeces...
CGTTTTCAGCTATTCTATTTTCAATGTCCGATTTATTTCTTGACTCCAACGCTTTACAATCTTCTAGATTGCTTCGCTATCGGGTTTCTCTCCCGAACTCTGTCGGTTTCCTTATCTTACCATCTAAACTTTTAATGTCAAGTGATAATTTTTATCTTTTTCTTTAACTTTATAAAACTTTCGTTTGTTAGAAAAAATCTAAGTATCTGGTTTTAAAAATTTCTGAAGTGCAACTCATTCGCTGCACATTTGATATAGTACATCTAAAAAATTTTGATTTCAACCCCTTTGTTTTATTAATTTAATATTTCGTTACAATGACGGAAATATATTGCACCGTAAGGGCTTTAACCTATATGGATTATTGAATGGTAAAATTAATTTTTATCTTCTGGATATTTTTTAGAATATTTACTTCCATAATATACCCATTCTCCACCTTGAAGTTGACTATGTGGTTGAGATGAATATGTACCATTTTCATTTTTAATAATATCATCCGTTTGATAAGTTGGAAGCCCTGGTTTATTCAATTGAGCACCAATTTGTTCAGGTGTTTTCCCTTCTTTTTCACTCAATTTATCCATAACTTCTTGTGCCGTACAACGAATTTCTTGAGATTGAGAATACAATGTATCATATTCTGTTTTTAATTCATCTAAAGTTTTTTCTGAGTCTGAAATTTGTTTTTCGTTTTCTTGAATCGTTTCTTTATTTTTATCAATATTATCTTCTATATCTTGTTTTTCGTCTTTTACTTCAGTTTCTTTATCTTTTGCTTCATCCAATGCTTCTTTAGCAGTATCTTCATCGGCTTTTGCAGTATCATATTCTTCTTGAAGAGAATCAACTTCTTGTTCTGCTTTGTCAAGTTTTTCCTGTGCCTTAGCCAAATCTTCATTTGCTTTATCTAATTTTTCTTGAGCCTTGGTTTGTTTTGCCTTTAAGGCATCAATCTTAGATTGAATAGCAGATTTTTCCTCTTCAGAACAAGACCCCAATTGAGATTCTAAATCTGAAATTTGTCCAGTTATGCTATCAAGCTCACTTTGAGCAGAATCTACAGCAGATTGAGCGGTATCAACACCTTTTTGAGCATTATCTCGCTCTGCTTTTTTAGAGTTCAATTTACCTTCAATACTCTTCGTTTTATTTTGAGCTTTACTATATTCGGAACTTTTTTCTTTAACTTGTTTACCAGCTTCGCCTAATTCTTTTTCTTTTGCGGACAAATCTGATTCAAGTTGAGACGTTTCGGATTTCAAATCATCATTTTGAGTTTTTAATTCAGAAGTATCACCAAGTTCTTTTTGTTTAGCAACATTTTCTTTTAACTTCGCATCCCAATCATTAACCATGCCATCCAAAGTTTTCAAATTATCCATTGAAACTTCTTTTGACAAGTTTAATGAGCCAGTAGAATTTGTAGCTCCAGTTGAACTAGTTGAACTTGTTGAAGAGCTAGATGTTGTTTTTGGAGTAGCAGTTGTTGATTTAGCAGCTTTAGTAGAACCAACACCTAAAGATGAAAGAACCGAGTTCAATTTCGCTCCCCAACCACCAGATGTTGATTGTGTAGCCATATTAGGCTGTACCTGTTGAATAATGACAACCTGCTGAGCAGAAGATTGAGGTTGGGCATTGTGAGGTGCTTGTACCCCTTGTCCATTATTCTCTGTATCCCGACGTTTTATCTGGTTGTTTTTAATAAATAAGTCATTACGAACTTGAAATACCATCTCTGACTCCTTAAGATTTATTAGCTCTCATATTAATAAAGGCTTATTTTTATTAGGAATTTCAGAAATTGGAATTTTCGTAACATTCTGCAATAATATTTACCTACAAAGAGAAGAGCACTTAGTTAAAAATTAACTAAGTGCTCTATTTTCATCTATTTTTCAAGTTATTTAATATTTGAGAATGTCCATGCATCAAAAGTTGGAGCTTCTTTAATATTCATTTCTTGTTTTTTACCACCAGAGCATTCATCATCATGAGCAATTGGTTTATACAATCTGTTATAGTATTCAATTACCATTCTGTCAGAATTGAAGTAAGCTTCAGATGTTCTGATAGCTTGACGCATCAATCTAGCCCATTCTGGTTTGTTATCATAGTATGTTGGAATAATTTGATCTTCAATAATGCTCATCAAGCACTTGTGATCTTTCCAATGTCTTTCTTCCCATGACATTTCATCATCTATTTCTGGGTACTCAATAGCATAACCATTGATACCTGAGAATGTACCTTCAACAGTCCAACCATCATAAATAGATAAGTGGATTGCACCATTAGCGTTAGCTGACATGCCTGAAGTTCCAGAAGCCTCGAATGGTCTTAGTGGAGTATTCAACCATACATCAGTACCACGTTTCAACATGCCAGACAATTGAAGTTCGTATCCAGGAAGAACAACTACATTTTTCAATGAGTGAGATCTGTTCAACAATTTGTTAAACATTTCTTTACCCATAACATCATCTGGGTGGAATTTTCCAGCGAAAATGATTTGAACTTTATTTTCATCTAACAACTTGCCAATTCTATCTTTATCCATCAATATTAACCAAGCACGTTTGTAGTCTGCAAATCTTCTTGCCCAAGTAATTGTTAAAACATCTGGGTCAAATCTCTTGCCTGCAACGTTAGCAATATATTTAAATAATTCAGATTTCATTTCACGTTTTACCGCTAATAATTTTTCTGGATCATTTTGAGCATCTTTAACTCTCTTATCTTGCCAATATTGAAGATTTACAGCGTTAGTGATTGCTCTAATTGGGCATCTTCCGTCAACCCATTCCCACATTTTGTTTGCAACCAAACCGTGCAATTGAGAAACAGCATTTGCAATTCTAGACATTCTCAAAGCAGCAACTGTCAATGAGAAGTTTTCTCCACCTAAATTAACTGCTGTGTCACGGCTTGCACCAGCAAAAAATCCACCTTCAAGTAATCTATCAACCCAGTGAACTTCATTACCAGCAGCAACTGGTGTGTGAGTTGTAAATACTGTGCGTTTTTTAACTTCTTCCAAATCCCCATTGTATTGTCTTAACAATTCAAATGCAGCAGGAAGAGCATGACCTTCGTTCATATGGATAACATCAAAATTGTATCCAACTTGTTGCAAGATTCTTACACCAGCAATACCAAGAATTGTTTCTTGAGCGATACGGATTTTTTCATTTCCATCATACAATTTGTATGAAATGCTCTTAGCCCAATCACTGTTTCCTTCGATATCAGTTGTTAACAAATATACAGGACAAGTTCCAAATAATTCTGGTTCTACTTTATAAGCCTTAACTTTAACTTTTTCACCAAAACATTCAACTTCAGTTTGAACATTAATATCAGTTAAGAAATCATAATATTTTCTAATATAAGCAACTTCAACATTGCCAGAATGATCAATTCTTTGATCATAATAACCGTATGACCATAACATAGTAACCCCGACCATCGGCATTTGTAAATAACCTGCTGAAAGCATATGAGATCCAGCTAAGAAACCTAAACCACCTGAATAAGTGCTTAAAGATTGATCCATAGCTATTTCCATTGAAAAATATGCTACGTTTGGTAATGACATAATTTTACCTCTCTTCTGTTTTAATATAACTTCTATACACCAAATTTTTCATGTACACATACACTGTGCCTTGACATTGTAACATATAAAACAAAAATTGAATACCCCCTTTATTAATATATGCTAAAACACCTATCAATAGAGAATTTGAGGGAGTAAAATATCTTTACAAAATACTAAAAAGAGGTGTTAAAAACACCTCTTAAGTATTAATTCTTATAGATTATGCAATTTACCTGAATAATCCCAATATGTACCATCTGCATTCATTTGTTTTATCTGCTCTGCAACAATAAATTGATGGTTCTTTTCATCCCAAATAAAATGTTGCCTTGTCTCTTTATTATAATATACGCCCTTGTTTTTACCCCAAGTAGGAGCTAGTCCTAAAATTTTTGCAGACTCAGCAGCATCATACGTTTTATTATTATTTTTTACAGATAAATTTGTAACAGTATTAGTACCAGATTTCTTGATTTCCGTTTTTATATTACCCCCTTCTAGAGGTATAGTATATGTTTGATTTCCAACTCTATCAACGGAAGTTAAATTTGGAACTTCTTCAAACTTGTCAGATTCATCATTATATTTCATATACTTTTTAGTTTTTTCATCATAGAAGAAATCAGATGAAGCAATCTTTTTATAACCTGCATCTTCCGCTTTTTTAGCAATCTCGGAGGATTGACTATTTTCACCTTGAGGATCATCTACTCTATCAGATACGTCCTTTTTATTTATATATTTATCAACCCAAAGGTCAATTTGCTCTTGAGAGTTATCTTTATTTTCTAGCTTGCCCTCAAGTTTAACTTGAGCACCAACCAATAAATATTCAACGCCACTCTTGTTGCGTTTTACAGCTCCTGGATTATTTTTTTCAAAGTTTTCCTTTTCGGTTTTAATTTGTTCCTCAGTTGGTTCTTCAACACCTTTTGCTTTCAACGAACGTTTAATTATATCTGTATAATCTTCATCCATTTGAACTGTATAAGAATGAGTTCCAGAAGAATCATCTGAATCTGTATCAGTGTCAGTATCGGTATCAGTTTTATCAGAATCTTCAGCTTTTAAGGCATCTTCCACAGAAATTTTATCCTTATCTTCAACATCTGAAGCTTCAGCCATCACATGAGAGAAAAATCCCTCAACATCAGCCACTTTTATTTCTGTTCCGTCAGAACTTTGTTTATTCAATTCTTTTGTAATGGCTTCTAATTCTCTTTGAGAAATGTCTTTATTCTTGTCAGTATCCGCCTTTTTCAAATTTGAAAAGAAAGTAGCAAGTTCTTTTGAATCTAATTTCGCATCCTTTTTATTTTTATCTAAGGCATCAAAAATTAAATCAAACGCTTTGTTTTTCTTAATAGTATCATCTTTTTCAAGAGCTTTCTTTGGCACTTTAGAAAGATCATAAGATGAACCATTGATTTTGTAGTCTTCACTCATGCAATCATCCTCACTTTTATTTTAAGCACATCTATTTAGTTTTATATATCGTATATATATAAAATATTTACAGCCTAGAAAATTGCCCTATAAAAACAACTCTTATCCTAAAAATCAAGTAGGATAAGAGTTTAATCGTGTTTACAATTGTTAATAATTATTATTTATTAACCTTATCTAATATTTTTTCTAACGCAATTTTTACATGTGCATAATTCAATCCGCCTTGCATATAAGCTACATATGGCGCTCTCATCGGCCCATCCGCAGAAAGTTCAATCGTAGAACCTTCAACAAATGTTCCTCCAGCCATAATAACTTGATCTTCATATCCTGGAATATACTCAGGAATAGGAGTGACATAGCCATTTACAGGGGATAAAGACTGAATTGTACGACAAAAATGTTCCAATGGTTCGGGAGAGCCAAAAGTGATATTTTGAATAATATCGGTTCTCTTTTCATTATATTTTGGAGATGAATCAAAACCAATTTCATCAAAAATTTTAGAAGCTAAAACAGCCCCTTTAACAGCCTCTGAAACAACAGAAGGTGCCATAAATAAACCTTGGAAAATTAGTCTATGTTGGTTAAACATCGCTCCGCCTTCTGAACCAATGCCAGGTGCTGTCAAACGGTTTGCAGCTCTTTCTACATATAATTCTTTCCCTGCTATATAACCTCCAGCTTCAACAATCCCACCTCCAGGGTTTTTAATCAATGAACCTCCAATCAAATCTGCTCCAACTTCTAAAGGTTCTTTCGTATCAACAAATTCACCATAACAGTTGTCAACAAAGCAGATGCAATTTGGATTTTTTGATTTAACAATTTTGCAAATTCGTTCAATAGTTTCAATCATTAAAGATTTTCTCGTAGAATAACCTTTTGAACGTTGAATAAGAACCATTGTTGTTGAAGAATCAACCATTTTTTCTAATTTTTCAAAATCAACATCCATCCCGTTAATTAGTGGAACTTCATCATACAAAACACCATTTCCAATAAGAGAAGAACGTCTTGTTTCTTCATCTCCCATTGTTCCAATAACCTCTTGCATTGTGTCATATGGAGTTCCAACAGCGGATAGCAATTTATCGCCATGTCTTAAATTTCCAAACAACGCACAAGCTAAAGTGTGAGTACCTGAAGCAAAATGTATTCTTACCAAAGCTTTTTCGGCCTTAAAGACTTGAGCAAAAACTTTATCTAAAACTTCTCTACCCAAATCATCATGCCCATAACCAGAAACAGTATAAAAATGTTCCGGAGCAACTCTATTTTCAACAAAAGCATTTAATACTTTTTCTTGATTATAATCTCTGATATCATCAATCTTTTCAAATTGTTCACGCAAATCTCGTTCTGCTTGTTTTATTATTTCTTTACTTGTTTTCATTGTTGTTTCCTTATTTTCCTATAATATGTACACATGATATTACAAGCATGAAAAACTAGCAAAGCAGGGAATATATAACAACAAAAATCTATTTATAATTTCTATATGAAAAAATTATTTCTGCCTATTATTTTTACCTGTTGTATTCTTATAGGATGTCCAGTACTTTCGGAACAATACGGAGTATATAGCCCACAAAATTACAACAAAAACTTTTCCTCAAACCCCGAAGGGGAACGAATTTTATTTATCCTCGACCTTTCAAACAGCATGGAAGAATCTCTGGAGGGTTCAACAAAATTTGACTTGATGATAAATACGATGCGAGAAATTTTACCTAAGATAAATCCAAATACTTGGGTCGGGCTAAGGGTTTATGGTCATAGAATGGGTTTTACTCCTATGGAAGCATGCAGAGCATCTTCTCTTGTGTCACCAATTTCAACCCACAATACAACCAACATTGAACACGCACTATCCAAAACAAAACCAAGAGGCATGACCCCAATCACATATTCTTTAAAACAGGCAATTAAATATGATTTTATGGGGTTTTATGGAAAGAAACATATAATTCTGCTCACAGACGGTGGCGAAAACTGTGATGAAAGCCCTTGTACATTTGTTATGAATTTAATCAAAATTCGTAAAGACGTATCAATAGATGTCATCGCATTTAATATTTCTGATTCTGATGATTTAGAACAACTTGAATGTACCGCACTTGTAACAAGTGGAAAATTTTATAATGCTCAAACATCAGCAGAGCTAATAAATAGCTTCAACAATTCACTCGAAGGAGTAAAAAATGTTGAAGCTAAAATTATCATGCCTTAAATAAATTAGCAATATGGCTAATAGAATGAATGCAAAACCCATGATTATATAGAATTTGTAATTAATTATGGGGGTGTTATGAAAAAAGTAATTATTTGTTTAGGATTTTTGTGTGCAGTTGTAAGTATTAGTAGTGTTGCATATTCACAAATTGCAACAACACCAACAGACTTTCGCTCTGGATGTTGTTCGCACCATGGAGGAGTAGCATATTGTGGGAAAAGCGGTTACTACATTTGCAATGATGGAACTCAAAGCCCAAGTTGTCGCTGCAGATAAAAATTATATACTCTTTAAAATTAAATCGATAAACTCATCCGTCGTCAAACCTGTATGAGGACTTTTCTTCATAAATTCATCATAACACGGAGGCTCCGACATATATTTTACGCCCTTTTTGCAAGCTGTTTTTACATAGTTATAAGATGTTTTTATAAAATTTATACGTGGGACTTTCATATCATACCTCTTCCACCGTAAGTATAACCTCTAAAAAAAATTATTACAATTAACTCTCATTCTTGGCTTTATCATATCTGAATTTTGTAAACAGATTTGAGGATTTTGTAATAAAAAATCCCATAACACCAATACCAAATAACAATGGTAATCCAGAAATTAAAACCTTTTGTTTAAGCATTTTCTTATATAATTCTTTTTCGTTTCCTTCAAACTTTTTAACATATTCTTTCAACTCATCAAATCTTGGAACTTCTAACTTTTCGTTCAAGACTTCTTTACAGTGCCCAGTTTTATACAACAGTTTTTTAAACCCTTTTTCTAATAACTCATTTCCACAAATTATGTAAAAACCAACAAGCGGATAACGATACAAAGTTTCTAAAAAGTTTTGTTTTCCTCTGTCTTTTGAAGAACCAAAATACCCAGCCCCTCCAATCAAAACACAAGAAGTTAACTGACCTCGAGATAAACATAATTTTCCATTATCATTCCCGAAATCTAAACTAAAAAATTTATTAAAGAAATTTTTCAACTTTTCATTTTTCTTAAATAATTTTGATCCAGGAGCAACAATTAATTCTGAAATTTGTTGTAATAATTTTGACTTATCGCCTTTTGCAAGCAACAACCCTGCAAGCCCTAAAGAGGTAGCATAAACTCCTCCAGCCATTTTTATATTACGTTTCGCACTGTTTTCAACCTTTTGTGCTTGTGCCTTATCTTCCACCTTTTTATTTTTGTCTAAATTCGCAATATTATCAAAATTCGCCTGCTTGAAAATTTTCAAAGTCATAATATTTTTGGCATAATTCAAAACAAATTCCGCCAACGGTATAGCTAAACCAGCCAAAGCAAGAGCAGCTTTTACTGGCATGATTTTTTTATTATTACTAATAGCTTTATTTTTCAAAAGGATAGGTGCTGGAATTGAAACTTGAGATTTTAAATCTTTTGGAAGTTTTTTAGAGAAAATATTTCTAAAAACTTTTTCGCCCAACAATGCGGGGAAATAATAAACTAAAATAGACTCAGTAAATTCCAAGAATGAATTTTCTGCCAATTCAGCCTTGCTACGAGCAAATACAACTTTAGGCAGTAAACACGTTGCACAATCTTGAATAAATTTTATATGAGATAATCCTGCTCCACCTTCTTGAATGGAGCAAATTTTACTTGCTGTTTTTAACCCTAAACCAATTTTTCCAGAATTTGTAAATGACGGAGTATTGCTATTTATTTTTCTAATTTCCATAAGTAATTTCCTTTTTTAGATAAACTGACAACAAAAAATGACCTGAACACACAAGATCAGGTCATTTATAATTAAACTTAATTTATAAAATTATCATCTCTAACGCCAACTCAAAAGACCTGTCTTATTCAACAGGCACCACCAAGATTGAGTGTTTAAATTTGAATTTAGCATTAAAATTACTTTTCCTTTATCTACGAGCTTTATGCTAACACGCATATTATAAAAAATCAACAAAGAACTTTTTGCGAGATTTAATAGCAAAAAATTTTTCCTTCACGTTTTCTTGCAAAAGTAAAATAGGATAAATAACAAATGATATATAACGTTACCTCTAAAATAATGCCCAATGCTAAATTACCCCTTGAATATGTAAAAAACACATTTGATAAAAGGAATAAAATAGCAAAACAAAAGAGCATAGAGTTTTATAAAAATATTACAAACGAATGTAAGGATGGGGTTTATTCAATTTCTAGGATTAGAAAATGTATAGATAACCTTTTTGCCCCAAATAAGATTAACTACACTATCAAGAGCGAAGAAAGAGAGCAATTTAGTGGCTCAATTGCTAATATCCTATCTGTCGATAAAGAAAAACAAATTCTACAATATGATGGGATTGCTCTTTTCTTACCACTTAAAAAGAACAAAACTGAAGTTGAAAATAAATACACTTTATTCCACGAAGTCAGACATATGATTGACTACCTTTACAATCCAAAAGTAAAAATGCACAGAATAAATAATCTTATAAATAATGAAGGATATTCCAACGCAACAGATTATATTAATAAATTTTTTATGGAAGAAATTTCCTCCAAAACAAACATGAAAAAGTTTAGAAAAGAAGCAAGTGATCTCATAGATATCTTGCCAAGAGATATAGCGATAGAAACACTACAAAAAATCAGATCACATTTGATAACTGAAATTAACGCATATAGCGATGAAATTCATTTTAGATTTAAAGGCATCAAAAACATTGACGACTTTATAGATGCTTTAAACCTTAAACTCAGTTACAAACTCAATTTTAAATTTGAAGACAAATTAAAGTTTGCAAATAAAAAACTTAACGCATTACTCAAAGAAGAAAGGGCATCACTCAAAAAACAATTTGATTAATCAACAGCGAAAATCTCTCTAATATCATCCATTGTAAGCGATTTTGTAATATTTCTATCTACGGAAATTACGCTATCAACAAGGTTTCTCTTAATTGTTTTAAGCTTTTGAATTTTTTCTTCAACGGTATTACGTGTAATAAGTCTATAAACAAATACTTTCTTTTTCTGACCAATACGATAAGCTCTATCAGTTGCCTGATCTTCAACCGCAGGGTTCCACCATGGGTCATAGTGAATTACATAATCTGCACCTGTCAAGTTCAGACCAGTACCACCAGCTTTCAAACTAATTAAGAAAATTGGGATAGTCGGGTCATTATTAAATCTTTCAACTGCACCTTGACGGTCTTTTGTTTTACCTGTCAAATATTCGTATTTAATTCCAGATTTATCCAACCAAGCTTTCACAATATCTAACATGTCAACAAATTGGCTGAATAACAAAATACGGTGTTTTTCTGAAATAATTTCTTCCAACATAACCTTAAGTTTTTCAAACTTACCAGAAGAAATAACATTTTTAACATTATTTTTGTCATAAAGTCTTGGGTGACAACAAATTTGACGCATACGAAGAAGTGCAGAGAAAATAGACAATCTGCTCTTTTCAAGTCCATTTTGTTCAATAGATTTGAACAATTCTTCTTTTGTACTATCAAGAACTTGTAAATAGAAATCCTTTTGTTCATCAGTTAATTCACAGTACGCAATATTTTCAACTTTATCTGGCAAATCTTTCGCTACATCACGTTTCATACGACGTAAGATGAATGGATAAATCTGTAATTTCAAGCGTTTTTCAACAATTTTGTCTTGACGTTCCATAATTGGATTAACATATCTTGAATTAAAATCTGCCATTGAGAACAAGAATCCTGGCATCAAGAAATCAAATACAGACCACAACTCTTCCAATTTATTTTCTATTGGAGTACCAGAAAGAGCTAACTTATGCTGAGAGTTCAACTGTTTAACTGCTTGAGCTGTTTGAGAAGTTGCATTTTTGATATTTTGAGATTCATCTAAAATTACATATCTAAAATTAATATCTTTCAACTTAGCAATATCTCGACGAACAAGAGCATAACTAGTAATAATTACGTCGTATTCTGGGATTTTTTTGAAGAATTGTTTTCTTTCTCCACCTTGCAACTTCAAACAAGATAAAGTCGGAGCAAACTTTTGAATTTCAGATTCCCAGTTAAATACAACTGTTGTTGGTGCAATAACCAGTGTTGGCATAGGTCCGTCTTCTTCCTTCGCCTTTTGCAATACAGTCAAAGCTTGAAGAGTTTTACCTAACCCCATATCATCAGCCAAAATACCATTTAGCCCATACTTATACATGAACCATAACCAGCCAAAACCTTTCAATTGGTATTCACGAAATTCAGCATTAATACCCTGAGGAAGAGTTGTTTCCTCTGCAGTTGAGAAAGTTGACATTTGTTCCCAGAAAGTTTTAAATCTATCACTTAAAATCAGTTCTGCACCAAGGTTTTTAAGTTCATTAATCAAACCAGCACGATAAGTTTTGACAGTAAATCGATTGTCAGGATTTCTATAAACATCAAATGAATTGAACGATCTCATCATTGAATAAATATTTTGAGCTGGATATTCTACAAAACCTAAACTTCTAATTCTAGCATACTTTTCATCACTTTGAATTGTGTCATAAATCTCATCAAAATCGATAACTTCATCCCCAACTTTACCATAAATTTTAATATCAAAACTATCTGGTTGTTCATCAGAGAAATCAATTTGGGCACATAATCTAAATGGATCTTCCATAATCTTGAAAAATGACATATCATCTTTTTCTTCAAATTTCCATCCAGAACCAGCTTGTTTTAAATAATAATTATAGAAATCAATTGCATTTTCTTTTTCTAAGGCAAGGTTATTTGTCTGCATAGGAACAAATTTACAAGCCAAAAGCATCGCATATGCTTCATTTTCGTGTTTTATATTACGTTTAACCCAATAAATCATATCCTCATCAGGCTTTTTGATTGTAATATATGGTGGTTTTTCGTTTGTTGATTTTGAATAAGGAACTCTAACTCCGTCATATTCAAAATCCAAAGATGCTTTCAACGATTGGTCATAATCAATACCCATTGTTACAACATTGATTGGAGGACGTTCTTCCAACATCAATTTAGAAATTTTTTCATCAATAACAACATCCATTACTTGACGAAGCTTTGGTAAATCTTCATAAATAAATTTCCCACACTCTGCATCTTTCAAATCTGTAAAAGATGATTTTGTAATATTTTGAGGGATAGATTGAATAGCAACATTTGTAGGGAAAATAACATTTTTGTATCTACCCCATTTCAAATGTCTTGAAAAATATCTAACTTCTTCAAATGGATAAACATCATCTTTGTCTGGTCTTTGCCATTCAAGAGATAACAATAATGTTCCAGCAACAGACGAAGAATTTACATATAAAACAAGTTTCCATTCATCATCCGCAAATTTCAAACGGTCTTTTGTTTTCTCGTCTAAAACTTCATCCGCTTTTGAAAGCAAAGAAAAAACTTGTCCAAATTTAGCAATTGGAATATCGTACCAACCAGCTTTTTTATCTTGTCTAGAAATCTTTAATAATTGTTGAAAGATTAGCAACTCAACTTTTTGAGAATTGTTTAAATCAAAATTAGGATCTTGCTTTTGAGCCTCTATCACCCCACGCAAAATAGGTTCAATTTGACGGACAATTTTTCCTGTATCTCTTGAACGAACAAGAATAGAGAAAAAATTAGCTTTACGCTTAGGGTTGAAGTGAAAAATATAATTACCTTGAGGCTCTTCGGTCAGAGCAGTGTTTTCATCTGGAAAATCAAATTCCATTCCAAACTTTGTTTCTAGCCAATCTTCATAAGCATGTTCGTTAATAGCTTTAAGTGCAACTGCAACAGAGTGTTTGCACCATTCATCTTTTAATGGGCAGCTACAACGAGCTTCGACTTTATTTTTCTTAAAAATTAAATCTGTATTGTAATGGTCTTGAAAATTACCTTTAACTTTTCCCATATAGAAATTCTTTTCAGGATAATTATCAAATACCATGTCTTTCAAATAGTATTCATAACCTCTACGCCAGTTTCCAGCGCCTGCTTGTTCTTTTATAAACTTGTAATTAAATTCTGTTGCCTTACTCATCGATAGAGCATATCTCTTTCTTTTTTAAGGGGACAAACTTCCAATAGAGTCAAATCTATAACCCCCCTTAACCCTCACACCAAGATTATACAAGAGAAAATTAAAAAAGTAAAGGGCAGAAAAAATATCTCTGCCCATAAACTTTATTCTTTAAAGTACTTAAGAATTATAATTTTTTCATATCACCGATAGAAGTTGTTCTTGTCGTATTTTGGTATTGTTTTGCTAATTTTTCTCTTTGGGCTTGAGATAATTGTTTCACAATTTTTCTTCCGTCTGTTGTATGTGAAACCTTACTATCCCCAACTTTTATAGATACTGTTGGAGGAAGAAATTTCTTCATTGAAACAGTTTTGTCGCCAGCTTTAGTTCCAGAGCCAATAGTCTTATTATTTACACCTTGAACTTTTTCTAATGGTTTTTCTTTATCTCGTCCGATTGCCCAACGGAAACCTGCGGTTAAAGATATACCGTTACGACCGCCATTTCTTATCATTGCTTGTCCAAATGCAATAAAGTCATCTTTAAATCGTTTTTGTAGCCCTACGCCATATTCCACATATGGTTTTATGCTTGATTCTGGCAACTTAATCCCATTTGCTGATGTACTTGATTCATTCATCGCATTCCATACCATTCCAACACTTGCGTACGGTTGCCATCCGCTTTTAGTGTTAGCTATAAATCGCAAACTTGGATTTAACATAATTGAATGCATTGGAGATGATTCAATTCTCACTCCTGCCGCATTTGTATAATCAAATGTTTTACCCATTGTGTAACTCATAAACCAAACAGGCTGAATAATATATTTACCTTCTTTAAATTCAAAGTTATAACCAGTCTTTGAACCAACACCAGCAAATAGAGTTGTAAAATCTTCCTTGCCGTACATTGTATTAGTTTGCCCAGCACTAGCACCTGTACTCAAAGTCAACGCTGTCCAGAAGTCGCCTTTATAAAAAGTTTGAGTGAAACCAATCAAACCACCGTTCATTGTAGTATCAGCTCCTGAATATCGCAACTGAGAACCAGTATAACCAATATAACCAGTTGTAACACCTGTCCATCCGTGTTTTAAATCTTGAAAATCACTATCAAACCCAACTAATGAACCGTAAGTTGTAGCATTTACAGCACCAGAATTTCTCAAGTTCATTTTTTCAAATGTAACATATGGTCTGAACCATCCAGCTTTATTGTTAAATTCTGGGGCAATTCCTGGTATATTGTTATTGAAATCAGAACTTAATGCGTATCTATTTTCATTGATTTTAGCAAATCTATCCATTGAAGGTAATTGAGTAAACGCATCTGCGTGTTCAAATACATAATGGAATGTTTCGTTAACAGTAGCGTTAGTACCAGCTTGAGCATTTACAGATGAACTCAATACAGATGGGTTGAAGGAATCAGCACCACTAGAGCCACCTCCACGAACAAATTGGAATTCACCAGATTCTGGCAAATATCCTACGGTGTATTTGTATATCTTGCCCATATATTCATTTGAGCCATTATATTTTACGGTATTTGCAAATGCACTATCAGCAAAGAATACATTCGTTTGAAGTTTGTCTGGATTAGGGTCAGCCAAAACATTTAAACCATTAACGTTAATTGTACCTGTTTGAGAACCATAACTATCTGCGGTTATTTTACCCATAGTTTCAGTTGCTGGGTTAATATCAACTGAATTAATATTGATTGTTCCATCGTTCACAAAAGAGTTCAAATGCAATGGAGCTAATCCCATATTGTTAATATTCATAATTCCGCTATTTATAGCTAGATTATTGTTATAGTTCAACTGAGAAGCATCATTAACATAACTTGTTACATTATTTTGAGTAATATTAGCATTTACAATTTTATTGTTGAAATATACTTCTCCTGTTTTGTCACCAGTCATTTTCAAGTTGTAGCTATTGCCGTTGATTGTATCGTTTAGGACAAATCTACCACTTGATTGGGCATCTAGAGTCAAAGTAACATCACCCTCATCCCCTGGGGTTTCCATATAGATTGCGTTTTGTTCAACTTTGCCGTCTATCTTTGCAGTGTTTCCAGTGAATAAAGAATTGTAACCATTTTTAGATACAATATTCAAATCTTTTGTTGTATAAATTGCTCCACCTTTACCATTAGTTGAAGTGTTATTGATAAATGATGAATTTGTAATTGTACCAATTCCTGCCTCTGCAATCAAAGCTCCGCCATTATCACGAGATTTATTACTTGCGAAAGTAGAATTTTCAATTGTATCAATTTTTCCGTATGAATAAATTGCACCACCAGCAAAAGATGAAGAGTTATTGATAAAATTTGAATTCTTTATAGACTCAATTCCTCCAGTATAAATAGCTCCACCATGAGCATATCCATCAGAACTCTTTGAAGTCGCAGAATTGTTTGAGAATGTACTATTCTCAATTGAAGTAATATGAGTTGAATTTATAGCACCACCATCAGCATTTTTCTCTGCCGAAATAGCTTTGTTATTATCAAATGTGGCATTACTAATTGTTTCTATAGAATTAGCAAAAACAGCACCACCTTGTGCATATTCTTTAGCTTCAACATAGTTGTTACCAAATGAGCCTTTTAAACTATCGATTGAACTAGCATAGATTGCACCACCTTGGGCATTTTTTGTTTCAGATTTTGCATAAGAATTCAAGAATGTTCCATCTACATTTTTAATTCCATTAGCTGAATACACTGAACCACCCATAGCAAATTCTCCTGCTTGAGCGTAATTATTTGAAAATAGTCCTTTAACATTTTCAATACTTGGACCATATTCAGATGAAATAGCACCACCCAAAGAATTTTTGCTATGAGAAATTGCCCTATTATTAGAGTATGTATGTTCGCCGTTCAAAGTTAGGTTATAAGAATAAATCGCACCACCTTTAACATGTCCATCAGCTTCTACGTAATTGTTTAAGAAGTCAGCATCAACATTTGCATTATAAGAATACAAAGCTCCACCTTCTGCTCCGTATCCTATTCCAACAGTTTTTGCAAAATTATCTCGGAACAAACCAGAAATCTTTTCGATACTACCTCTGTTATATAATGCTCCACCAGCAACAAACTCTTGACCAGATACGTAGTTGCCGATAAAGTTTGCGGTCAAGTTACCTAGAGTAGTGCTATTATGAAAAGCACCACCTTCAGAAGTTGACTTACCTTCAACATAGTTATTAATAAAATCAGCAGTAATATCTTTACTAGCAAATGAACCACCATTGAACCAAGCACCACCTTGAGCATTAGATGTTTTTGAAACAGCAGAGTTACCCTCAAAATACAATTTTACAGCAGATTCACCTTGAATACTTCCATAGTTATAAAGAGCACCTCCACCTGCATAGCCATTTTCAGACGTTATTGAGTTTCTTATGAAAGTTGAATCACCTAATCCATTTGTAATAGAGCCGTCATTATATATAGCACCACCTTGAGCAGTATTAGTAGTTTGAGCAGTATTTTTAACAAACTTACCCGTTATTTTACCAATAGTGGCGTATTTATTAGCAATTGCAGTACCTTCAACAGAATCCGAAGTTACACTATTTTGAGAGAAATTACCCACAATTTCGCCGTCAATTTTTGCACCATCCCTATTTGAAATAGCTACACCATCAGCATAAGTAGCTCCAGAAATTTTGTTACCAATAAAATTACCAGAAATACTTATTCCATCTTCTCTCGCAGAAATAGTCGCTCCAGATTTATTTGTAATAGCCGCACCTTCAAGTGTTCCACCATTTCCAACCAACTCATTTTGAATAAAATTACCAATAATTCCGTTATTTATTATTGCTCTTTCATTATAAATCCCTGCTCCTGAGATATAACCACTTCCAGTAATTTTATTTTGTACAAAATCACCTTGAATACCATTTATTAAGGTTTTATAATTACTTGAATATGGACCCACATTATAAACACCAGCACCCATTCCAGAACCAGTTATAGTATTAGCGATAAAATTACCTTTGATACCATCGGTAATTACACCTTCATTATAAATAGCAGCACCAAAATCACTTCTATCTATATGATTACCAATAAAATCACCTGTTATACTTTTAATTATAGGAATTTCAGGAGTATTGTAATTAGCTTTAACATTATATATTGCACCACCTCGTTGAGCGGTGTTTTCTATGAAATTACCCTTGATGTTACCAATTGTACCGTTATTCCAAATCGCACCACCAAAACGACCAGAAGAGTTTCTTATGAAATCACCTTCAATTGAACTAATTTTAGCAATAACATTTGAATTGTAATAAGTGTTATTAAAGATTGCACCGCCATCACTAGAAGCAGTATTACCAATAAAGTTTCCTTTTATAGCCCCTATTTCTGGCGTTCTTCCTGTATTTCCATTTGTAGAATTATAAATAGCACCGCCAACGGCATAATTACCCGTTGTAGAGTTACCTACGAAATCACCAGTTATACTATTGATTTTATTAGTATTATAAATAGCTCCACCTAATGCTGTTGTGCGATTATTTCCGTTAATACTATTTCCAATAAAATCTGCGACTATATCTCCAATAGAACCATCATTCGCAACAGCACCACCAATATTATAAGCAGATTTATCAGAATCTAATGGAGAAAGAGTATTACCAATAAAATATCCATTTATATTAGAAATTGTTGCCCCTGTTTTATTAAATATAGCTCCGCCTTCTGCGTTAGTTGTTGAATTAGAAGAGTTTCCAGCAAAACCCGCATTAATATTGGTAATTGTTGATTCGTTACGTACAGCTCCTCCAACAGCATAGTCTTTATCTGTATTGTTATTATTTACAAAACTTCCTTCAACTGTTTCTGTTTCAGAGTAAATTTCAGTTCGAGTTCTTGCTTCGGAATTGTTATATTTTACGTTGACATCAATATTTCCAGCAGAAGTTTTTACATTGAAGTCTTTTGAATTTTCTGTACCCGTGCCAAATTCTGTATTACTATAATTAACTTTGTAATAAGCATCAGTAACTGTTCCTGTTTCAGTATCATAATTAGGAATGTATAAAGTATCCGAAGATTTGCTTGCTTCATCTAGTGTATATGTTGGGATAGTAGGAATAGGAGCTTTCTGAACATCTTGTGCCTGTGCGGTTCCCCCAATCATGGCTAGACCAGCAATTGTTGCTACAGATAGAGCTTTGATTGCATTCTTATTGGGCTTAGTAGTTCTTTTTGAAAAATTTTTAGACTTTCTCATCTCAATTACTCCGAGCTTTTTATAAATTCTGTAACATTTATGTAAA
>ENA-OOXC01001027-OOXC01001027.1-human-gut-metagenome-genome-assembly--contig:-NODE-1027-length-18326-cov-3.220897_pt1 | contig 18326 bp, 20 predicted proteins | sample MGYA00241578_ERZ501325 | MGnify/ENA primary metagenome ERZ501325 (study PRJEB25962, sample SAMEA2042737) | human gut metagenome | biome: human gut; feature: human-associated habitat; material: faeces...
AGGCTGACGAACAAATGATTAGCAGCGGTGCGAGCCGCTTTTATATAGATCAACCGGTGCTTCGTTAATGGAGCACCGGTTTTTTGTTATTTTAATCTGTAATAGCAAATATTTTTTCCGCTGCCCTCACGTTTCAGCTCGCCATCATCGACCATTTTGCGGAGTGCGCTTTCAATTGCGCTCAGACTTAACGAGGGACACAATTCCCGGATATCCTGCTTGGTAAACCTGCCTATCTTGCTCTGTGACGCCATTCTGACTGTTTCCAGAGCCGTGCGCTTTATCTCAACCAGGGCGAACCGGTCCTCAAAATCCTTGTACGCCGCAAGAACAGTCCCGAGGATATATTTGATGAACGGAACAGCGTCCTCCGTCCCCTCATGCCACCCCGTCTGGGATTCCCTGAGTGCGCTGTAATACAGATCCTTGTTTTTTGCTATTTTCGCTTCAAGCGAAATGTACCTGCCGACATAGAATCCGCACCTGTACAGCAGCAACGAAGTCAGCAGACGGCTCATTCTTCCGTTGCCGTCGTTGAACGGGTGAATGCACAGGAAATCGTGTATGAATACCGGAATTGCGATAAGCGGCTCCAGCTCCATATTGCCGATGACCTTGTTGAATTCCCCGCATATCCTGTCCAGCGCTTCCGGAGTTTCATAGGGTTCAAGCGGAGTAAAAAGAATTTCGGTGTGCCCGTCGGGATATGTTGCGGTAATGTAGTTCTGAACGTTTTTCGTTCTTCCTGCCATTGGATTATTCATGTGGCTGTACATAATTTTGTGCAGCTGGAGAATGTAATTCTGCGTCACCGGAATTGCGTCAAAGCTCTCGTGAATTATATTGAGTGCGTCACGGTAGCCGGCTATTTCCTGCTCGTCACGATTGTGGGGAGTGGTCTTTTCCTCTACAAGCTGCCTTATTCTCGTGCTTGTCGTGACTATTCCCTCAATGGCATTGGAAGCCTCGGTGCTCTGGATTTTTGCTATCTCTACCAGCTTTTCAAGTTCCTGCGGGCGCTGTTTCAGATACAGTTCCTGCTTTCCGGCTTCCTTATATATCGCAGCGATAAGACTCAGCAGTTCAGAGTCCCATTTCTGATTCCTTATCTGGGAGTAATTGAATTCTCTCATGACCTTACCTCCTTTGAGTTTCCCTTATATTATAGCAGAAAATAAGGGAAAGGTCAATAGGCTAAGGGAATATTCCATTTATAGTGTTATCAAAATAAGGGAATATATTCATTATCTCTTTTATTCCTTGCCGCTCTCCTCACTTTTTCTGATGTACTCATTCAGCGCGGCTTCTGTTATTTTCCAGCGCTTCCCTGTGCGGAATGCTTTAATCTTCTTCTCCGCTACCAGCTTGTACGCCTGGTTTCTTCCTATGCGGAGTTTGTCTTGTAATTCGTCTATTGTCAGGATTTTTTCATCCACGGCTTTCGCCTCCTCGCCAAAATATATTTACAGAAATGTTTGCGCCGGCGACAGAAAATAAGATTATATAATTCACAAACAGTTTAGTAAATATCAGAAAGGAGATACACTAATGTGTTAATATTGTACTCTATTGGTAACTTGGATAAATAGCATTGTAATGAGGTTTATTGTAAATCGAATAGAAAAAACGCAATAACCATACACAACTATAACTATTAGGAGGAAGAACTATGAACTACTCAATTCACACCATAGGATTAAGAAAGACTTTTAAAAACCACATCGAATATCACAGGGCTGAAAAAGAATTATTCAGCAAAGCTAAAGGCAGGTTTGGCGTGGAAACTAACACTAAAGGGAACGAACATTACGCATTCATTTTTCAGGGTAAGGGAATCCGGGTGATTCTTAAAAAGACAAAAATCAGTGGGTACTACGATTTTATCCTCAGCCTGAACGACCTGCTTGGTACAGAGGACAAGTCCTGGCTTATCGACCCACGGAACCTTAACGAAGCGCTTGATATTGCTGAAAGAATGCTGGTTCGTGAGTTCGGCGAGGATTACGCTATCAACGCCATTGAGCTGTATCGGGTTGACCAATGTATAAACGTTGATGTCGGTTCAGCAGACAACGTCAGCGAATACATAAGTCTGATGTACCGCAGCGAGATGAAAAAGGGCTACGACATTTTAATAGATGATTCTCCGGATTTCGATTCCACCAGCAGTTTCACCGTCAGAAACAAAACCGAGGGACTTGAGGTCAGTTTCTACGATAAAATGAAGGAGCTTGCACAGCGGGATTGTGCTTCGGAAACAGCCGAGGGAACTCTGCGTGTTGAGCTTCGTATTCTGAGAAGAAAGGCGCTTGAAAAACAGACTTCCGGCTGCAATACCAACCGGGAATGGGTAGCTTACTGCATGGCAGCAAGCCGGGGAAAGATACTTGGCATGGCACACAGTCTGTTACTGGACGCCGATTATTATCCGTATAAGAAAGCCTGCGCTAAGGTCAGGACAAGCATCAGAAACAAGAAGCTGAGAAGCCGTATGCTGGATATGCTCAAGTTAGTCAGAAAGAAGTCCAGCGTCAGAAAAGCAAAGGAAAAGATGTTCGAGCTTCACCCTAAGCTCAGGCATGAATACTACAATAAGATGATCAACGAGTTTGAGAGCATAGGGGTGAATGTCGTTACGCTTGATAAGGACAGCAAGGTAAAATTCCTGCCGAGCCTTTTTGAGTATCTCAGGTAAAAGTGCGCCGTGGTGGGTGCCACGGCGTCAACAATGAAAATACTATACTGCAAGCAGAGGATCAATTATTCGTAAAGGTGTTTCTCTTATAAACTTTTCAGCTTCCTTACTTTTATACTTCGTGAGCAGACCATTGTCACCAAGGTATTTGAATAGATAGAATGCCGGACGATATTTATTAGATAAAGCCTTGTTAAGATACTGCATTCCAAGTTCATGGTAAGAATCAAAAGTTTCTTTATTTTCTTCCGCGGTGTCATTTGGATAATCCTCAAGAGCCTCATCCAGAATAAAATCATGATTATTCTGAGACACAGAATTATAGTGTGCCGTGAGGTAGTAGAACGCAAGCAAGGTGCAGGCAAAACCGTCAGATGCAGAGTCTTCAGTCATTGCAGTGAATGTTTTTTTGTTTGCAGGATTGAGCTTTGTCATTGACAGAAAATCACAGCATATTAACCTGTTTGCGGCAAGTTCAGTCAGGGCTTCACTAGTTGATTTTTGGAACCCACACTTAACTTTTTCATATAACCGTTGTGCAATATCGTACCTTTTAAGGGTGGTAAACGAATATTCTCCCATAAGAGTATTGGGAACAAGCAAAAGGAAAGTTTGCGTGTAAAACTCATTTATATTGAAATAATCAGCCAGGATAATCTTTTCAAGAAGCTTTGCTGCATATCCACTGTACTTGATATTATCACATGCAAGATTTATCAGATCGGCTAATCCGGATTCTGATGGCATTGTTGCTTTATAGAAGCAGTAATCTGTTAGAAACTTGAAATTTTCAAAGTCCTCGTCGGTTTCGTATGGATCGTCTTCATCGGGGATAAATAAATCATCAAAGGAATCATGCATCGAATACTTTCTGTTAATAAGTCTGCCTATTTCTTCCTTATCAAGACAGAACGATTCTTCTGTGCATTTACAGAGTATATCGCAAAACTCCTGTCCACTTAATTCCATATCTTTCAGATCGTGGACTTTCATAAATTCTTCCCTTGCTTCTTTGTAAGATTCAAGGGGTCTATGATATTCTATTAGCATCTTGTGCGCGCGTATAATTTTCTTTGCATTATCGCAGCTTCCGTTGTAATCCCATATTGTTTTCATGCTGTATTCTCCTTAATTGTCCGGTGTGTTTATCTGCATTTTGATTTTTTCAATATACATTTCAACCACGCTACGATTAACTTTGTATACGCATTGATTCTTATGCCTGTGCAGATATGCATACTTAGGTTGCTCAGGTAAGAGCATATTGTTTTCGCACATACGATTTAACAGATCTTTCTTGGATATTCCGAAAGATGAATCTATTAGGTTGTCAATCTTACGCTCAAATATAAAGAAATACTCTATATTACGAGTTCCCCAACAGTTGGAGAGATCTTTGTTGTTATGACTTTCAATTTCAAATTTGGATTCTGAGTCAATAAGATTTAGGCAGAATCGGTACAGAGGGTCATCTTCAAGGTGTGCTTTTTGAAATGACCGAAGTTCTCTTTCTGCAAAATCATAAAGAATCTTCTCTTTCGGTTGGATATTGATACCAACGCCTTCAAAATAAAAAGTCATAAGAGTATGTACCGCAATAAGCCAGGCATAGCTTGATGCCAGTCTTTCATTAAAGGTATAGTCTTTTTCAAGTAACTCTCCCTTTATTGCATAGTAAAGGTCATATAAGCGTTCTGCCAACTGATCACGACCGATGCTTTCTATCCAGCGAAGAAGTGATAGAATATGAGTGGCATATAGTTGGTTGTTAGCACGGACAATATTCTGTTCTTCTCGACTGATGTCTTCCTTGGTTAGATTCCATATCAGCATACGACTGATACTGGATAAGCAAAGCGGAGGAACCACCTCACCCGTAATAAGAATCATACAATCGATATTCTTTGAACCAAGTGCAGTGGATTTTGCGGCATTATCCCCCCTCATTCTTGCAATTTTATCAACAATGTCCTCGGACCTCCTGCCTTGCGTTGGATCAGGTTTATGGTCATCTGCCAGAAAGATGAAGTCTTTAACATCGTTACATTTGTTAATAAGCCCTGTAAAAGTTGTTCCACTGCTCAAAGTAACATTTGGAATATTTTTCAAAAAGCAAAGTAATGTATAACACAACTGTGTTTTTCCAGTCTGTGTAAAAGCCACCAGCATAGGAGTAAATGCCGGTGCGTCATTGCGGTGGAGCTTTATGAGCGCAGTTGTAAAGAAAGATAGCACAAGATAAAAATACAGACACATTGAAATAGGGCTTCTTGTGGTGCAGAAAAGATGTTCCGTTACCAGAATTGCAGCATTTTTTTCATCCTCTTTAGATATTATTTCGGTAGTTGAAATCTGCAAAGAATAGTCTTCCAGAAAGCGAGAAACTTCATAGTTTACGTCAGAGTCTTGTGAAAATCCTTTGATATCAACCACGCCATTTGTGAAAGCGTATCTGTTATTGGCCTGCCATCCCATATGATTTATCTGATATACTATTCGGCGTTTTGCACGCTGAAGCATAAACAGAAAAATCCGAGTTATCATAAACTCATTAAAACAGGTGTAGTCCAGACCGAGCTGATCAACAAAGTGTTGTTTTATTTTCTTTGGATTTCCCTTAAGGGTTATCTGTTTGCACTCCATCAGGCATGAGTCATCAAAATGGCTGCTTTCAGGAAACAGTGTGCATATTTCAATGACAACCTGTTCCGTAGGGACGTCACCACTTCTGCTCTCTTCGATCCATAACACTCTGAACACAAAGTTGCTTAGCTTTTCACCATCTATGGTAATTACTCCGAAGTTGTTCTGAATATCATACTTGCTTGGGATCTTGTGCCTTCTTGAAAATATCGCCTCTTTTTATAGCAATAAAAAAGTCTATTACTATTTGAGGCAGACCTTCCCAGTCTTTGGAAAGTTTATATACTGGCGTATAGGGGCTTCTACCATTTATATTGCTTCCGAATCCTGCTTCAGTATCAGGCAAAGTCCCCGTACTCTGTGGAGAAGTTTTAACAGTATCTTCAGAGCAGTGTTCAATGTCATAATCAGAAAAGTTGTTTACTGTTGAACTCATATCATTTCCCCCTGTGATAGTTGATTACTTAATAGCACAATTAAAAGAAAGATCCACTTTCCCAATAATGAACTTTAGAAAAGATATAGAAGTTTACGCTACATTTTCCACGTTCAGTTATGGGTCAGTAGACCTATAACATATCATACCATACAAATTTGTGAACCACTCAATAAGTGCCAAATTAATAATAGCACATAATTTCTCTTTTGTCAATGACTAATAAAAAAATATTTTTTATAAAAACCAGTATTCCAAATATACCAAAAATGGTAGACTTGGAATAATGGATTAAATTTATTGAAGAAAAAAACGCTTATACTTCTTTCTCAAAAAGGTAAGCCGACATAATGCTCTTAGTTAAACTTATATATTATTATTTAGTGATAAACAATCACATAATGTGAAAAGAGGAATAACACATGACAAACAACACAACCACTGCAAGAGTTGCAAGTAACTATAAGAACAAGAGGGAACTGGCATTCGAGTTGCTCGATGCAAAAGAAGAATTTTCCGATATTAACATTATGCTGGATGTTATATTTTCCAGCATCGACACAATAAGAAAGGAGGAAAACTCAGATGTCAGACCTGATACAATCGCAGAGAATCCCGGCAGCAGCGTATGCCCGGTTCTCGTCTGACCATCAGCGTGAGGAGAGTATCGACGCCCAGCTGCGTGCAATAAACGAATACGCTGAACGCAATAACTACATGATAGTAGAAGCCTACACGGACAAGGCTATTTCGGCACGTTCTGACCAACGTCCGGGATTTCAGCAAATGATCAAGGATTCCCAGCGAGGTTCATTCGAGGTAGTCATTGTTCACAAGCTCGACAGATTTTCCCGTGACCGATATGACTCAGCTTTTTATCGGCATGAACTCAAGAAGAACGGCGTAACGCTCCGATCCGTAATTGAGAGCATCGACGACAGCCCTGAAAGCGTGATACTGGAGTCTGTCATAGAGGGTATGAACGAATACTATTCGAAAAATCTCGCAAGGGAGACCATGAAAGGACTAAAGGAGAACGCTCTGACCGGACGACACACCGGAGGAGCTGCTCCGTTCGGGTACAGGATAAATCCTGAAACAAAGCGCCCCGAAGTCAACCCTGATGAGGCGGACGCAATACGCATGATATTCGACCTGGCAGCTAAAGGTATGCCATATGCCAGGATAGCAGATATCCTTAATGGGAAAGGCTATAAGACAAGGCTTGGCAACTCATTTTCAAGCACCAGCCTTCATGATCTGCTTTCCAATCCCAAATACATTGGCAAGTGCATTTACAACAAGCGAGTGTCGCAGTCCAAATGTAACAGCAGCCGCTGCTACAAAGACGAATCCGAGTGGATAGTCCGCTACGACGTATATCAGCCGCTTGTCAGCGAAGATGAATTTGAGGTAGTGCAGCGGAAGCTGCGGGCAAGGAAACTGAGGAGTGATTCCCGCTCCAGGGAAGTATATCTGCTGACAGGAAAGACCCGATGTGCTGTATGCGGCGGAGTATTCTGCGGAACCAGAAAGAGAAACAGCAAGGGAACCATATCCTTTTCATACATATGCAACGGCTGCAAGAACGGCTGCAAGAATCCGTCTGTCAGCCGCTCATTCATAGAAGGCTTTGTTCTTGATAAACTTGCGGAGTATGTATTTTCAGATAAGCTGATACCTGCTATTACTGCTGAGTATAATAATTATCTGAAGAAGCGCAATGATTATTCCGATGACAGGGCAGAAAGGCTGATTAGTGAAAAGGCAAGCCTTGAGAAGAAAATCAGCAAGGCTACGGACATTCTTATCGAGACTGATTCAAGAGCGCTGCTTAGCAGGCTGAATCTGCTTGAAAAGCGCCTTGAGGCAGTTGAGCGTGAGCTCGGTTATCTCAAAAAGAATGAGCAGCAGAGCCGTGTATCTGAAGCAGACCTTGCTGTTGCGTTTGGTGAAATACGTTCATCTCTTAAGAGCGGCACACTGAAGACAATGAAGCAGCTTGTTGACAAGTATGTACAGCAAGTCGATATTTACCCGGACAAGATAGTGGTGAAGTTCAATTTATTTCCACATCTTCGTCCTGACAAACCAACAAATTCTGACGACCCAGAAGGGCATTCCGATGAGGAATGCCCTTCTGTTATGTCTGACGATGGTCCTGACAGCATGACCGTTGATACCGAACGAGCGGCGTTCAGTACCGGGGACAAGCAGAATTACGTCAAGGGAATGCAGATCCTGAACCGGATACGGAAATGATACCAATTTAATGAACATCACTGGTGGGTGGTGTTCTTTTTTATTACAGCTATTGAAATTGTTAATGTGTTGTATTATAATTAAGTATAAAGATAATTGATGATCCGAACAGGATAGAGCGCGAGTTCGGGGATCACCCGCACTCTGGTGAGCGGTACCTTAAGTCTGACGGCAATACTATATACATATCTACTAAAAATCTCAAATCACTTGGGGTTGATAATATACCAGGTTACGGCACGCTTGATTTAACACCAGAACGTATACTTACAAAAGAGGGACGTGCACGGTCTTTCTGGGATAAGGCTCGTTTGCCTAAGGAATTACATATGCTCAACAGTGTAGGCTGTAAAGATTATGCAGATTGCCTGAACTTCGTTGGGCAGTGGCAGGAATTAGTGCTTGAAGCTGACGGAGACACCGAAGCTTGGGTCAAGAAAATAATTATTGGATAGTTACCTTAAATAAAATTAAATAAAAAAGCACCCACAAACGTGAGTGCTTTAACTTTACCTACAAGGTCGTAGGTTTCAATGGTCGAGATGACCCGTGACCCGAATCGCTCACGACCAGCAATTGGCTTAACAGAGCCGTTTGCCGAACGCATATATTATTGCTGATTCCATTATACTCTTCCTGCATTGAGTTGTCAAGCGTTTTCCGCAGGCTTCAGTACTCACCCGATAGAAGAAAATCCGCAACGTGCATTGTTTTGATTCCCTCATAGTTGCCGCCGGCAAAATCATCTGTAAGCAGTACATATTTTGGGTAGTTGTCGTGAATGTCGAGCAGGCGCTCATACTCACGCTTTGCGGTTTTCTCAATCTTTATCTCCTGAGTTACCTGAACATAGATTTTCTCGTTCTGGCGGCTTGCTGCGAAATTTATCTCACCGTCGGCGGTCTTTCCGATATTGACGGTATAGCCCCTGCGGCAGAGTTCAAGGTATACAACATTTTCAAGGCTTGCTGCCACAGTGTCGGAATTATAACCGAGCACGCTGTATCGCAGCGAAGTATCGGCAAGGTAGAACTTCTCCTGCGTTTTCAGAACTTCTCTTCCCTGGAGGCCATACCGTGAACAACGGTGTAGAAGATAAGCCTTTTCGAGTTTTTCAAGATAGCTGTATACGGTTTCGTTATCCAGCGAGCGCCTTTCGGATTTCAGATAATCAGATATGGATTTGGCAGAGAATGTATTTCCGACGTTGCTGAAAGTATATTTCACCACACGTTCAAACTGGTCAATCTTACGAACCTGATTTCTTTTAACAATATCCGAAAAAATAGTTGAATTATAAATATCCCGGACGATAGTGTAAACCTCGTCCTGCGAATACTCCTGCAAATGAGTTGCGGGAAACCCACCCAGTCTGATGTAATTACCAAGCTCCTCACGGGGAGTTCCGACAGCACTGTATGTCCGCTTGAATGTCAGGTATTCCGCAAAGGAAAGCGTGTATATTCTGAAAGCTATATACCTGCCCGTAAGGTATGTGGAGATCTCCGAGGACATCATGCGGGAGTTTTAGCCTGTCACGTATATGTCAATGTCAAAGTCAGAAGCCCGCAACCGGAAGAACTGGAGCGCTTCTTTGTTTTTTGTGCGATGTTTAACTTTGTTATTGTATTTCATCACATATAAACCCGTCGTTTTCAGCTTCTCTATGACAGCACAGCAGTATGAGAATAGTAGTACTTTCTCAGATTGTCGAACTTTAGCTTATTATGTTAGCACGTTATTATGAAACTTCTTAACAATTGAGGGATAATTTCTCTATAACTAAATAACCGCAAACCAACCGGCATAATGAGTGATTAGTATGTTGGTATTGAAATTTTAGTTGGGCTGTGATATAATGAGGAAAATGGGTGTAAATCTGCCTTATAAATTTGGAGATGGCACATTCTTTATATAGGAGCAAAAAAGAAATGACTAAAATACTTGTTCTGATTTCTGCGGTGATTTATTTTACAGCCTGTACGGTAAAGACAACGGAAAAGTTGACTGATGTAAGACATCCGTATGGTGTTTTTATCGGAGCAGAAAAGGAAAAACTGTTGTCGCTAAACAACTATGACGTTCTTGTTATTGATGCAGAATTATTGACAGCCGAGAACATTGATGTGATACACCAAAACGGAAACAACGAGATATATTCCTATCTTAATATTGGTTCAGTAGAAGACTTTCGCAGCTATTACGAAGAATTTTTGCCTTTTACCATAGGCGAATACGAGGATTGGGATAATGAAAAGTGGATAGATGTATCATCAGAAAAATGGCAGACACACATCGTTGAAGCAGCGGATGAACTGGTGGATAAGGGAGTTTCAGGACTATTTGTGGATAATACCGATGTTTACTATGTATTTCATGAGCAGAAAATATATAATGCGTTACTAGATATTTTCAACGCTTTTACTGAAAAAGGAATAAAGGTAATTGTGAATGGCGGCGATGTGTTTATAAGTGAAGTAATAAATAATTGCTCTATCCCAACTTGCATAAATGCGGTTAATCAGGAAACCGTATTTACATCAATAAATTTCGATGATAAATCCTTTGGCGAAAATAATTGGGAGAATAGAGAGTATTTTATTGAATATCTTAATGTCTGCAAACAAAACGGTATGGATGTTTTGCTTATTGAATATGGCGCAAACGATAAACTGAGGGAAAAGGTCATGGATTACTGCAATGAAAATGATTATGTATGCTATTTTGCTGACTCTTTGGCGCTTGATTGATAAATAGCCATTTCTCAATCAGACATATCTGCCGTAAATTAAGTGATATGCTGTGTTCGTTTTAGCATACTCAGCTGTAATAGTCAATGCAAAAGGGGTAGAGCCGCGAATTCACGACTTTCTCCCAGCCCTGAACCTCCTGAATCTCATCAAGGAACAGATGCGTCTTTTCATCAGCGTACAGACGGGATTTGAGTTCATCATATATCTGCTTTGCGGTCGCACCGTCGTACTCCATGGAGTCAAAGCGGTAGGACAGGTTCCGATCTCCCGGTACGTTATGCTCGTTTTTCAGCCTTTCCATTATCATTTTAAGTAGCGTGGACTTTCCGTAGCGGCGTACTCCGGTGAGTATTTTTACGAACGGCGTATCAACATACGCCATGATTTTATCTACATACATTGGTCTTTCAATCATTTGTAACACATCCGTTGCGATTATAATACCACTTTGCTACAAAAAAATCAACGCTTTTGCGGTTACAAATCGCAAAAGTGTTCGATAGGAATTATATTAGTAGACTACTTTCGACTTTTCGCAGTCTTTTTCTGTTGCTTTTCTTTTTTCATGCAGTGTTTCTTTGATCTTATTCATAGTAAATTCCCAATTCGTTTTATAAATCCATCGACGATTCATCAAGCAGGAACTGCTCGATACCTATATACAGCACACCCTTTTCATCATGCCACGGAATGATCCTGTCTCTGACAACGACTATCTTTTTGAACGAGTCTGCCACACGGTACAGCGAGTTAGTTTCCTGCAAGCGCTTCTCTTCATCGGAAATGGAAAGCGCCGACTGCACATAATATTTCTTGCTGCCTTTACTTGCAACAAAGTCTATTTCGAGCCTGGAGCGGACGCTCTTTCCGGATTCGTTCCGGTGGTTATATTCCACAACGCCCACATCAACGTTGAAATCACGATATTGCAGCTCGTTGTAAATGATGTTCTCCATGATGTGGTTTTCCTCCTGCTGGCGGAAATTCAGCCGTGCATTGCGAAGTCCCACATCGCTGAAATAGTATTTGAGCGGCGAGCCAATGTATTTTCTGCCCTTGACATCATAGCGCTCCGCCTTTGAAATCATGAAAGAATCAATGAAGAAATCGAGGTATCTCGCTACCGTTGCGGAATCAATATCGATCTGACGGACGCTGTGGAATGTCTTTGCAATATTGCTCGGGTTAGTCAGCGAACCTATCGAAGATGAGATTATATTCAGCAGTTCGTCAAGTACGGATTTCTCGTGAAGTATCTTGTTCTGCTCGACAATATCGCTGATGTAGATTTTGTCGAACAGATTCTGGAGATACTGCGCTTTTTCCTCATGGGTCTTTTTCCGCATAATAAACGGCATTCCGCCATATGTGAAATACTCCTGCCATGCGTTATGCCTGTCACCGTCATATGCGTTATAGAACTCGCTGAACGACAACGGATACACCCTTATTTCATCGCCTCTGCCACGGAATTCTGTCAGTATATCGGAGGACAGCATTCTTGAATTACTGCCGGTCACATAAACGTCAATGTTATCGTGCTTCATCAGCCCGAGAACTACGTCAACAAAGCTGATTTTATCTTCGGCGTTTTCGATATATGGATTTTGCACCGGTACGACTTTCTGAATTTCGTCAAGGAACACATAATAATTCTTGCTGTCGTCGGAGGTTTTCTGCCTGAGGTACTCTCCCAGTTCAATCGGATTTCTGTACCGGATATTCTTGATTTCATCAAGTGCCAGTTCAACGATCTGATCGTCGCTTATGCCCTGCGATTTCAGATGATCCTTGTAAATATTGAACAGCAGGTATGATTTACCGCAGCGTCGTATTCCGGTTATTACCTTTACCATGCCATTATCTTTTCGGTTGATAAGCTTGTCAAGGTACTTCTTACGTTCTATCATAGCTTTGCTCCTCTTTCGGCAAAAATGCGTATTGATACAATTTTATCGATTCTATTATATCATACCCGTGGTCAGAAGTCAATATACATTGATAACTTTCTTTCGATAAAAATGCGTATTTATACACAAATTTCGTAAGTTACTTATTTCTTGCCGTTGTCCTTGCTTTTGATATATTATTCCATTCGCCAAATATATTTTGCAACACTTTCTTTAGAGACCCTCCACTGTTTCCCCACCCTGAACGCTTCAATCTCACCGCTCTGCACCAATCGCAGAGCGGTGTTTTTTCCTATGTGCAGCAGCTCCTGCAACTCTTTTAGCGTCAGTATATCTTTAATATTATTAAGCATTATCACACGCTCCTTTTCGGTTTATTTAATCTCATGTTCGCCCGCAAAGCCGCTCCCCACAGAGGTATATTATACCGTTGTGAGTAGGTGATCCGATGAAGGAATAAGCGCACAGACGCTCGCTGAAAGAAAATGCCTACAACGGCAAGCATACGGGAGGAATGCCGCCACTTGGCTACCGTGTTGACCCGGAAACCATGAAGATAAGGATAGACGAAAACGAGGCGAACGCTGTCCGGCTGATTTTCAGCATGGCAGACGAAGGGAAGAAATATCCCGACATACTCGCAGAGCTGAAATCCCGTGGATTCCGCACCAAGATGGGAAAGACGTTCACCAGCACCAGCGTGCACGATATACTCAGGAACGAGAAATACATCGGTATATGCGTTTACAACAGGCGAGTTTCGCAGTCCGTTGCGAACAACAGCCGCAAGTTCAAGGACAAATCCGAGTGGATAGTGCGTGACGACGTATATCCGCCGCTGATAGACCGTGAACAGTTCAACCGTATCCAGGAAAGAATGAAGCGCCGCCGGATAAGCAACCAGGCTCACCCGAAGGAAGTATACCTGCTGAGCGGCAAGATTCACTGCGGCTTGTGCGGCAGAGCCTACTGCGGGGAGAGAAAGACAAACGGCAAGGGTATCGTGTCCTACTCGTACTTCTGTAACAGCCGCAATCATGCCAAGGACGAGCGGTGCAGCAATCCGCAGCAACCGCTCGGTTATCGAGAGCTTTGTGCTGGGGAAGCTGGTTGAGTATGTCTTTACCGATGGCATGGTTCCGAAATTAACGGAAAGCTACAATCAGTATCTTAACAACCGTGTCGGTTCTTCAGCACAGCGGCTGTCGCAGTGTCAGAGCAGTCTGAGGGAGGTGGAGCAAAGAATCAACCGCACAGTTGAACTGCTGATAGATGTCGGCTCGGTTTCGCTCAAAAAGAAGCTGTCCGACCTGGAAAAACAGAAAGCGGCGCTGGAAAAGGACATCACTGCCCTAACCAAGCTGCTTTCAGAGAATCGTGTCACCGAAAAGGAACTGAAATGCGCCTTTGCCGAAATACGCAGTGCGCTGACGGACGGAACGCTCGCCAATGCGAAGCAGCTCGTGGATACATACATTCATGATGTTGTAGTTTATCCGAACCGCATAGTTGTGATATTCAACCTGTTTCCGCACATAAAGATAACCGACCAGCAGTCCGGCAGTGTAACAAACATGGAGGAGTCCTTTTCTGCTCCGGATATGCTGACATTCAGGCTCAGCCGTGACGGAGAGCCTGAGGACACGAGCGGCGCTGATATACTGCGCAGGCTGCGTGGGGACGATGATACGTCGGAATAAATTTAAGCCCAGGGGGTTCCTAGGCTTGTTTTTTTAGATGCGTTGAGGGCCAACGGAATGGTACAGGCAGCGCTGTTCGTATATTTCGAGGTTTTAGATTTCCGGCAGACTGCTATGATACCATGGTGGTGAATCTGTAATTAAATTTTGCTATTGACATTCTGATAAAATTATGATAAAATTTCAGTAAGGAACAGCAGCTTTGTGAAAGGAGTTTCATTATGATCCAGATCAGACCGGTTTCCGATTTACGCAATAAATATCCGGAAATAGAAAATATAGTTGCTAACGGCAATCCTGTGTACCTTACCAAAAACGGCTACGGTACAATGGTTGTGTTAAGTCTTGAGGCATATGAAAGTCTTACTGAAAATCTTGAAATGCACCTTGACCGTGCCGACAAAGCCGCCGAGGAAACAAGTGTGCGGCTGACAGGAGATGAAGTGTTTTCAAATGTAAGGAAGAGGCTTAATAATGGCAAAGTATGAATTGCGTTTCCTGCCGGAGTTTGAAGAAAAACCTTTACGAATGTACCAGCTACATTCAGAATGTGCTACAAAATCCACAAGCAGCGGAGCTCCTTATATCAGAGGTGCAGAAAGCAATATACGACAGGTTTGAAATGCCGGAAGCCTTTGAAAAAGTCCGTTCAGGCAAACAGAGACAATATCCTTACTATCGGATATATGTAAAGAATTATACTATTCTATATGTTGTTATTGGCAACATCATGGAAGTACGTCATATGTTTTATAGCAGAAGGGATATTCAAAATCTTATATGATCATTGCGTCCGGTCGTGCGAGCGACCGGACGTTTATTTTATAAATGAATTGCATATCTGATTCAACAAGAAACGCCGGAGACTAATTCACTTGTACTTCTTGCTGAGCATGGCGATGGCTTCTTCAAGGGTGATTTCCTTTTTCAATACCCTTACATAAGTTCACGCTGTTCCCTTGTAACAACAAAGCCTTACATTTCCGTAGAAACGATGGCGTTTTTCATTGCACGTTCAAGGGACATTGTCTGTTCAGCCATTGTTACCCCCGTAGTATAATCAGATAACAAAAACACCCCGGAAACCGGGGTGTTCATCTTTTACTCACATATCGTGAGCGATTCTGGTCGAGATGAATCGTACCCGCCTAAGGGCTCGCCCAGAATAATTTTACACGGACATATCCCTGTCCTGATAGTTTGCTATAATCAGAGTATCAAACCCAGACAGGAGGTAATTATCATGGGATTTTTTGATCAGTTGAAGGACAAGGCTTCGCAGGCAGGCGAAAAGGCGGGCGCGGCGCTCAAGGACGCAAAATCCAAAATGAGCGAGGGCATGGCGGACGCAAAGGCAAAGATGGACGAGCACAAGGCACTCGCGGCGGAAGCGAAAGCTCCCATCGAGGGCAGTATCGCACGTTATCAGGTGGTGTACCTCGGGGGATTCCCGAAGAAGCCGAACGGCAAAATGGATCCAACCGCGTTTGGATTCAATATCATGCCGGACAGCTTCATTTTCAAGCCGGAGCTGGAAACCAAAAATTCATGGTTCGGCGACGAGCTGTTCACCATTCCGTATGACAGAGTAGTCAAGTTTGAGATAGTGAAGCGGCAGGTCAGCAACACGGAATTCCTGCTTTCCAGCAGCAGCGACACCAAGAGCCTGGAGCAGGAAAACAACATTCAGATAACCCACCTTGACGACGAGGGCAACGAGCTTATGACCCGCGTGGAAATGCTCACCGGAGTTTCCGTCTATGGTCAGGCGCAGAAATGCCGCGAGCTGCTCGACCTCCTCCGGGAGAACAAGATACTCGGCAAACTGAACAAGGACGCTTCCAGGCCCGCCGCTCCCGCAGACGACCCGCTGGAACAGCTCAAGAAGCTGAACGCATTAAAGGAAGCCGGAATACTCTCAGACGAGGAATTCAACGCAAAGAAAGCGGAGCTTCTTTCAAAGGTATAACGAAATTTCCCCCGATTATTTCTCGGGGGAATTTTTGTTTTCGTCAACCAGCGAAATATATTCTTTCACAAGCTGGATTATCCGTTGAATTTCGTCGGCGCTCCGGTCTGAAAGCAGCCCGGCAAGCTCTGAGATCAGACGTTCCTTTTCCGTCAACCGTATCACCTCATGATAATGATACAGAATCACCCGGACATACGACCGTCCGGGTAAAGGTCATTTTGCTTCGTCAACGCTCTCGAAAAAGGAGCGCACCAGCTTCAGCGCGCTTATGATCTCACGGTCGGTTCGCCCGGAAACCAGTTTCCGCCACTCCTTGACGTGCAGAATATCGTCCTCGGAGGATTCCCCGGTCAGCAGATAATCCGTTGAAACGCCGAAGTGATCGCACAGCTTCCCGAGTATCTCGGTGCTGGGATTCCGCTTGTTCAGTTCAATAAGCGCGATGTAGCTTTCGCTCACGAATATTTTTTCCGCAAGCTCCGCCTGTGTTATTCCGTTTTTGCTGCGAAGATCGCGTAGTCTTTCGCCAAGAGTTCCCATTCTGACCGCCCCCTTATAAAAGTATATCATACTGTCCGGTTTTGCTGAACTTACTCAAAGTAAAGAACATATTGACAAACAGCTATTGTTGTGATATACTGAGTATGCAGAACCTTTACATTTAGTAATGTTGGCATATCATAAAGATTTTATACGGACAAAGGCGTGTCCCTGTGGAATGGTACAATGTTATCAGAAATGGAGATGATTCGCATGAAGCTATTGCCGTTGAAATTGTTCTGTCCATGTTGTGGCACGAAGCTGAAAAGCAAGTCCGTGAAGATTTGCCCGAAATGCGGTCATATAATTATTTACCCAGTTTCGTGAAATGTGTTGAATTATTTCGGAAAATGGAGTAAAATGCAAACATGAGCTGAATGTGGAGGGCATATGAGCACAGAAAAGAACGAACGCTGCCTTGCGATATTCCTGCGGGGAATGCGCGGCGAGAAGATAACGGTCACGGAGCTTGCAAACGAATACGGAGTTTCCGCCAAGAGCATTGCCCGGGATATCAGCGAGATACGCTGTTTCCTGGCGGAAAACCGGGATCTGACAGGTCACGCGGAGCTTGTCTACGACAGAAGCGCAAAGTGCTATACGCTGCGGATAGATGATTTCCTGCGGGACAGTGAAACTTTGGCGGTGATAAAGGTGCTGATAGGGAGCCGCGCATTCAGCAAGCCGGAATTACTGGAGATAATCGGTAAGCTCCGCAGGTTTACTTCCACCAGGGATAAGGCGCTGCTTGACAGCCTTATTTCAAAGGAAAAGTACCACTACTGCGAGGTACGGCACGACTGCTCCGAAGGCGTTGTGGATATGCTTTGGAAGCTCGCCGGGGATATCCGCTCCCGCACGGAAATAACGATAACCTACTACAAAATGAACCGCGACCGGGTAACGCACACGATATGTCCCGTATCGATAATGTTCAGCGAGTATTACTTCTACCTCATCGCGTACAAGGCGGAGGACGAGAGCTATTCTCCAGTGTATTTCCGGGTGGACAGGATAACGTCGGTCGTCGAGCACCGCACGAAATTTGAGCTTCCGCACGGCGTGGATTTCGACGAGGGAGCGCTCCGGAAGAAGATACAGTTTATGTTTCCCGGCGTGTGCCGGACTATCCGGTTCGAGTTCAGCGGACCGTCCTTGCAGGCGATACTGGACAGGCTGCCGACTGCGGTGGTGCTGGATATCAGCGGCGGTAAGGCGCTTGTCGAAGCGGAGGTCTACGGCACCGGGATAATGATGTATCTGCTCTCTCAGGGGAGCTGGGTAAAGGTCATAGCGCCTGATGATTTTGTTGAGGAATACAAGGCGGAGCTTAATAAGATGATCGGGCAGTATAAATAACAGGAGACCAGCTATGAAAAGTCAATAGACAAAAGCGCCAAAAATTAAGCGAGAAG
>ENA-OOXC01001041-OOXC01001041.1-human-gut-metagenome-genome-assembly--contig:-NODE-1041-length-18211-cov-2.588290_pt1 | contig 18211 bp, 13 predicted proteins | sample MGYA00241578_ERZ501325 | MGnify/ENA primary metagenome ERZ501325 (study PRJEB25962, sample SAMEA2042737) | human gut metagenome | biome: human gut; feature: human-associated habitat; material: faeces...
AATTATGAGTCGTAATCCACGTATTGACAATAGGAGGTCACTTCATATTATCTCGATTAAAATCTGATTTTAAAATATCATCATATTGATTTTTAAACCACGCAACAATACTATACGTATCATCGTTGTGTCGTCCATGAATACCTTTACCAATCACTTCAACACCCACATCATCGATATGAGAAATCAAACGATTATAGGCCGTCATATCATAATCATCTTCTAACATATAAGAAATAATAAATTTAGTTTGAGACCAATCCGTTTGATCAAACAAATCCCAAAAACGATGATTCAATACATCCATAGATTGTTCACTCATATCTCCACAATTCTTTGACAACACATCTAAAGAAGTAGGAAAACCTCCAGGTCTTGAAATACGCTCATTTCTGGCTATATCTCCTAAACTAGCTAAGGGTTTACCTAATAAAATCGCATGTGGTCTTAATTTACAACCATTATATAAAGCGCCAAAAGTTCCCATAGAAAGTCCAGACAAAATCAATTGTGACCTATCAAAACCCAATTGTTTCAAACAATCTTGAATACCAGAAACAATAAGATTCTCATATTCTTTGTCTCCCAAATAGAAGGCTCCACCCTCTAATCGAGCTTCAGAAATCAATAAGAATGGTGCTCCCATATTTCGCATCATATAGAATCCTTCAAAACCTTCTTGCGTCTTATAACCACTAAAATACACATTCAAAGGTGGTTTCATATCTCCTGGATCAAAGTACATAAAGACTTCTTCACGTTTCGATGTAACCTTACGGATTCCTCCCGGTAAAAAAGATCCATATTCTTTACGAGAATAACGATCATGTAGACCTACTATTTTTAATTTACCCTTACCCTTTGCGAGCAAAGAAATAAATACAGGACCATTCATTCTATTGTTTGTCACATGTACAATTGACTTCAAATCGTCTTCTGAATAAATCCAACGATTTTGTAATGCCGAAATAGATCCAGATTGAAATTGTTCGATTTTTAATTGTATTGATACCGATTCATCCTTCTCATATTCTAACCAAAAATCAATAGTTTGATCTTGAAAAACAGGGATATTATATCTCCAATATGCGATTTGATAAAAATCATCCCCATAATTACCTTCAAGTTCAACACCAGAATATCCATTCCAGAAAACACTGCCCTTAAAGCTTTGCAAAATTGACAAGGATTTTGAATCGAATTTCTCTCCATAATGATTTGGAAAGTAAAGATGAATATCTTCTTCAATAAATTTTTGTAAAGTTTGAATATCTAATACTTTTGCACGTCTAGACGTACAAATCCATTTTGTCCATTTGTCTACGTCTACATCATCCAAAAAAAACAATGTATATGCACGAATCTTCTTTAGTAAGATATATGCCTCTTCCTTATTGACGCAACGACTTAAAACACATACATCATAACCACGTTCTGTAGCTTCTTCTAAATCGTCCACATAATTCCAAGTTACATTATCAGGAATATGAAGTTGTAAACTTAAGTCTTCATTTCCGACTTGTAAAACACTAATCTTGTTCAACTTGCTTCATAACTCCCTTCCACTTACGAATTAAACTTGCCGTATTATATTCCTTACCTAATTCATAAGAATAAATCATACACTTATTCCAATTCGTAATATTATCCAAATAATATTTTAAACCATTCAATACTTCAGATACTTCTTTGACAATAAAACCATTCTTTCCATCATGCACATATTGTGTATTAAAAGAAACAATTTGAGGAATGGCACTACTAATACATGAAATCTGTAAATATAGATCTGGACGTGCTGTCACATCCACCATAATACGCTGTTCACGAATACATTTAGAAATACTCAATTCATCCACACATTGATCTACGAAGAATTTGATTGGAACTTTCTTTTCTTCGTCCAAATCAAACTCCGCTTTATCATTCGTCTCTTTTCGAGCCAATCTTTCATCGAGTCCATTTACTTTTAGTACTTCACGAGTAAAATTCAAAACCGAATCCACACGATCCCAATTCGCATTTCGGGTAAAGAAATGAACACGAGCCGTTTCATTTGTTTCAAAATAGGATGCGAATAAAACAATCAATTCTTCAAATTTAGATTGTTCAATCGTATCAATAGGAACCAAGATGTTTTGAACCGTTAATTGTTGACTAATCCCAAAATCAGCACGCGTATCAAAAGGTGTAATATCTACAATTGGAAGTTTCTTTTCTGCATAATCTTCTAATAAAGAAATCTTGTGTTTCGAATCGACAATACAATAGTTCGTATTTTGAATCAAAGACTTCAATTCAGGATCCTCAAATAATTCCAAACGATTTTGATAAAAAGATAAAATTGTCTTACGTTTTTGAAACAATTTTTCTAACATATCATGATGTAGTACGTGCATAGCCAAACAGAAAATATCATCTGTTGAAGTCATTTCATCTAAATATGTTGAAAATACTTCTTCAATCAATGATTCCATGGAATTATAACTCAAATGGTCAAACTTAAATCTTTTATTATCTATCAAATAAAATGGATTTTCACCATTAATTTCAATATGACCATCTTCAAAAAATTGATAAAACTTCCATATACCTTTTTCATCTAAGAACTGTTTATACAATGGATTTCCTTTTTCAAAAACTATACTTGAAGATAAAAAACCACGATCATCATAGATATTTGTTCTAATTAATGTATTTTCCTTAAACAACAAAACTTCGATCATATTTCCATCTTCGCCAAATTGTACTTCCGCATATTTCATATTATTTACATAAGCCACAATACAAAATGGTGTATAGACAAATTCTGTATGGTCTGGCCACATCAAATCATGGAAAGATAAAATATCAACTTGTTTTCTTTTGATTTCTTGTATTGCATCAAAGCAAGACCAATATGGTGCATGGAATACACTTTGTCTATGAAGAAAGTGACGAAAGTTTGGACTATAAGACAAATTCAAAATCTTATAATCCATTATATTATTCCGGTTAAACATCTGAATCTGTTTAACACTATCATCAAATTCTGTTACTGCACGACGAACATAAAAATATTGTTCATTTTCTTTATATTCATTTCCATGATACCAGGAAGGTACAAAATACATCATAAATACTACCCCCTATATAAATGGCTTATATGAATCAAAGTCACGATAAGCACGAATCTCTAAATACAATGTACAAATAAAGCCAGAAAGAATCATAAAAGTAGATGGAAGCATAGCCACAGTTGCATCTACAATACCTTGATACTGTAAATACAAACAAAGACTTAAACAACCACACATTATTCCACCGCTAATAAAACTAAATATCAAAACCCACTTACGAAGATAACGACGTGTCGCCTTTCCTGCAGGAATTCCTTCAATGCAGTCTCCGGTTTGTAGTAAATTATCTGATAAGTCTTTAGGGTTAATAAATAGCAATGCCAACAAAACTGAAAAAGCAAACATTAACACTATATAAACACACATTCCAAATAGTCTAGACATATTTAAATTTAAATATAACCAACTTATATATTCATTCGAATTAAAAAAATTATGTAATACTGCAACAATTACTTGAGGAATCATAAAAACAGCGGATCCAAACATGATTGCCATAAAACCAACTGGATTATATTTTATAGCTAAATAATTCTTTTCTGCATGCACATTATGAACTGAAACTCTTTGAACAGGTATTCTTTTTTCATGCATTTCCATAAAAATCATAATTATAACCATCACAAAAGAAATAGCTAGCGGAATCCTTAATGCATCAAGAGAAGATTTCATTAATATTCCAACTAAAGTTTCTGTCATATTTACAATAATAATTGGTGCAAATCCACCAACACCATACTTTTTATTTTTCATTAATAAATATTGAGCAATACATGCACCAGCCATCAATTCAAATATCACCACTAAAATACTCATTATGTCGCGATTTATGTAAATTAAGTCTAAAGCATAGTAAATTGACTGGATTAATGCTACACAGAAAAATAATCCTGTAATTAAATAATTTAAACTTTTAGGTGAAGTACGAGCTCTAGATTCTTTTGAACGCACAGCTTGTAAAATTGTTATAGTTAAACTCGCCGTAATATAAGGTGAAATACCTAAGCTCATAACATCTTTTGTTTGACCATTTACAGCTAGTGACAACACAGCACCTAGATCCAAACTTAAATTATCATAAGCACTCATATCAATTCCATTCAATGGAATTCTATGACATACAAAATAAATTAAAATAATAACAATTGAAAAAAGACATCGATTTCTAACTAAATGCGTTTTTTCCTTCATAAACACCACTCCCAAAAAAATAACAGTAACTAAAAGTTAGTTACTGTTATATTTTATCATTATTTCATCTTTTTATCTTTAGATTCTTCTTTTTCCTTCTCTTTTTCTTCTTTACGACGCTTACGAGTCTCATTCGAAGAAACTAAAGCACCAATAATTGGAATCCAAGACCACCATACTCTATGAGCAACATCCAACGTTGACTTAGGCATCTTTTCTTTTTCGATTGTCTCTTCCTTAGCCTTAGGAGTTACATCATCCTCTACAACTTCTTCCTCACTAACTCTTGGAGCTACTTGTAAAGGAGCACGAGTATCAACTACAACTTGACGATAAGCAATTCCGCCACCTGCAGTACTTGTAGAAACACTTGTTGCGTAACTTTCTGATGTAGAAGCACTCTCACTTGAACTTAGTGAACCACTAGTTGAATTTACTTCAGACTGAGAAGCACTTGTTGAATCTACTTCACTCTGACTAGCTGATTTACTGTCAACTTCTGACTGGCTAGCACTTGTTGAGTCAACTTCACTCTGACTAGCTGATGTGCTATCTACCTCTGATTGTGAAGCACTTGTTGAATCAGCAACAGATTGTGATAACGAAATAGCTTCACTCTTTTGATTCGATAAACTTAAAGATGTTGATTTAATCAATTCTTCTTTTTCTGACAAGCTAGTTGAATTACTGTTACTAATTTCTGTACTTTCGCTTTTTGAATTTACTTTTGAAGTACTATTATCTACATTACTTTTACTTAAAGATACAGATTCACTTAATAATCTACTTAAACTTTGAGATACACTATTCAATTCACTCTTATTTTCTTTATCATATTTTGTATCTCTATCTTTAAATTGCTTAGTTGAAAAATATGGAGTACCTTTGATGGTATCTGTATTTAATTTATCCTGATCATATAAGTTTGGCACAGCTACGAAAGGCGGGTGTCCTAAATCCTGACCATACTTATTCCGATCATTTTGTTTTGTAAATTTTAGAGTACTATTTCCATTTTGAACGCTTATAGATCCATCAGTATTGACAGTAACTCTATTACTTTCAATTTCGCTATAAGTTGAATCACCACTTGTTTTTAAATAATGCTTAACATTGCCATTTTTATCTGTTTTAGAATAATAATAATTACATTTAGTTTCTCCATTCACTCGAACTGTATTTACATAAGCAATTTCTTTCTTTAATATAACAATCTGTGTGACATCTTTTGGTTTATTTAAAGATAAATATCCAGAATCATTAGCTTCAATATAGTCAAAATATCCTTTATGCACAACACCATTTGCATCTGTATATTCCAAATAAATGTAGTTACCATTATAACTTCCACCTTCACCATAATTATGCCAATCTCCAGAATCACCTTTAATTTGTCCAACTCCATACTCTTGGAAGAAATAATATTCAGCTAATTTAATTGATAATTTATTCGCAACTTCATACCATGTTCTTTTTCCATCATACTTTACATTCAATTTAGGATTTGATTGCTTTAGAATGCTTTCATGAATACTTTCTAACTCATTTTGTAATTTTTCAATTTCACCACAAAGCTCTTCATACTTATCAATTCTATTTGAATTGCTCTCAAAATCTTTTTCAGCTTGACTTAATGAATTTGAACCTTCTTGATATTTACTTTTAAATTGACTAGCCGATTCAGAAGCAGCAAGAGATATTGATTTACTATCAACTATATAACTTGCTTTACTATTTGAAAGACTTTCTGACTCAGAATTACTGTATTTTTCAGACTCAATTAATGCCTCACTCTTCGCATCAGAAGCACTATCACTTTCTGATTTTACAATTGATTCTGCTGTCGAAATAGATGTTGAAGTTTCTTCAGAAGTCATTTTATTCTCATCAGCAACAGTTTCTTCCCCAGCGCCTTTTTGTCCTTCTGTTTCATCAACAGTCATAATATTTTGTTCATCTGAACTTTGTGCTTGTTCATTATTAAAGAATCTTGGTGCACGTTTAACAAATGCTTTATGATTTGTTTGAACAGTATTGCTTTCAACTGCAGAAGTTGCAGCAGATGCTTCACTTTCAAAACTACTAGTTTCTGATTTAACTTGAGATAAAGATTCTGTTGTTGATTCAGAAACTGATTGAGATTCAATAATCTGTTCTTCTGATTGTGAACCTACAACACCTTGTTCATTTTCAGCAGCATAAACAGCATTGTTACCCGCAAAAATAGTTCCGCCACCTACAACAGCACCAGCAGCAGCCATTCCCTTTAAAAGATTGTTCGATTTTTTTCTTCTTATATTCTTTTTCTTTTTCGACATTCTACTCATTCCTTCCCAAAAAAACTTTTATATTTCTATATAGCCCATAAATTAGAAATAAAAAAAATCAAGCAGAGTACACGAAAAGATGTACTCTTCCCTTACTAGGTTTAATAGTAAACGGAAAGCTTGATTTATTCAAGTAAAAAAGCACGATTTCTAACCACTTTTTTAAAAAAAATCTACATTTGTTAATATGCGTGAACATATATTAAAATAAGCATATAAATAATATAACCAGTATGCTAACCAAAGTTGTATTTACAATAACTTTCTTAATAATATGAACATATTAAAGTACAACACTAAAAAATATTTTCCAATATAACTAAATACTCTATTTTTTTAAAATACACTTCCATTTCTCGCTTGTCTTTGTAACAAGAAATTCATTTGCTATTTTGTATGAATGTTCTGAAAATTCATTTAATCTTCTATAATCACTAAAAGCATCTACAATTCTATCAGCGATAACTTTTACCAATTCGTTTTCATAACTAATATCACGATTAAAGTTATATTCTACCAAATAACCATTTTTTTCATTTTCAATGAACGTTGTATTCCCATAAGGTACATCCAATCCGATTAAAGCACAGCCTGAGGAAGCCGCTTCTAACAATGTTAGTCCAAATGTTTCAAAAATAGATGTAGATATATATAATTGATAATTTTTATATACATCATCTAAGCGTTGAAATCCCATGAAGTGAATATATTCAGAAGCATCATTTTTTTGTATGATTTCAACCAATTCATTTTGTACAGAGACATCACCCTTACCATAGATATCTAATGAAATATTACTATTCTTTTTATGTGCTTCAATAACTGATCGAATAATCAAATCAATTCTTTTACCTCTCACTATTCGTGATGCTGTAAGAATTGAATTTTGCTTTCTATCATTAGAAACACATAAATTATCAACAGCACCTACAGGTATTACCTCGATGTTTGGAATAGCATAATCATACTTATTAAGTACACGGATCAAATCTTTCTTTTGATTTTCGGTTGAAACAACAAAAGAGTCAATATACTTAGAATATTTAAACCAGTAATAATATTCATAACTTAAATACAAGGCATACATGGATTGATTTGGTTCAAAGTAATGTCCAGAATGAATAACACATATCTTTTTACAAGGTAACTTCTTTCCTAGAATTATGTCATTAAATTCCAAATTATATGCACGATCCATTATAATTGAATCGTTTTCATTCAAATTTAATAAATCTAAATATAAATCTATAATTTCGTAACAATCAATTATCTTACCATTATTCATGATATAGTTATTTTCTATCTGTTCTAAACAAACCTCGCCATTTTTCATATAGAAAACTCTTTTCACTTTTTTTGCATATAACGAACCATTATCACGACTTGCCGTAATAAAAAAATCAGAATATACTCTACCATGTGAATAAAAATCAGCCTTAATCAAACAATTGTTTTTAAAATAATAAACCTCATAAAAATGATTTGAATCATTTGGCACAGTATGTATTTCTGCTACAATGCACCCATTTTTCCATAGTTGAACTGCATTTTCAACATAAATGACTTTATCAACATTCAAATTCTGCTCTAATTCAAGAACCATTACATCCGTTTCAGCATCAAAATCAAAATAGTCTCTACCCGTCATTTTCAAAATTGGATTAACCATTTTATTTACTGGTATACCCACATTATTATATAAAGAAATATTTCTCATTTTAGGAAAATTTGTAAATACATAATACCCATCTATGCCGATTTGATTAAATATTTTCTCTCTATACCCCTGCGCATTATCTATTCCATTGGGCATATAATCTACTAAAATATTAAATACATAAACTGACATCAGCGCATTCACCTAATCCTTTCTATATAATCCACGAATTCTTTATAAGAATAATACACTTTACAACAATTCTGATCTGTAACTATGAAAACTTCATTCTTATGATGAATCGACAAAACTTCTTTATTATCATCCGTATAAAATGTAGTTAATAATAAGCCAAGTTTTTCATCATAATATTCAGTAAAAAATTTCAATCCATATACATCATAAAAATCCGTTTTATAATTGAAGCCATCTTCAATCCATGCTACTCTATGTACATTTCTCATTATATTGGGACTTTTAAAAAATATATCCGCCTTCTTTTTTCCACGACATAATATTTGTCCATCCAACTCCTGAGGAAAAACGCACCATAAATCAGGAATATCTAAATTGTTGTAGAACAAATCAGAAAACTCATGCTTTTCCTTATTTAAAGAATTAACCAAAATACGATAAGGAGACAGAATATCTTTTTGACCATTCTCATGATCAAATATATACTTTTCTTTCTCTAAATCATTAAATTCATTTTCATAACATTTTTCTAATAGTAATTTCATACGCAAATCTCCCAATAGATATTTATAAATATGTAATTATTTAATACATTTTAACATGATATTTATTTTATTTAAAAAAGTTATAGACATATCCACAAATTTTTCCACAAATTTTCAATTTATTTATTATTTAAATAACATAAAGAAAAATGGACATGTTGTTAACACATCCATACTATTCTGGAATCGTAACTCCAACTTTCCATATTTAATTCAAAGTAGCCAAACGATTATGCTTATCATACTTCACAATGTAATCATCCATATCCATGAGTGGACCTTGTGTCACATGAATCTTTTTATTAATCATAACACCATACCGAAATGGACTTGAACATTCAATTTGACTACCATCATCATGAAAAACTATATAGTCTATGTCATCTAAGCCCAAAAGTTCTTGGACATATCTCTTTTCATTCTAAACCCACAAATTATATTTAATACTCATTCTCATATATAAACGTTCATCTATAAAAAGTATGCCACATACGCATTTATATATTTATCATTACAATTGTTTCAAATACTCCTTTATATCTTTTATCATACTTTCTACATCATCATCATTATAGATGTTATTCAATCCTGAATTATCATGATTTGTACTCTCAAAAGAATACACCGGCTTACCCATTTTATGAATATTTTCAATGATTTGATTCACTTCATTTTGATAATTAATATCTAAATAGAAATCTATTTTATTTAAAACTTCTTTGTTTTGTAGTGGGTTAAAACAAGGATATAATGAAACATTCATATATTTTTCTAGGCGGTTACATTTGGCAAATTATCTATTGTTACAGTCTCGTCTGTCATTATGGCAGCGGCCAAAATAGCAAGTGCAGCATTTTTAGCTCCACCAATTTCAACTTCACCGTATAAAGGATTTCCACCTTTGATTACGTACTGTTCCATATTCCACCTCTATGAATTCAGGAGTATACTTCCTCCTAATATACTATTCTCAATTTACACTATTGTTATACATCCAACTACAAATTTCATTTATGACGACGTATTTAAGCCGCCATTTGTGCCGGTGCTGCTTTTAATAAATGACGCAGCAGCTACTATTATCTAATCATATCACGATAAATAAGCACTATAATTCAAGTGCCTCCACCAGCTTCTCTACTGTCTGCTCCACATCAAGCCCATCCTCGGAAACCTCGATGTCTGCATACTGCTCATACAATTTTGAGCGCTCTTCAAAAAGGGTTTCTAAAGTCTGCCCTTTCTTTAATACTACACCTCTACCCTTTATGTCTGCAAGTCGTTTTTCCAAAATGGCATAAGAAACCTTGAGATACACAACTCTGCCTATCTCCTTAAGATGCTCCATGGCCTCTTTTCCGTATACCACCGAACCGCCTGTAGCTATAATGGCCCTATCAGCCCTGATAGAAGCATTGACACGGTTCTCTACCTCTATAAAACCGTCCGTGCCTTTTTCCTCAATTATCTCACGCAGAAGCTTTCCCTCCTGCTCCTGTATCAGTAAATCCGCATCCAGGAAGCTGTATCCCAGCACCTTTGCAAGTATTACGCCTATGGTACTCTTTCCAACTCCCGGCATGCCTATAAGTACGATATTAGTTTTCTGTTCCATCTACTGCCTCAGTATTCTCTGTATCTGTACTATTGGTGCTTTCTGACTGCTGTGTGCTCTCTGTAGCACTTGTGTCTGCTGCCTTTTTGTCCTTCTTGGTAGTAGTAAAATAATTGTGAATCTTGATCTTGTCAAGCTGCTTCTGCTTTACAGACCATTTTTCATCGTCCTGCCATCCTGAAAGGATGCCATTGTAATATTTGTCCTCTTTATTGCCCTTTACAGTCTTCCTGTTTGACTCTGTTGCTTTATCATCGGTCTTTTTGTCGAGCCTTACGATATAGTAAGTGCTGTCTGTGGTGATGAGGTCTGAGGTCTGTCCCTCCTCAAGGGAATTGAGTGCATCTACAACGCTCTGATCAAGATTGTTTGTAGTGTATACACTGTCCTTTGTCTTGCTGTCCGATGACTCTGAGCTCTCTTTAGACTCTGTGTCATCTGATTTCTTATCTGAATCATCTGTCTTCTCCGCATCCGGATCAACGTATGTGGCGTATGTGCCTGTTGTGGCTGTAGTGCCTGCTGCCTTGGCTGCATCCTCTAAGGATGATCCGCCTGCAAGCGCCTCTACCACTGCATCTGCCTGTGCCTTTATCTGTGCTGACTGCTCATCTGTATATGTCTGATACTGGTAATTAGAGTCATATGCACCCTTGTAATCAAGCTTCACAATGGTGTATGCAGCCATATTGGCTTCCTCATCCGTCACGCTTGAATCAGCATTTTTGATGATTGCAGCATACATCTTACTCTTTATGAGGCGAAGCTCTAAATATTCCTCGACAATCTCCTCTGTAGCACTCATCTCGTCTATCACATCATCGGAATTTGCCTTCATAAACTTCTCTGCGGCCTTTTTGATTTCCTTTTTCTCATCATCAGAAACCTCTACATCGTAATCTGACTGATGCGCCTTTAATGTGTAAAGCTCATGAGCCTCCTCGATAGCATTTTTCTTCCATGTTTCAAGCACAGTATTATTGCCTGATACTGTCTTGTCCCAGTAGCCCTCGCCCATGTACTGTATATACATGTCATCATAACCGGCCTCCTGGTACCTTATCATAAAATTAACAAGCCCAAGCTTGATATCCTCTTTATCTAATGTCGCAACTGTTGCGGTTTTATTTATTGCACATCCTGTAAAAGCTGTAACTGAGAGTGTTGCAGCCAATAACATAGCTATTACTTTTTTCGCTTTCATTGTATCTATCCTCTTTAAAATTGGTATAGTATCGCTCGTATATTATAGAGCTTTTCGGGCCTGCTGGCAAGCATTTTCTAAACTTTGTAAATTATCGTCAATTTCGCGTAAAGCATGTGGTGTTTCCTATGCTATATGCTACATGATTCCAAAATTCGGGTTAACTATTCAGCCGTAATCAGTTCCTTACGCATTTGCGAAATCAGTTCCTCCACCACATCAAGCACATCCCGCTTCTTTGCCACGCTGCCATTTTTTAAATCAAATGTGAAATATGGGTTTTCTGCCATATTGAATTTGAGTGAAGATTTATACTGGGCAATAAGCTCCGGTATCTTCTCCGGATTTATCCTTGCCCGCTCAAACATGGTAAGCTTTATCAGTGAGCCGGTCTGCTTTATCTCAGTGATATATACGGCATGTGCCAGCACCTTAAGCCTTGCCACGCGAAGCAGGCTGAGCACTGATTTTGGGGGTTCTCCAAACCTGTCTATGAGCTCCTCGAGCATCTCATCCTTCTCTTCCTCTGTATCTATGCCTGCAATACGCTTGTATATATCCAACTTCTGGAATTCGTTTGCAATATAACCTGCCGGAATATAAGCATCGGTCACAATATCCACGGTCGTGTCAAATTTATCACTGATATCCTCGATGCCCTTTGCCTCTTTTACAGCCTCGCTCAACATCTTGCAGTACAAATCGTAGCCCACTGCCTCCATGTGTCCGCTCTGCTCCGCACCGAGCAGATTGCCCGCACCACGGATTTCAAGGTCTCTCATGGCAATCTTAAAGCCGCTGCCAAGGTCTGAGTACTCCTTTATCGCTGCAAGACGCTTTTCTGCCACCTCTTTTAGCATCTTGTTGCGCCTGTACATGAGAAATGCATACGCAGTACGGTTAGATCTGCCGACTCGTCCGCGGAGCTGATAAAGCTGTGAAAGTCCCATGTTGTCCGCATCGTGTATAATCATTGTATTGACGTTTGAGATATCAAGTCCGGTCTCTATAATGGTCGTGGATACAAGCACATCTATTTCACCATTGATGAAACGGTACATGATGCGCTCAAGCTCCGTCTCCTTCATCTGTCCGTGCGCAAATGCAACAGTCGCATCCGGCACCAGCTCCTGCAGCTTTGCTGTTATGTCTGCTATGTCGCGCACTTTATTGTACACATAGTACACCTGTCCGTTTCTGGCAAGCTCCCTGTTAATTGCCTCTCTGACAAGCTCATCATTGTACTCCATGACATATGTCTGAATCGGTACACGGTCCATCGGTGGCTCCTCAAGCACGCTCATATCCCTTATGCCGATTAAACTCATGTGGAGTGTCCTCGGAATCGGTGTAGCGGTCAGTGTGAGCACATCCACATTGACCTTCATCTGCTTAATTTTCTCCTTGTGAGTCACTCCGAAGCGCTGCTCCTCATCGATTACCAAAAGCCCCAGATCCTTAAACTGCACATCCTTTGAGAGTATGCGGTGTGTTCCGATAATGATATCGACCTCACCCTTTTTGAGCTTTTCTATCGTCTTTTTCTGCTCTGCTGCGCTTCTGAAACGGCACATCAAATCCACATTCACCGGAAAATCCTTCATCCTCTGCGAAAACGTATCGTAAATCTGCTGTGCCAGAATGGTTGTCGGAGCAAGATATGCCACTTGCTTGCTGTCCTGCACCGCCTTGAAGGCCGCACGGATTGCAACCTCCGTCTTGCCGTAGCCCACATCACCGCAAATCAGTCTATCCATTATTTTATGGCTCTGCATATCAGTCTTTGTGGCTTCAATTGCAAGAATCTGATCCTCAGTCTCATCAAAAGGGAAAAGCTCTTCAAACTCTCTCTGCCATACCGTATCCTCGCCGAAGGCGTATCCGTTTTGCTGCTCACGCTGGGCGTACAGCTTCACCAGGTCTCCTGCAATCTGCTTTACCGCACCTCTGACCCTATTCTTTGTTCTTGTCCATTCCTGACCGCCAAGCTTGTTGAGCTTTGGTTTTCTGGCATCCTTTCCGGCATACTTTTGTATCATGTCAAGCTGTGTGGCAAGAATATAGAGATTGGAGCCACCCTGATACTCTATCTTGATGTAGTCCTTTACCTTTTTGTCCACCTCAAGCTTTTCAATGCCGCGGTAAATACCTAGTCCGTGGTTTTCATGCACCACATAGTCCCCCACCGACAAATCGGTAAAGCTCTGTATTTTCTCACCCTCATAGCTGCGGTGACGCTTCTTTTTCTTCTGCTGCGCCCCAAAAATATCTGACTCCGTAATCACAGCAAACTTTAGGATAGGATACTCAAAGCCTCTTCTTACCTTGCCGTAGCAGACCATAATCTGCCCCTCGGAAAGCTCATGGTCGTAGTTTTCAGTGTAAAAGCATGTGATTCCCTGGTCTGTGATATCCTCTGAAAGCCGCTTTGCCCTCGTCCTTGAACCGGATAAAAGAATGACTCTGTAGCCGTTTTTCTTATAGCGCTTTAAGTCCTTTATCAAAAGCTCAAAGCTGTTATTGTATGGGCTGACACTCTGACAGTGAATACCATAGCTTCCCAGCTGGTGCAGTCCGTTTGCTTTATTATCGAGCGCACCGAGTGCGATACACGAATACTTCTCGAGCTTTGCCACAATCTCCTTTTCTGTAAAAAGACCGTTCATCTGCCCCGGAAGTATATATCCCATCGCAAGTCTCTGCTTCATGCTCTCAGAAAACTCGGTCTCTGTAAGCTTTCCCTGCTCTGCGCATCTGGTCAGCTCATCGAAGAATATAAGGCTGTCCGATGGCTTAAAATAATCCAAAAGCCCGACTCTCTCGTCAAAAAAGTACGACAAAAAAGCATCCATGCCCGCATACATGGACAGCTCTCCCCACTCCTCGGTAAGCTCGTCTGCCATCACAGTCACTCTGTGTGCTTCCTCTGTCTTCATCTGCTTTCTAAGCTTGTCAGACACACGCTTTGCCTCTGCCTTAAGCTTTTCAATTCCCCCGGCCTTTTCCTCATCGCTAAGTACAAGCTCTGCCGCCGGATATATGCTCACCCGGTCAATATTTTCAATGGATTTTTGGCTCTCGCAGTCAAAATATCTGATGGTGTCTATCTCGTCTCCCCACAGCTCGATTCGGATAGGATTCTCCTCCGTCAACGGAAAAACATCAAGAATACCGCCCCTGACAGAAAACTGTCCCATCGTCTGGACCTGATACTCTTTTTCATAGCCCATTCTGATAAGAGCAGCCTGAATTTCCTTCAAATCCAAAAGCTGTCCCTGCTCAAGTGTAAGCACGTTTTCCCACATCTTTTCTATCGGCGCCATCGTATTCATCAGCGCATCAAAGGTGGTCACAAGTGTCACTCTCTCCTGCTCACGGATAGCCTTCAAAGCCCTGATGCGCTCCGCTGTCAGGAGATTGCCCCTGATATCCGACTGGTAAAAAAGCACATCCTTTGATGGATAATACACCACCTCTTTGTCAAAAAAACTGTACTCATCGTACAGTTCCTTCGCCTTCTGCTCTCCAAAGGTCACAATAAGCTTGTTTTTCCTGTGACCTCCAAAGGCATATATCATCTGTGATTTTTGCGCATCTATACATCCCGTGACAGATATAAGTCCGGACGATTTTTCTGCCGTTTTTGTCATCTCCTCAAAGCCCGCAAGGGAAAGGAGTGGCTCTGTAAATGCTTTCACTTTCAATTCTCCATTTCTGTCTGTTCAAAATCACCTTGTCGATTTCCAGCTAGTTATATATGTTCATAGCCTTATCCGTCTCGCCCTGCATCATAAGAACTGCTGCATCCATCGCATGACCTATAGCTTCCTCTACCTTTGCCCTGTCCTCAGAACTGAAACGCCCGAGCACATGGTCAGCAAGATCCCAGCCCTGCGGCTTCTCTCCAACACCGACCTTGATACGGCTGAAGCCCTGTGTGCCGGTCATTGCAATGATGCTCTTAATCCCGTTGTGACCGCCGGCGCTGCCCTTTTTGCGGATACGGATACGCCCCGGCTCAAGCGAAATATCATCAAAAATAACAATCATTTCCTCATCCGGATCAAGCTTATAAAAATTCATCACCTCAGCAACAGACTCGCCGCTTAAGTTCATGTATGTCTGCGGCTTCACAAGCAGCACCTTCATGCCCTCAATCACTCCGCTTCCACAGAGCGCCTTGTGCTTTTTGTCTGTCACACTTATATTATATTTATCCGCAAGCGCATCTATCACATCAAATCCGATATTGTGTCTTGTGTGCTCATATTTTTTATCAGGATTTCCAAGTCCTACTATAACGTACATCGTTTATCCTTTCTCTTTCTCATATCATTTACAATTCAAAATAAAACAAATACTGCTGGATAATTCCCGCCACACCCTTGTAGCGTTCAAAATCAAAGCCGTCACTATAATATTTGTCCAAAAGCTGCTTTACATGCGTATCTATCGGAAACGCATCCACATGATGCAAACCGAAAAGACATATGCAGTTCGCCACCTTTTTGCCAATTCCTTTGCGAGAAAGCAGGCTTTCCATCGCCTCATCATAGCTCATTTTGCGCAGATTATCAAGCCAGTCAGGATTATTAGCGCCATACTCATATATTTCCTTCAGATACGGTGCCCTATAGCCAAAGCCCATGCTCCTGTCATCAAATACCTCATCCGGTACCTCAAGAGGCTTGGGAAATGTATACAGTTCTTCCCCCTCTGCACTGCCGTCTATTTTATGTCCGCACCGCCTGCAAAGTAAATCCACACTGTTTGTGATTCGCTTTATGTTATTATTCTGGGAAATCATAAAAGTAACAATCATCTCCCACAAATCCTGCCTTAAAATGCGCACACCACTGCCATATGCATATGCCTCCTTCAGATGCGCGTCATCTCCGTCTGCTATAAGCTTTGCAATCCCTGCATAATCCGTATCCATATCCAGATAGCTTTTCCATATATTGTTCCAGTCTGCCTCATCACAATCCAGCTCAAACTCATTTCCATCCTGCTTAATCCGAAGCGCCCTGTCAAATGCCACTACTGTGTATTCATTTTCTCCTGTATTCTTCCATCTGAAGCACTGACCACTGTCAGCAATCTGTTTTAAATCCAGATTATCTATTTTCGTCTTGTACATATCTGTTTGTCTATCCTCTTTTATTGTAGCTATACTCTAAAAAGCCGGTCTTTCTGTGGCTTATTGTACCACGGATAGACCGGTTTGTGTGAAATATATTTGGATTATTATACCAGCTCAGGTATTTTATATCCTGCTTTGCTCATCGCTTTTTCAAATTCATCGAGCGACATCTCTGCCTTCTCGGCACCTCTTTTTGCAGAATAGTCTCCCTCCTGTACTGAAAGATAAATTTCAAAAAGACGGCCCTGCTGCATTCCTCTCTGCATTCCCTCCTGAATGCCACTTTTTTTATGATCATCCCATGCCTTACACATATTTACCACCTCTTCCTTTTCATCATACTTAATGTCAGTTCCTGCAAATAGATTGATAGCTGCTACTGTCTCAACGTCAACCCTTGTAAAGGTTTCGTCTTTTGTAATTAAATCATTCAGCTTTCCCTCATCTGACGCATTTTTCAGCACTTCAAACAGTGGTTTCAGACCTGTTTTGAACTTGGAAAAATCCGTAATCTCCAGTGGATTCAACAGATTAATCCTGTAATCGTTGATAAATGGCCGAAATCTCTCGTCCATATGAGGCATCATCTCAACAAGACTTCTTGGACCATCCCAGTTTTTTGTTCCAAGATATAATGTAATTGTAATCACCGGTGTCAGCCTATCCTCATGTGTAAACCCTGATAAAAACTCTTCTGATGATTTATAATCTTTGTTTTTCTGATGTTGCTTCTTCGCCTCGTTGACCTGTTCTCCATAATTCATGGCATCATAAATCATGGTCTTAACCGGCATCGAATAATGAACATCTGTCTGTGCCTCTATCCCCATCAGTACTATGTATACTGATTCTGTATATTTTACAGACACCCCCTTTAGCAAATCTCTCCATTTCTGCTTAACAATCTGCTTCCTATCAATACCGAAAACTGATAACACCTCTGTGGTGTCACATTCCTTTAAATTCTCCGGTTTGATAACCTTCTCACCGTCAAACAATACATAATTGCAGATTTCACTGAACCTCGTATTGTCTGACAAATACTCCTTCGCCTTCGAGTCCTTTGTCCCCAAATTAACCTCCTCTTCTTGTGTGAGCAGGAAAATTCGAAATCGAATTAAAATACTGTATGCTAATATAAAAGCCGGCAAAATCCCCACACCCCGCTTTTCTCGCAATGTTTTCACATCTGACATTTCAATTTTCCTGCTATTA
>ENA-OOXC01001043-OOXC01001043.1-human-gut-metagenome-genome-assembly--contig:-NODE-1043-length-18205-cov-1.867163_pt1 | contig 18205 bp, 11 predicted proteins | sample MGYA00241578_ERZ501325 | MGnify/ENA primary metagenome ERZ501325 (study PRJEB25962, sample SAMEA2042737) | human gut metagenome | biome: human gut; feature: human-associated habitat; material: faeces...
TCAGGCACGAGTATAAGATGGTCTAACTGGGACCTTTCATCTTCTACGTGTCCTCTTAATCCTTTCCGTTCTGCAGAAACACTTTCCTTACAGATATGGGATCTGCAGGTAAACGGACAAGACCAGAATCTTGCGAATCTTGCATCAGCAGTACTTCTTATACTTGTGCTTGCATTCAGTATTGGTGCCAATATATTAAGCAATAAGATTAATAAGAAGAATGCCGGAGAGAAGGCATAAAGCAGATGCAATATATTTGGAAGATCTGAAAAGGTATATACGATATATACATAACTTTTAATATAGAAATGAGGAATATATATGGATAATACAGTTAATAGTTCGGGAACATTTACAGCAGCCGGCAGCAATGATAATAAGTTTGAGATTAGTCACCTTAATCTTCACTATGGGGCTTTTCATGCATTAAAAGACATTAATATGAATATTAAGAAGAATCAGATAACTGCCTTTATAGGTCCTTCTGGATGTGGTAAGTCAACATTTTTAAAGACACTTAACAGAATGAATGATCTTGTTGATAATGTGACTATAGATGGAGATGTACGTCTTGATGGAAAGAATATATTCACAGATATGGATGATATAACATTAAGACACAGAGTTGGAATGGTATTCCAGCAGCCTAACCCCTTCCCTAAGAGCGTGTATGATAATATAGCATATGGTCCAAGACTGTTTGGAGTACATAAGAAAGCAGATCTTGACATAATTGTTGAGAGAGCCTTAAAGCAGGCTGCTATATGGGATGAAGTAAAGGACAGATTAAAGAAATCAGCGCTTGGTTTATCAGGTGGACAGCAGCAGAGATTGTGCATTGCCAGAACACTTGCGGTAGAACCGGAAGTAATTCTTATGGATGAACCTACCTCAGCACTTGATCCTATATCGACATCAAGAATAGAGGACCTGGCAATAGAGCTTAAGAATCAGTATACCATTGTAATGGTTACGCATAATATGCAGCAGGCAACAAGAATATCTGATAATACAGCATTCTTCCTGTTAGGAGAAATGATTGAATATGGAAATACAGAGCAGCTATTCTCAATGCCAAAGAACAAGAAAACAGAGGATTATATAACAGGACGTTTTGGCTGATATTTCATATTTTTGTCACTTGTTATTAGTATAGTATGGAAGTATAATGAGCATAAATAAGGCATAAAACAGTTAATACTAATTAAGAAGGGCAAAGGTTATAGATATATGAAATATGTAAAGTTTGATATGCACTGTCATACGGCTGAGGGTTCAGTAGATGCAAAGGTTAATATAGAAGATTACATTGAGATATTAAGAAGTAAGGGCTTCGGTGGAATGCTTGTAACAGACCATGACTCATATGGTGGTTATGAAGCATATGTGAATTCGGGAAAGAAGTATGATGATTTCGTTGTTTTAAGAGGTATAGAGTATGATAGTCTTGAATTCGGACATTTTATAGTCATACTCCCATCAGATACCCCTGATGAGGTGTATGAGTTATTAAGATATAAAGGTTTAACTCTTGATAAGCTCATCTATATAGTTCATTGCAGCGATGGAATATTAGGTCCGGCACATCCTTATGGAGAACCCTTTATGAGCTTTGCTTCTACTATGTATTGGAATCAGCCAAAGCAGATTGCACATATGGTACATTTTGATTTCGTTGAAGGTTATAATGCCTGTGAAAGTAATAAAAGCAACAGATATGCCAGAAGATTTGCAAGCGACTGCAAAGTACCACTTACCGCAGGTAGTGATGCACATGGCAGTGATTGTGTAGGTCTTGGATATGCGTTGCTCCCTGAAACAATAAGGACTGTTGATGACCTGATTGTATATTACAAGGAGGAGAATCATCCTAAGGTTGGTGGTACAAGATATGGACATACAACCAAGGACAGGATAGGTTCATTTAACAAGGTTCTTGTATACATGTTCTATCTGTATAATAAGGTTGGTGCTATGTTTAAGTATCCTAAGAGAGCCAAGGCTTTCAGGAATGCGTTAAGGGCACTTAACAGAAGATACATAATATTCAGGGACAGGAGCTGAATGTCTGCTTATTTACACACAGCATATTATACTGGCAGCAGGCTGCCGGTATATTGAACATTTAACCTTCACTATGTACATAGCTGTATTATAGTGGAGGTATTTTTGTATACAGAAATATACGTGATTTGTGCTGCGCACAAACTTGAGATGCGCTAAGAAGCAGCGCAAGAATGGAGGATAATATGAGAAATAGATTTGACAGACAGTTAGTACAGCTTAATGACGAGCTTATAGAAATGGGTGGAATGATAGAAAAGGCAATAGCAGATACAGTAAAGGCACTTGTGAATCAGGATACAGAGCTTGCTAAGGTTGTCATAGATTATGATGAAGAGATAGACCATCAGGAAAGAGAGATTGAACAGTTGTGCCTTAAACTGCTTTTACAGCAGCAGCCGGTTGCAAGAGATTTAAGACTTATATCCTCAGCACTCAAGATGATCACAGATATGGAGAGAATAGGTGACCACGCTTCTGATATTTCAGAGATTACTATTGAACTTTCCAACCAGTCTTATATCAAGAAGCTTGATCACATTCAGCAGATGGCTAAGGAAACTATGTATATGCTTGTGCAGAGTGTAGATGCATTTGTTAATAAGGATATGGATAAGGCAAAGGAAGTTATAGCACATGATGATATAGTAGATGAGCTTTTTGCAGGGTAAAGAAGGAGCTTATAAATATGATACATGAGAATGCAGAGGTTGGTGAGCAGGCATCTGATCTTCTCATGTCTGCAAAGTATTTTGAGAGAATAGGCGATCACGCTACCAATATATCAGAATGGGTTATATTCTCAATAACAGGTGAACATCCAGACGATAAATAAATTGAGAATATAAAACTACAATAATTTAATGGTAATAATTTAATGGTAATAATTTAGTGATAATAATTTAATGATAAGAATTTACACAGAATTTACATAAGGTTCATATAACATTTATATACGTGAATTACACTCCAAAATGTAAAGAATAAATGAAGTCAGATTAAACAGACAAAGATTTGGAGGAAATATGGACATATTTGGTGTATTATCATTAATAGGTGGCTTAGCAGTATTCCTATATGGAATGGATCTGTTGGGTGAAGGATTAACTGGCGCCTCAGGTGGAAAGCTTGAAAAAATACTCGAAAAGCTTACATCAAATCCGTTGAAGGCAGTACTTCTTGGTGCTGGCGTAACAGCAGTAATACAGTCATCATCAGCCACAACAGTTATGGTTGTAGGCTTTGTGAATTCTGGTATTATGAAGCTTAGCCAGGCAGTTGGCGTAATAATGGGTGCTAATATAGGTACGACTATAACATCCTGGATATTGAGTCTTACAGGTATTGAGAGTAGTAATATATTCATAAGCCTGTTAAAGCCAACCTCATTTTCGCCAGTTCTTGCTGCAGTTGGCATAGTGTTTCTGATGTTTTTAAAGAAGGACAGCTTAAAGAATCCAGGAAAGATAATGATAGGCTTTGCACTTCTTATGTACGGCATGGATGCTATGAGCTCATCAGTTGCACCACTTGCCGAGGTGCCACAGTTTGCATCAATACTTACAGCATTTTCTAATCCGGTGCTTGGAATGCTTGCAGGTATGCTGTTTACAGCTATTATCCAGAGCTCATCAGCATCAGTAGGTATACTTCAGGCATTATGCTCAACAGGTATATTAAGCTATGCAACAGCACTTCCTATCATTATGGGACAGAATATAGGTACCTGCGTTACAGCTTTGCTTTCAAGTATTGGAGCAACTAAGAATGGTAAGAGAGCTGCTATTATTCATCTGTACTTTAATGTGATTGGTACTGTTACATTTATGATAGTATTCTATGCTTTAAATGCAGTAATACACTTTTCATTCTTAAACCTGACAGCACAGGAATTCGGAATAGCAGTAATACATACCACATTTAACATAGTAACAACAGCATATCTGCTTCCTTTAAGAAATGTGCTGGAGAAACTGGCATATGCTACTATTAAGCTGGATGATGATGAGAAAAGAATCATGGATAACAGAAGCGGGAATGAATTCGCATTACTCGATGACAGATTCCTAGAGGCACCTAGTCTTGCTGTAGAGCATTGCAAACAGGTTATTAATAAGATGGCAGATATATCGCGTGAGTCTTTATTCATATCTATGTCGCTTATAGGCGGATATGATGAAGAACAGGCACTTCGTGTAGGAGAACTTGAAACAAGGGCAGATAAGTATGAGGATGCACTTGGAACATACATAATGAAGATAAGTACGAAGAATCTAAAAAAAGAGGATTCAGAAATGCTTAATGTTATGTTACATTGTATAGGAGATTTCGAAAGAATATCAGATTATGCATGTAATCTCTGTGACTCGGCAAGAGAACTGCAGCAAAAGAATATGCAGTTTTCACCCAAGGCAGAGACTGAGCTTGATATATTAAGTTCAGCGGTAAGAGAAGCGGTAGATATATCCTTTGATGCATTTAAGAGTAATAATAAAAATGAGGCAGATAAGGTTGAACCTTTAGAAGAGCTTATAGATACTCTTGCAGTAGAACTAAAGGCAAGACATATAAGAAGACTTCGTGAGGGTAAGTGTACTATTGAACTTGGTTTCGCACATTCAGATATTCTTAATAATCTGGAAAGGGTAGCAGACCATTGCTCTAATATTGCGGTGGATGTTATTCAGAGTGACCAGTTGGAATTCGATGCACATGAATATCTTGACAGAATAAAGAATAAAGATAATCAGCAGTTTGCAAGGGATTATAAGACTTATAAGGAAAAATACAGACTGCCGGAAACACGCAGTTTTAAATAGCAGCAGTAGAGCCGTAAAGCTCAAGTACACTTACTATTGATCATATAAGAACAGAAAGGAAGATGAACATGGCATACATATATGTAGTTGAGGATGACAATAATATAAGCGAAATTGAAGGCTTTGCGTTAAAGAATGCAGGGCATACAGTTATAGAGTGTGCCAGCGGAAAGGACTTCCATAAGCTGATGAGGGAACGTATTCCCGATCTTGTTCTTTTAGATATAATGCTGCCTGATGAAGATGGGCTTGAAATCCTAAGAAAGCTAAGACAGGTTCCGGAAACCAGAAGAGTTCCTGTGATCATGGTTACGGCTAAGACAACAGAGATAGATAAGGTTAAAGGTCTTGATATGGGAGCGGATGACTATATAACAAAGCCGTTTGGAATTATGGAGCTTATATCAAGGGTAAAGGCGGTTCTTAGAAGGGCTGGTGGAACTGGTGAAGAGAAGCTTATAGGAATAGGTCAGTTATTCATAGATGATGAGAAGCGTGTTGCTTATGTTGCAGATAAGCCAGTAGAGCTTACATACAAGGAATATGAACTTTTAAAGTATCTTGCTCTTAACAGGGGAATCGTGCTTACAAGAGATAATATCATGGATAGGATATGGAGTACAGATTATGAGGGGGAATCAAGAACACTTGATGTCCATATAAAGACACTAAGACACAAGCTCGGAGATGCTGGTAATTATATAAAGACAGTAAGAAATGTGGGCTATTTTATGGATGATGAGGCTCATTAAGCTTAAAAGGAGTTCGTATGAAGAAAAGAATTAACATACAATGTATGTTGCTCGCATTTGTCACGATTGTATCAGCAATGGCAATATCTACATTTGTATTTTACAACATATTAAAGCGTGAGGTTTTAGGCGATATGCGCAATTATGTTGATATATTTGTTGGTGCAGATGCGTGGGGAATGGTAAGTGATCCGGATGCTATCAATGAACAGAAGGTAATAGAAAGCTATGATGGCAATCTCAGAGTTACATTCATTAATAGTGATGGATATGCGGTTGTAGATAATCTTGTTGAAGTGACAGATATGGAGAATCACAATGAAAGACCAGAGGTTGTTGAAGCCAGAAGAAATGGCTATGGAAGTGATATAAGAAAGTCAGAAACCTTGCAGAAGAATTCATTTTATTATGCAGTGGAGCTTGATAACGGATATGTGTTAAGAGTTTCAAGAGAAGTAAGCAGTATGACAAGTATTATGATAAGTGCATTACCTGTAGATGTGTTGTTGTGTGTTATGCTATTTGTGATAAGCTCTATAAGCTCACATCTGCTTACAAAGAGTATCGTAGAGCCAATAGAATTTCTAGCAGACAATATGGATGCATCAGATTCCATAAAGGTGTATAAGGAGCTGGTACCCTTTGTTAATACAATAAAGAAGCAGCATGAGGATATTATGCGTAATGCTGATATGCGTCAGGAATTCACAGCGAATGTTTCACACGAACTAAAAACACCACTTACTTCAATATCAGGTTATTCTGAGCTTATAGAAAGTGGAATGGCTGGTGGTGATGATGCCAAGCGCTTTGCAACAGAAATACATAAGAGTTCACAGCGCCTGCTTACTCTTATTAATGATATTATCAAGATATCAGAGCTTGATGCAACATCCTCTGATGAAGCCTTTGAAAGTGTCAATCTTTATGAAATAGCAAAATCATCAGTACAGATGCTGGAGCTGAATGCCCAGAAAAATGGTGTCATAATGAATCTTTCAGGCAAAGATATAAGTATAATGGCTGACAGACAGATGATTGACGAGCTTATTTATAATCTATGCGACAATGCCATAAGATACAATAATCCTGGAGGAAGAGTCTGGGTATCTGTATATGAGCGGGAGGCTGCAGCTTATGCTGATGGTGGCGGAAGCGGTGTGAATAATGGTACTTATGGAAATAGCAGTAAAAGGGCAGTTGTCATTGAGGTCAAGGATAACGGAATAGGTATATCTAAGGAAAACCAGCAAAGAATATTTGAAAGATTTTACAGAGTTGATAAGAGCCGTTCAAAGCTTACAGGCGGAACAGGACTTGGACTTGCTATTGTTAAGCATATAGTCGCAAAGCATGATAATGCACATATAGAGCTTGATAGTGAGCTTGGAACTGGAACAACTATAAGAGTTGTATTTGAACAGTAGTGAGAAGAGAACTTATAACAAATCCATAATTAGCATAAACCCACAATAAATCCATAAGTATCGGTTGACTAATCCATAAGAAAGGATTAATCTTTTATATTAGCAGCTATCATCCGGTATACCGGGTAGATGCTTTTAATGAACTATGGAGAGTGGATACGTTATGAGTATGAAAAAACTATTTGATATTGATAAACATGACCTTATGTTTCACAATAAAGCTCTTTTTGCCTTACTTATACCAATCGTAGTAGAGCAGCTTCTTAACTCTTTTATGGGTATGGTTGATACTATGATGGTGAGTAATCTTGGAAGTCAGGCAATATCAGGAGTATCGCTTGTAGATTCGGTTAATAACCTTATAGTGCAGCTTTTTTCTGCAATGGCAACAGGAGCAGCGATTATATGCTCACATTATATTGGTATGAGAAATAAGGATGGAGCTAATAAGGCCGCAAGACAGGTTGTACTTACTGTTATGGTGATATCACTTGCAATAACCATACTTGGGCTTATATTCAGAAGACCGCTTCTTACTTTGATATTTGGACATGTTGAGCAGGAGGTTATGGATAATGCGGTGGATTATTTTTTGTTTACGGCACTTAGCTATCCATTTCTTGCACTTTTTTCAGCTGGCTCAGCAATATTCAGGTCTTGTGGTAACTCAAGATATCCTATGACGGTGTCAGTGATATCAAACGTGTTTAACATAGGTGGTAATGCGCTTCTGATGTTTGTGTTTAAGTTAGGAGTTTCTGGTGCAGCGATATCTACGCTTGTGTCAAGAGTGTTCTGTATGGTAGTTATATTTATAGCTTTATCAAAGCCTAAGCTTGATATAGTTGTAAAGGATTATACGGCTATAAGACCAGATTTCGGACTTATTAAGTCGATACTTGCAATAGGTGTGCCTTCAGGTATAGAGAACAGCATGTTCCAGTTCGGCAAGCTTGCCATACAGTCAACAGTGTCAACACTTGGAACAGCAGCCATAGCAGCACAGGCGATGACTAATATACTGGAAAATGTGAATGGTATATTCGGAATAGGAGTTGGAATGTGCCTTATGACAGTTGTAGGACAGACACTTGGTGCAGGCCGTAAGGAAGAGGCAAAGTACTATATTGTCAAGCTTGCAGGAATAGCAGAGCTTGGAATAATAGCATCGTGCCTGCTGGTTTATGCATTTGTTGGTCCTATTACAAGGCTTGGAGGAATGGAGCCGGATAGTGCACGTATGTGTATAGAGATGGTTGGTGCAATAACAATAGTGAAGCCGCTTGTATGGGTATTATCCTTTGTTCCGGCATATGGCATGAGAGCTGCAGGAGATGTGAAATTCTCTATGATAACATCTATTATAACAATGTGGGGCTGCCGTGTTGCGTTAAGTATAGTACTTATACGAATATTTGATATGGGTCCTATGGGTGTGTGGTATGGTATGTTTGCAGACTGGACAATACGTGGAATAATATTTACAACAAGATTCTTTAGTGGAAGATGGGTAAAGAAGGTTATATAATACATCAGTAGGTATCAAAGGGGAACAGTAAATATATGTTTATTGTTCCCCTTCATATTTAGAGAGAATGAGCTGTGGATAAAACCATGGCTCTTTTTTTAAGAAAAAATATAAGACAGAGAAAATAAAATTGGAAAAATTATAATAGAGCTAAAAACATACTTAAGCACTTATATAAAAATAGAATAGTTTTTTTATTAGAGAAAATGACAAGTGTATGTTCATTTGTAGTATGTAAAATAATAATAAATTGTATAAAAGTAACAAAGAGATAAAACTTTTTCTTTAAAATATTGACAAAACTGCAAAAAAGATGTATTTTCAAGGCACTTAAACAAAAGACTTATATAAAAGTTATTAGCGTATTCGGTGTAGCGAACGAATATATTTCAGGGAGTAAGTATTCTTTTGTTTAAAATGGTATTTACATTTTATTGCAGACGTATATCAGTCAAGGCAGATAGGAGGAAGTATGTTAAGATTCAGAAAGGCTGCAGCATTGGGACTTGCAGCACTTATGACAGTCAGTTCACTCGGCACTTTGCAGACAGTGGGAGCATCAGGGCTGCCAACTACACAGGGACATGACAAGTATGTCAACAAGAATGTGTTTGATGTTATATCAAGTGACACATTTGGTACAAAGGAGCTGGAAAGCCCATTATTTGATAAGACTAATGGTTCAAGTGATATCACAGATTTACAGGTTCCTACGCTTGCATATGATGATACAAGTATAGGTCTTGTGTGGCAGAAGCCAGAAAAGTACGATAATGTAGCCGATTATAAAGTATACATAAATGGTGAGTCTGCCGGTACAGCAAGAGAAAACTACAAGGTAAACGCTGCATGGGCAGCAAAGTATATGGAATCATTCTATGATTACTATAATACACAGGGTAAGAGCGATGTTGAGATGGTTAATGTAGATATCCATGCATACAGAGCAACAGGACTTAAACCAGATACAGAGTATACATTTAAGGTAGTAGCTGTGGACAAGGATGGCAAGGAACTTGGAAGCGCTAAAGAGATAAAGCAAAGAACAACTAAAGCACCAGAGGTTGTTAATATCAAGGATTTCGGTGCAGTTGAAACAGAAGGCTACACATCTTACAATGATGAGATTAATGCAGTTATAGAGAGTAACACAAAGGCTATCCAGGCAGCAATCGATGCATGTCCTGAGGGTGGAAAGGTTGTTATACCTGAAAACTCAGATGGAAAGGTTTTCGTCAGTGGTGCTGTATGGTTAAAGAGTGATATGACACTCGAGGTTAATGGTACATTATGGGCATCACCTAACAGTGACCATTTTGAGATAGGTTTTCTCATGTATCCATTCTACACAGATACAAGAGGCTGGGGACTTGTCAATGCTATGACAGCAGATGAGTCTAATCCTATAAAGAACGTAAGAGTAACAGGAACAGGTACTCTTTATGGTAACGGCTGGAAGTATGGTGCCGGTTCAACTATATACGAAGATGGTTATACATCTAACAAGGGTAAGAATACTCAGGCTGGTGATCCAACAGACACTGAAAACTGGGGTCTTCCAAGATATGTTGGAGGCGGTAATGTAAACGTATTCTATCAGGGTATCCAGTCAAAGGATTCAGCATATAAGTACCTTAAGAATACAGGTAAATATGAAGAAGCCAAGCTTAACTCAATATTTAGTGCAAAGACAGCAGATGAAGCCAAAAAAGCAACAGAAGGAGTATCAAGAGATGACCTTAAGTTTGCTTATGCAACACGTTCAAGTCTTCTTATTATGAGAAACTGTGAAAATGTTTATGTTGGTGATATCACTATCGAGAATCCATCAAACCATTCAGTTAATATTCTTGATTCAAGAAATATAGCAACAACTAATGTAAAGGTATTCTCATATGATGGTAACAACGGTGACGGTCTTGGATATGGCTGTTCACAGAATGTAATCTGCTGGGGTAACTTTACAGATACAGGTGATGATAACTTAGGTTTTGGTTCGTCAGTAGGTATGGGCGCAAGAGATTCAGAAATCCAGACAAACTCAGAAGTATGGATGTTTGATAACTTCCTTCGTGAAGGTCATGGTGGTCTTGCAGCAGGAAGCCACACAGGTAATGGCATTCAGGATGTTCTTTTTGAAGATACAGTTATGAACCATATTGATATGGCATTCAGATTCAAGTCAGCACCTACTAACGGAGGTTTTGGTGCTAACATAACTATGCGTGACTGTGCAGTAGCTGATACTAATCAGGGCTGGGTATTCACAACAAGCTATGGTGATCCTAACTCAGCATCATCTACAGAATATGCTGAGATTGGTGAGTTCTATAACTTTGCATCATACAATGTTTCCGTATATGGTGCTAACCATAACACAATACAGGTACTTGCAGATATTGATCCCGTAGGCAATACAAGCAAGCCATTACATTCACACCACAATATGTATTTCCAGGATATTACATTTGGTAATGTAGGTTCTAATGGTTCTTACAAGAACAAGAACGGCTGGGAAACACTTATAGGCTGTGACAATTCAGTATTTTACAATGTAAAGACAGTATCATATAACAAGAAAGCAGAAAGTAAGAAGACTGACAAGGCATGGAATAACATCCAGTATTGTAATAACCTTGTATTCCAGGGAACTACATGGGATTCACTTAATGCACGCACAGATAATATGAAAGCTGCTATGAGTGGAATAACTGTAAAAGATAACACAGTAAAGGCTGAGAATTATAAAGAAACACCAGAAACACCAGATAAGCCAGATACAGGCGATAACAAGCCGGATGCTGGTACAACAACAGAGTGGACGGCAAGTGTTGATGAATGTGCAGATTTCTTTAATGATGCGGTAGCTGCAACAGAAGGAAAGACAGATGCTATCAAAACAGTACCTAAGGTAGAAACAAAGAACACACCTCATAACATTGGTTATCTTTATGATAATGAACATAACAAGGGTAAGACTTCATATCCTGGATTAGAACAGGGTTATGCTTATACTAACTGCGATATAGCAGGACTTACTAAGCTTGTATTACCAGTAAACAGACAGACAGATGCAGGAACACAGAATGTTTCAGTACGTCTTGATTCTAAGAATGGTGCAGAGATTGCAAAGGCAACACTTAAAGGTACTAAGGCAGATGGTTATATAGATTATGAGATGGATGTAACACTTCCAGAAGGAACAGATACAACTAAGCCTCATAAGATATTCGTAGTATTTACATCAACAGGCAACACAGCTAACTATATTGCCAATGTAAGAGATCTTAAGGGTATTAAGACAGCAACAGCAAAGGCAGCAGCTAAGGAGTCAGTTGATCTTACAAAAGGTCTTACAGAAGGAATAGAATACAACAAAGACAGCGCATATGCTACAGTTTCTACACTTGAAACAGCAGGTGTTAATGTACTTTCAGAGTTATCAACACCAGAACAGCCAGTAACTATAGATGGTGTTAAATATACACAGTTTATACAGGCATCTACAGCAGCTAACGCAGGTGGAGAGGTTCCAGGTAAGGGTACAGCAACATATGTATTTAAGGCAAAGACTGACTGTTCAGTTACGTTACATAACAGAGCAACTGGAAAGGTATGGTGGTTTGTAGAATCACCTGATGGAGCAAATGTAACAAATAGTGCAACAGGAACAACAGTAGATGATATTATGACATTTAACTTAAAGGCAGGTAAGACATATTACTATTACTGTCAGGGTTCTAGGCCAATGGTATATGGTATATACTTAAACGCACCAGTAGCTAACGCAGATTCTTTACTTAAGGAAGAAACAGCAACAGGTGGTTCAGGTAGTGATACACAGGCAGCTTCAGACAAGTCAGTTAAGCTTACATGGACAGCAGTAGATAACGATACGGAAGTGTATTATGGAGTTGACACATATGTTGATGGTGTAAAGGTTGATATGATCGACGGAATTAAAGATACATCAGTTGTTATTGACAGATTATCATCAGGTGTTGAGTACACATTTATGGTATATGTAAGTGAAAAGGCCGATACAGCTAACAGCTTAAAGGCAGGTAACAATAAGACATATCTTGGTAAAGCAGTATTCACAACAGATGGAAACAAAGATACATCAGCTATTGCAGCTGGCGATAACACAGAGGTTAAGCTTTCAAGTGCTATATATACATGTGCACAGGCAACATGGACAGGAATATCAAAGAATGATACAAGAGTACGTGGATATAAGATATATGCTAATGGCAAGCTTGTTAAGACACTGTATAACTATCAGATAAATAACTATCAGACAGCTAATAATATAAGTAATCAGGTAGGCCGTCTTACACCTGGTATTGATAACAAGGTTCAGATAGTTGCATTTACAGATGCAGGAGTAGAATACAAGTATCCAGAGGCAACAGTTAAGACACTTGAAAACTATGACTACAAGGCACCTGTGTGGGGAAGCGATGCTAAGCTTACAGCTAAGGAAAATGAAGCTGGTGACATCGTTATAACATGGGATGCAGCGAAGGATGATACAAAGGTTGGCGGATACCGTGTATACCTTGATGGTATAGCTTATGGTTCTGACAAGTACTTTAATCCAGTTAATGGAGCAAAGACAACAGAAGAGACAACTTATACAATTAAGAAAGAAAATCTTCCAGAAGGCTTTAAGGCATCAGATGCCCACACAGTAACAATCCAGGCAGGAGATACATGGTGGAAGGCAGAAACTACTATGGGAGCTTTCGATAAGATGGCAGGCTTTAACTGGACTAACAAGGGTCTTAGCACAGCTGTTGAAAATTATAAGCCAGAGCCAGGCAAGATAGATACAAAGCTTGACAGCGATAAGGATGCACCAGCAGTATCTGTAGACAGTGATAAGGTAAATGATGCTATACTTACAGATGATGATAAGAAAGCTATTGAAGTTGGTCAGAATGTAGATGTAAAGATTAGTGTAACAGATGCCGCTAATAAAGTATCATCAGATGCTAAAGCAGCAATAGAAGATGCACTTAAGGCAGCAGCAGACAAGAATGCATCTGTTAAGGTTGGACAGTATCTTGATATATCTATTAAGAAGACAGTAGGTGGAGAAAAACCAACAGATGTAAAAGAAACAGCTAAGAAAATCAGCTTCACTGTTGATATACCAGAAACAATGAAGAATACTGATAAGAATGTATCAAGAACTTACTATATTATAAGAATGCATGATAATAAGGCTGAGGTTATTGCAACAGCAAGCCAGGCAGAGGTTGAAAGTGGCAAGATAACATTTGCAACAGATAAATTCTCAACATATGCACTTGCTTATGCAGATGCTTCTGTAAAGCCGGATGACGGTAAGAAAGATGATACAACAGTAACAAAGCCAGATGATGGCAAGAAAGATGATACAACAGTAACAACACCAGATAATGGTAATAATGCAGCAGATGATGCAGCTACAGGCAGCACAACAGACACAACTGATACAACACCTAAAACAGGTGATACAAACGCTTCAATGTGGATGTTACTTGCAATTATGGGAATGGCAGGAATCGCATTTGTTACTGCAAAGAAAAGAGGTTTAGTAAGAAAGTAATAATGCTTACAGACTTAGAATACAAGTTATATAAATGCAAATAATATAATGAGTAGTTAAAGAAGCTATTCTTAAGACTTATAACCGCAGGGTGGAGGCTTAAGAGTAGCTTCTTATCTTTTATTGCGCGATTAACGAACGAACAGTCATGCGAAGCAGGACGAAAGAGCGCGATAGCGCGGGTTCGTGAGTATGAGCGCTGAGGAATAATATGGAACACAAAAATAACGGACATGAGCAGGAATATCCGCTGTATACAGAGAGGATAGTGCCAAGCCCAAAGGTGAAATACAGAAGACTTATCAAGACTGTGAAAATACTTCTTCTTATAATAGCTATAGGCGTTATATATGCTGTTGCAGATAAGATAGTTATACCAGTGATCATGGATAAAATAGCTGTAAGAAACAGAGTTGTTGATCATATAGAATTTACAAGGGATGAGTATCCTGATCCTGAAACGCAGCAGATAGAAGATCAGAGACAGATTAAGAATGATTATGATGCAATCATACAGTCATTAAGAAGCAAGGTATCTGATGTGCAAAGAACAGTTGTTACAGTCAGGGAATATGTATCAGGTCATTATAATGACAATGATAGTGATACGCCATATGTGTCAGAAGAGATACAGGATGATCTTGTAAAACTGGAAAATAATGTTGAAGGATATTCTACGATGGGGCTTCTTGTAGGACATCTGAATGGGAGATATATGATATTAACCTCACAGTCATATACTGCGGCTGTAGAAGAATATGCGGTTGTTGTGCAGGATTCTGATGAATATAAGGCGGAGCTTGTATGCTCTGATGAACTGACGGGCATAAGTATAATAAGCATATACGATACACAGGTGACAGATGCTGATAGGCAGTATATGAAGGTTGCGGATCTTGACAACTCTTATGTACTAAACAAAGGCGATATGGTAATAGCTACAGGGAAGATATATGGAACAAGTGGTGCTATTGATTATGGGACTATAACGAACAGAACCGTGGCCAATTCTATAGATAACAATTATGAGATATTTGAGACTAATCTTTCATGCATGAAGGATGATTATGGCTTTTTATTTAATTCAGATGGTAATGTCGTAGGAATATCCCAGGTGAATTCAGATTCCAAGCTTAAAGCAATAGGAATATCTGACCTTAAATGTATGATTGAGTGTATGATTAACAGGCAGGGAAAGATGTATTTTGGAATAGTAGCCCAGAATGTGGATAGTGAGCTTTCAGAAAAGAATGGAATTCCAATGGGAATATATATATCAAAGGTGGATAATGATTCACCAGCATACCAGGCAGGACTGCAGCCAGGCGATATAATACAGGGCATAAACAAAATGCCTTGTTATTCTATACAAAGACTTAATGATAAGATATATGACAGCTCGGCAGGACAGGTTATTAATGTATCCATAAAAAGAAAGGGAAAATCAGGATACTTTGATGCGTCCTATGACGTATCAGTTGAGCTAAGATAAGCTAAAGAAAAATAATGATTATTTGTAATAGGAATGGAGAATTTAATTATGCGATTTATTGAAACTTTTAAAGATGGCGACAGAATATCTGATGTATACTTATGCAAGTCAAAGTCAACAGCACTTACAAAGACAGGCAAAGAATATGAGAATGTAATGCTTGCAGATAAAACAGGGCAGATAGATTCCAAGATATGGGATGTGAATTCTGGTGGAATAGGAGACTTTGATGTAAATGATTATGTATATGTAAGTGGACAGGTGACAAGTTACAATGGTGCACTTCAGTTTAAGATAGAAAGAGCACGTGTGGCAGCAGAAAATGAATATTCACAGTCAGATTATATACCAGCTTCAAGGTTTGATATTGAAGATATGTACAAGGAACTTCTTGGCTATGTCAATAGTATAGAAAATGTGTACATAAAACAGCTTCTTACAGCTTTTTTTGTGGATGATGAAGCATTTATCAAAAGATTTAAGAATACATCAGCTGCAAAGACGGTACATCATGGTTTTTTAGGCGGACTTCTTGAACATAGCCTTAGTGTTACAAGGTTGTGTGATAAGATTAGTGGGAATTATGAGTTTTTGAACAGAGATCTTCTTATAAGCTGTGCAATGCTCCATGATGTAGGAAAGGTAAAGGAACTTTCTGAATTCCCAAGAAATGATTATACAGATGAGGGGAATTTCTTAGGACATATTGTTATGGGATATGAGATGGTTATGGAAAAGATAAAGAATATACCAGATTTTCCACCAATAATAGCAAATGAGATGGGACATTGTATATTATCACATCATGGTGAGCTTGAATATGGTTCACCTAAAAAGCCTGCAATAGCAGAAGCAGTAGCACTTTCAATGGCAGATAATATAGATGCAAAGCTTGAAACATTAAGGGAGTGCTTTGAAGCGAAGGATACCAATGACTGGCTTGGCTTTAACAGATGGCTGGATTCTAATATAAGAAGGACAAGCTTTTAGTACATCTTTTGACCATGACATCATTGTAATGCTATAACGAGCAGATTGAAAATGCAGTAAAACAGGAAAAAAGATAGAAAAATATAAGATAAGTGGAAATGGAGATAAGGATGTCATACAGTAAGAATGATTGTGTGGAGCTGACTATTGAAGATATAGGTGTATCTGGTGAAGGAATTGGAAAAGTAGACGGTTATACTTTGTTTGTGAAGGATACAGTAATCGGTGATGTTGTACGTGTTAAAATAATGAAAGCTAAAAAGAATTATGGCTATGCAAGACTGATGAATATAATTAAACCATCTAAGGACAGAGTTGAACCAGCATGTTCGATTGCCAGACAGTGCGGTGGCTGCCAGATACAGGCTATGAATTATAATGCACAGCTTAAATATAAGCAGAAGCTTGTAAAAGATAATTTGCTAAGAATAGGTGGACTTACAGAAGGTGCTGACTATGAAATGTGTGAGATACTTGGTATGGATACACCTTTCAGATACCGGAACAAGGCACAGTATCCTGTAGGTGAGGATAAGGACGGCAATATTGTCATGGGCTTTTATGCAGGCCATACACATTCGATTATTGCATGTCCTGATGATGACTGTATGCTTGGACACAGTGATAATACATTTATACTTAACGCTGTAAAAGAATGGATGAAGGAATACAGGGTACGTGCTTACAATGAAAATATACATAAAGGAACAGTCAGGCATGTGCTTATAAGGACAGGATATCATACAGATGAGGTTATGGTATGCCTTGTGACTAAGAAAATGCTAAGAAAAGAGGCAGCAGACGGACTGGTTAAAGCTATACAGAAGCTTAAGTTAAATGTTGCATCACTGGTTGTAAACATAAACAAAGAAGATACGAATGTGATTCTTGGCAAAGAATGTATAACTCTTTATGGAAGACCATATATTGAGGATTATATAGGAGATATAAAGTTTCAGATTTCACCGCTTTCATTCTATCAGGTTAACCCTAAGCAGACAGAGGTTTTATATAACAAGGCACTTGAGTTTGCAGGGCTTAAAGGAAATGAAAGCGTATGGGATATGTATTGTGGCATTGGAACAATATCATTATTCCTTGCAAAGAAAGCTGGTAAGGTATATGGAGTTGAGATAGTACCACAGGCCATAGAAGATGCAAAGAATAATGCTAAGATTAATAATATAGATAATGCAGAGTTTTTTGTTGGCAAGGCAGAAGAAGTTGTTCCAGCATTTTATAAAAAACAGACAGGCGTACAATCTGATAACGATTCAACAGACAGTAAAGAATATGATATGACAAGGCCAGATGTAGTTGTGGTGGATCCTCCAAGAAAGGGCTGTGATAAAAAACTGCTGGACACGATAGTAAGCATGACTCCGGACAGGATAGTATATGTAAGCTGTGATTCAGCAACGTTGGCAAGAGATCTTAAACTGTTGGTGGAATATGGATATAAGGTGGAAAAAGTACAGCCGGTAGATCAGTTTGGGAATACGGTACATGTGGAGACGGTAGTACTGCTTTCCCACAA